>Ga0209208_10013540_pt1 | contig 10167 bp, 9 predicted proteins | sample S1TSphfallax_3_FD_187694 | JGI IMG/M metagenome (GOLD analysis project Ga0209208, IMG submission 187694) | Host-associated microbial communities from peat moss isolated from Minnesota, USA - S1T2_Fd - Sphagnum fallax MG (SPAdes) (version 2) | ecosystem: Host-associated > Plants > Peat moss >... | reverse complement strand
TTTTGCCTTATTTTCTCTTTTCTCTTTCCTTTTTTTCATGTTTTACTGATTGTTGTTGGTTTGTTGTCAGATGTAGTGTCAACTACCTTAAGTTGAACCAACCTTCCACCATGAGCCATTACTTGGACAATTTGAAATTTGCACTTGTTATAGTACCTTAACCTTCATAGCATTCCTCTAGGTCAATAGAGACTACTAGTGGTTGATCAATTATATTATTGTTAGTTGCATTTTTCACATTCTTTGTCATGAGCCACCATATTGACACTTACACCTATTGTTATCCACACACATAAACAAAATAACAACACGATACCCAAAATGGCATATCAACCCAAATTAAAAGAACTCATTTGCAAACAACAAAATGCAGAGATCCAAGTCGAAAACACAAAAAAAATGAAACCACACAAGACATGCAATCAAAACACATAAAAAATACAAAGTAGAAAAATCATGTTTTGAAATCTCAAGTCACCAAAAGTGATTTGAAATCACATAACAAAGGATTATATCCCACACACGAAAAAGATCAAATTTGTTCACACCAAAATTAATCCACGACTAAATTAACCATTAAACTAGATTAACCTAACTAATTAAAATTAAGCCTAATTAAGTTAGATTTAATTCAGAGCTAAATAATAACACCTAATAATTATCGTGCACTAGCATATCGACACCTACACCTATCAATGTCCACACACATAAACAAAATAACAAAATGATACCCAAAATGGCACATCAACCCAAATCAACCCCCTATCTAGGGCCAACATCCCTTCAAGCCATATAACAACATACAAAGTATCATATGTGAAATCTACCATGAATGAACACTTTGGTTCTAAGGTGGAAAGACAATAGGTCAAATACAAATGTGAACCCCATCGTTAGTTGCTTGGTTGCAATCCCCCCAATTCCTTAGCCAAATGTGAAACATGCACTGGAAGAAAATTATTAAAAGGACCCCTTACCATCTAGCTCGAAAAATGGGTACCTAGGTCAATTGAATGCATCGTGGGAAAAACCATTCATTAATTAGTACTTCCTACATAAGTGGCATGAAGCATCCCATGTGCTAGCCCTTGGGACACTGATCACAAATCAACATAGTGGCTTTGGTGCATGGATAAGCCACAAGCAAACACGAATTCACAAAACTCACCATGGCCCAAACTTGGGGGAAGCCACCACCTTCCCCCTTTTAGTAATCTTGTGCTTGGCCACAAGGCCAACACCCAAATGTCATTTTGTCTTAGGACTCCCACGTGGGAGTCCCAAAATTTTCAAAATTAGGACTCCCACAACTTTGGATGCCCATAACTTTGTGTGTAGACCTTCGATTAAGGTTAGTTATGAAGTAAAGTTGTAGCCCTTGTTGAAAACTTTCCAATAGCATGTTGCATGCCACCTACACGCAAGGAAATCAAGGCAATTTATGACTTTTAGTGGTCAGGAGTCAAATTGACATTTGACTCCCAACCCTTCTTTTGGCCATGACTTGTGTTTTAAGTACCCAAATGGGTCATGTGAACCCATTTTAGACATCTACGTTTGAAATTTTTTCCAAATTACATATGGAACTTTTCAATCCAATTGGTTTTGGCCCCTATAATTGTTCTTTGAAGATTTGGAAATCCATCTAGACTCCAACTCCCAAAGTGGGAGCTCATTTGGGAGTGTGGAGGTTCATTCCCTCACGTTCTTTCACAATCTTGGGATCATGAAATGTGACTCCTAGGCTTCACTCTTGGCTTGCACCTTCACAAGCGAACCCAAGGCTAAGGTTGCAACACATTGGTGCCAATGGTGAGAACTAAAATTGAGGCTACACCTCCAATGCCAGAATCTTAGAGTGATAGTGACAAAAATATGCTAGAATACATGGTGGAGTCCATCCTGGGAGTGCATAATGAAATAATTTCAAATCTTTAGGGCTCTCCTCCTTACTATAAAAGAAGAGGGTGATAGATATTTAGAGGTAGAAAACATTGTTATAAGTTATGCGATGTAATGATTGAATATGAATGAAAAGATGATTTTTGAATTGTGTAAGATTTCTTTGGGTTTGTAATTATGTTTTTTTATTTTTTGTGCATGTGAATTGAACAAGACTAACTGCTAGTCTTTATGAACCTAAAATATTGAAAGAAACACACACATTTTCCTTCAATGTTTGTTAAGTACACATTTTGCTTCAATGTATGTGTACACATTTTTAAATACATTCAGTTTGGGCTTTGAAAGGAAGTGGAAACCTTAAACCCTTCCCAAGATAAATAAAAATGAAAAAAAACACAAAAACATTTTGGTTTATTTGATAACTTGAAGTCAATTCGATATTTTCGCAACCCCACTTTTGGAAGAGTGTGAGGATGACATTCACATTCCCGAAATGGGGACTTGGGAGTCCTCTAGGACTACCAAAACTTCAGAGTTCGATTGCAGGGGTCAAAACACCTCGCTTTGAGGCATTCCTTATATCATTGGAAAGTTATTGAAATGTAGATGTCGAAAATGGCCTTACATGAGCCATTTGGACATCTGCAACACAAGTTATGGCAAAAAGAAGGGCCGGGAGTCAAACTGGCAGTTTGACTCTCAACCACTAAGAGTTGGGAATCGACCTGACCCCGGTGTGTGTAGGTGGAGTGCAACACACTGTTGGAAAGTCCTCAAGGAGAGCTATAAGTTTGCTTAGACCTCATCCCAATCGGAGGTTTGAGCAAAGAGTTATGAATTTGCAAAGTCCCAGGAGTCCAAACCGGGACAATTTCGAGACTCCTCCTTAGGAGTCCCGGGACAAAAAACCATTCGGATGTACGTGCTGCGGAGAGGCGTAGAAAATACTATGTGGGGAAGGTGGTGGCTTCCCCCGAGTCCGGGCTGTGGTGAGTCTTGTGAATCCAAGGTTGCCCGTGGCTTGTCCTAGCACTAAAGGTGTTCCAGAATGTGAATTAACCAACTTGTTGGTTGGTTTCATGCAGGTTCGAGTAAGTAACTAAAGCTTGTCCCTCTTCCTAGTCCCATCTCGAAGCTTCAGCACGCCCTTCTACCCCTTTTAATGTTGAGAGTTGGGAGTGTGCCCCAAGTTCCAAACAATTCTACTGTTTGACTGACTTAGACCCAACTTGGGTCCAACAAGGAATGGCTTGCCCACACAACACACAACATAGTTTGGCAAGAACAATCACTAAAGAAGGATCAATATGACCATCCACATGAGGAAAATGACATGGTGCGTAAACACATGGTCATTCCATGTCTAACCATCTCAACCCTCCAACAACAACATTCTAGAAGGTAATACCTTCCAAACCTTTGAAATGATACGTCTTACAATGATGTCCAAAGTAATTGGTGCAATCTATGTAAGTACACAAAATATCTTAGTTCAAACCTACAAACTCAAGGTTGATAACCACCTCCACATATAATGGTGTATCGAAAAAAATCCCAATGTTAAACAATGGTTAAATTCTCCATTGCCATAGGCATCACACGCCAAAGTAAAGTTGTTTGTTACTCACATGCCTAAAGACACATTGAAAGATCATCCAAACTCACCACTGCCATAACATCATGTCAAATGGAAGTTGGTAGCTTGGGATGATGACCAAATAACAAAAAATATGGTGAAAATGATGAAAGGGAAACATGTCAATTGAACCTATATCCCATGGCTAACCATGCTAATTGTAGGTCCCAATCCCTAGTATGGCCCCTTTGGAAACTATACTTACATAATCCTCACTTCACTATTTACACCATTCATTCGGCTAACTCATTTGCCTTCAGATGGTCTTGTGAAGTAGTCCAATGATCAATTAATGCCTTTTCACACAACTTTTGAAAATCCTCACGAAATTCTATAGTTTGGTCAATGAGAACTTCGACTGGAACACCAAACCTATTTAACATTCTATCCAAAAATGCATATGCAAATCCCTCATTGCTACAATCTAGCAACAACACCAACTCCAACCACTTGGAGAAATGTTATATCATGACCAAAACATATCGGTTATGTCAAGGTATCAAACTTAATGGGTTGACAAAATCCAAACTCCATTGGTAACCTAATGCCATAATAAACAAAGGTTATAAATGAAGTGGAGGTGCATTGAATGATGGCTAAACTTGGTCACACACCATACATTGAGAAACAAATTGTTGAACTTGCAATTACATCCCTTACCACTAATACTAGAATAAACTATGTGTGTGTTGAATCCCAAAATGACCCAATTCTTCATGAACATGTTGTACAAGGCCCTCAAGTTACTTTGGGCAAGGCATTACTCATACTTGTCCATCTATCCACACCCATAATAAGGAATTACCTTCCCATCTAAACCATTTAGCCTTATACATAATGTGATTTTGCTCCTTGGGTGTTAATCCAACGAAAACTTCATCTACTTGCAAATATGTAATAACAAATGCATCCTCATGGATGTCCAATCTTGAGCTCAATATCCTCGTCATGGGACTCCCCATTGCCCATTTTATTATGGGGCACATCTCCAAAATGCCCCAACATGGTACACAAATATGTAAAGGCATGTCATCTTGGTATCAATATCCCCATGCCAACGCAAGCCCTAGTGGTATCCTCCTCATTGGTACTTCATGGGTTCCCACTAAATCCATTAGTATTTCAATTAACCCTACCAGCCATATGAACAATGTCAAAGTCATACTCTCACAAGATAAATGTTGAGCACACCAACTTTCTTGTGAGCCAATTTGATTCCATCAAGAATTTTAGAGGTTGACAATTTATAACCAAAATGAATGGGCTACCATAAAGATATCACCAAAATGAAGAAACTACCTAAACAACTTTGAAGCACTCCCCCTCATATGAGTTGTACTTGGCCACTTGTTATTGGACCGATTAACATATGCCATCACAAAATACTCCAATTAGTATGTAACTTGAAGGGTCATCCTCGTATGGGTCATCACAAAATGGGAGCTAATGAAAATCTAGCTTTCAATTCTTAAAGGGTTTTCTCCTATGCCTCACCCCAAATACATTATAATCAAGTTGTGTCAACTTGGTTTAAGGTTTAACTATGTTGTTAAATCCTTCAACAAATCGTTGATAATAATTACACAAGGCTAAAAAAGCTCGTAATTGCCTAACATTTGTTGGTTGGGGAACTTGTGAAATGGCTTCAACCTTGGCCTCATTACTAAAATTCATGGTTTATTTGACTAGGAAAATTAGTAAAAAAAAAACCCATTTTGAACAACCACCAAAAAGGTCATCTAGTCATTTTGGACACATCATTTTGTACACATCCAACATGACCAGGATGGTTTATTTGACCAAGACTAGGGTGGTGTTTTTTATTAATCATTTCATTCAGCTAACAATTCAACCTATAGTCATGTTTGGGGTCAAATTTTCCCTACCATGTGTCTTCAAATAATTGGATTTTTAATGGTCAATTACATCATGTGGCCAAATCAACCAGTGACCCATGTGATAGTTAAAATGTACCCTCCATGCAACATGATTTTGTTTGTCCATGTGTCATTGTGTGATTAGGTTTTGGTTAGTCAAATAAGGCGTTTTGTCAATTTGACTATTAGTCAAAGTGACCATCATATGTTGTGCATTATGTGACATGTGGCAACATCATATTGGCTTGTGTGTGTCATTTCATTGGTCAATAATATAAGTTAATTTGTCACATGCCTTATTTTACCAATAGTCAATTCAATAGCCATGGAAAGTGCCAAATGGCTTATGTGACTAAATATAGTGGTAGCTAACATGGTCCCATTCTATTAAACCCAATCAATTAACACCATATTGTTACTAGATATTTTGATTATTATTGGTGTAAATTTTAAGACCCTTCAATCTAAATGTAGATACCCATCTAATTAGTCAATTGCTTCAATAGCTCATTTTAACCTTGCATTCTTGACTAACAATGGTTCTCATAACAATGTGAAAAAGAAGTACCATATTTTTTAAGCAAATATTTGACTATCATTGGTTTCTAGACACCTCCATAATCACATATATGATGGTCTATTAGTAGGGTTCCAAAATTGATTCTGCAGAGTTCTAGGGACATGTTACCACAAAATGCAGTCCAACAAAATGCCAATTTGTAATGTTCAACCAAGTAAAATACTACCCTAGGTGCTATGAATCAACACCATATACAACTTAAATATGCATCATAATATATTTAGCTATACTTAGCTTTGAAATTCACCACAACACAACACCATTTTCTACATCTTTCAACTTTGTACCCTCTGAGTTTGGAAAAGGTAATTTCACCAAACCCTTCTTTATATTTATGATAGATACTAAACAAGTCCCAAGTGGTATTGCCTTCCCATGACAATCCATGCCTATCACATTAACAATGGAACCCATAGCACATGGAATACGAAATCCTAACTCAAATAGCTCAACTTTCATCTTAGGTTTCAAGTGTGATTGTAATCATTGCACATGCAATTACAATCAACAAAGTTGTCAATAATTACCACTGTACACAAAACAAAGGCCATGAAGGAAGTAATTTATTTACCACAAAATTCAACACATAAATTAGATTACCCATGCTTTTGAATACCTCAATTTTCGGCTTGGAAATGCAACCACAACATTTTCAAAATGACTTGTACAAAGCCCAACACCAGAATGGAATAGAATTCATAGGTACCAACTAGCAATAATACTAAGGGCACCTCTGTAACAATCTTCTTCATTGGAGACTTTTGTTTTTGCTTATTAGGGATGTTTCCAACTTGATTTTTAGCTTAAATTGACACTTCAAAGCCATCAACCATGTTGGCATTCTCCTCTTGTACACCCATGGTCTTTCCCCTATCCTACATTTATAACCATATGGAAAATTCAGCTTGTCAATCCCTTTGAACTAGACCAATTCCAAGCCAACAAATCCAACAACCCCACCATAATTCAAATGTCAATTTCCATGGTAAGGAGTGGTCCATTTTGATTCACAAGAATTAAAAGCTTGCCTACTTATGGTTGCCATCACCAAATGGTTTTTCATGGGCATTCCTAGCTAGGGATGTTGCCTTGGAAAGGCCCATGTTCTTCCTGCCATCCTACACATCGTGTAAAAAATTGTGTATATGTTAGTTAGCACAAAGCAAGTCTTCACCTAATCCCTGAGAAATTCCACAACTATAGTTTGTCATGCTTGTATGCATGGCCTCATACATGATGGTTAATTATGGGCATGCCAATCATGCTTTAGGGTTAATGTACATTCTTAAATTATTGTACGTTATTAGGTGTTTTAGGGTTATGGCTTGTTTATGTTTCAGCTTTGTTGATGGTTGTATAAAAGGCTAAGCTCTTCCTTTCTCTTGTCAACTTTTCTAAAATTCCTTTGTCAAGGAAAGTTTCCTCCATAGTTAGAGAGTTTATTCCATAATTAGACTAGATTTCTAGATGCTCATGGCGGCTATTACAAAGCCACCATTTACATACACTATGTTTTTTATCCTTCTTTTCAATTTAATATACATGAGAATTTCATCTCAACCTCCTCTTGTGCATTGTATATATATGTGTGTGCATCTCTTTTTGGTTGATTAGTTTCTACCTTTGACTGGTTTTAGTTTTTTTGTTCAATAGAGTTTACTATGGATTTACACCCTTACGACACCGAACATCATGACATTACACGTCATGACAAATCCAACCTCAGGTTAATCAATTACCCTTAGGATCAACGTCCTGTCACTGTGTGAAATCTTTTTACTAATGTTTGACATCAAAATGAATGTAGCAAACATGAAAACAAATGTAGGGGCAACAAGGTACATGCCTGCTTATCATGACTACCATTAATAACTAATTCCTATTCAAAGGAATGCCAAATTTTTGAACCAACAATTCCTTAAAACTTGCCCTTGAATCTTGTTTGTAATCATCAATTAGCTAAATGACTAACCCATCACTCAAGATGGCAAATATAGATGTTCAAACTAAATCTAGGAATCCTGAAATAATGTTGTTAATGGGTACACACAACCTATTTTCTAATAACCAAAAAGACCATGTGTTTTTTTATCCACAAGACACCTTGGTATATACACAAGGTTTAAGACCAACAAATTTAAAACCCAAAGTCTACCAAACTAGGGATATCAATTTTTGACAACCATTTGCAACAAAGTCAAAGGCCATACAATTATTTATACACACCTTTACACATGCTTATATTTTAACTAAGTTTGTACATAAATAAACTAAACCTATAATAAAAAAATTGTATATAAATACATTATATCTGATGTAATTAAAAACAAGGTAATTAAGGTTAGGAAACCCACTAGATATCCATGGGAAGGCACAAGCATTTATTTTTTTGTTGATGAGACTGTTGTACTGTAACCGAAAAGAATAGTGGTAGATAAAATAACGAACCTGACAACATACAATAGGTCTAAGCGGAATTGGAATCTTTAGCACCCTACTGAAAATGACACTTCTTGGCTTTTGTTGTACCAATATCAAAGATGGCTTTTGTTGTCATTCATTGGTTTTAACAAATCTTACTCTTGTAACTTCTAGTTGGCAGACCTGTTACAGATGTCTAAATTTCTAGCATACATCCACTTAAATGGTTATGAACCATTAGCTACCCAACTCCAATGCATATCATCAAGAATCAAGATTCTATCAAGGCATGGCTTTTGAGGTTAGAACTCTCAAGGTTCATTCGATCCATTTGAGCCACTAACCAATTCCCCATTGAATGCAACAATGCAGTGTACCTCCACTCCTCTTATCTGAAAACTTAAAAGCCTAGAAACCTTTGAATCTAAATGCTTATGAAGAACCTGACTTTGAGCAGTAGGTACTAGGCTCCTCTAAAGCCACTCAATGGGACAAACTCTTATGCAAGAATACATGATAGATTTTTACCTTCAACTCCCTGCTCCACTCTTGATCTAGTTCATTCATTTTGTCCACCCTAAGGATACCCCTTGAGGTTTTTGGCACTCACTCTGTCAACTGCCTACAATATAGATCTAAGGTACTGCAACATAAACTCCCCATCCCTAGATGATCCTTGTCTTCTATATGCCCCCTTATTTTTATGGCTCAGACCCTTCAATTTTTCATCATTCCTCAACATCATCACCTCATATATATTCTTATAGTGATCTACATAACTACTTTGTTAAGTTATTAGCGCAACAAAGTACATCAACAACTAGTTAAGTAGTGTAAAAACTATAAATACCAGAAGAAATTGCACATCAGAAAGAACCTGCAACTTTCTCCTTCATACTACCTCTTATGCTTACCTTCTTCCGTCCATTCCACAAACCTTCTTCAATGCAATCGCTTCCTCCACGATCCATTGCGCGGCACAACTCCTATCCTCCATAACACACAAACAAACAAAATAGCCTACCCATGCATTCCTTGCAGCAGTGATGGATATATTCTCGCCGCAAGAATGTAGAAAGGTGACGACTAATGAAAATAATAAAACAAAATGAAACCTAAAGATTTGTTGTGTTCACACTATTGGGGTGACCTGTCGTTCGGTTGCAGTACCCTTTAAAGCCCTCTCAAGCTCAAATGGGTTCACATTTGGCGACATTGTTGGCATGTCTTGAATATGGGTTCGTTTCACAGTTGCTGGAGTGGCATTATTTTAACCACTTCATCAATAATTTGTGCCACCAAACTTTCTAATGTAAACAACCTTTGACTCCAATTGACAGCTTCACTCGTAATTGGTGTATCCGGCATACATGGGGATACTCCAAGGGCTTATCGATTGAGGCTACCTATATTCATGTACACAAAGGTTAAGAATACAAGCAAAAAACATGAAATTACATTCCCCGTTGCACATGCCTGAAAATAGTCACAAGAAGCTATACACATAACATTATAACTCCATCTAGGGACTGCCCAATTTAGCACATGCCGCAGCCACATGCCCTGCCTTCTACCGTTCTGCATCAACTTAACTTGTCAATGTACCAAATCAAGCCCTAAATTTTAAGAATATGTGTTCAGAATGCTAGTTTCTTACCATGTTGTATGAATGAGAAGGAACATATTCATTATGTGCTGAAGCAACAGGTCTAGATGCCCTCTTTCCTTTGACATCATATAAATATTCA
>Ga0209208_10013539_pt1 | contig 10167 bp, 5 predicted proteins | sample S1TSphfallax_3_FD_187694 | JGI IMG/M metagenome (GOLD analysis project Ga0209208, IMG submission 187694) | Host-associated microbial communities from peat moss isolated from Minnesota, USA - S1T2_Fd - Sphagnum fallax MG (SPAdes) (version 2) | ecosystem: Host-associated > Plants > Peat moss >... | reverse complement strand
AAAAAAAGGAAAAGAAAAAAAAAAAAAAAAAAAAAAAACCCTTGCAAAATAAGCATTACAATTCATGGTTTTTTTAACTAGGTTTTCTAATCAAAAAATACCCAAAACAATAAGCATAAAATAGACCACCTTATCAATTTGGAACTACCAACATGACTGGGTAGTTTATTTAGACCCTATCATTTTGACTAATAAAGTAATAGACTATTTGACTAGTAGACAATGGACCATTTGACTAGGTCAAATTTGTATTTATATTAAAATCATTTATGGATTATTATTCTTAAAATTAATAGATAAGTAGGTAGGCAAGTAGGTAGGTAATAAATAGGTCTATATAGGTTGAAAAATGTATTTAACTATATAGATGTTAATTTAACTTAGGATATCTAACAAGTAACCTAACTTCACCTCACCTCACCGAATTACTTTGGTACTTACATTAGCCCTTTAAATATGCACATAGGTTGCAAGTATAAGGAATTGAACCCCAAACCTCCAAAATGATAAACCAAGTCCTTATTAATGGACTACACCATTAAAAGTGTTTAATTTTTGTTAAGTTTTTTACACATCATTAGATATAATGGTTAAACTTAGGCAACACCTATAGGTTAAATTTAATTTAAACCTAATGATTAAATTTAATGGTTAAATATAATGACTAAACCATGGTTAAACATAATGATTAAACCTAATGGCTAAACCTAGGCTAAACTTAGTGGTTAAACTTAGGCTATATTTAGTGGCTAAACTTAATTAAACTTAGTGGCCAAATTTAATGGTGCAACTTAAGTTAAACCTAATGACCAAATTTAAATGGTTCAATTTAAATTAAAGGTCAAAGTAAAATAAAATATATAGAAAAAAAAAGTATCCATTTAAACCATCTATCACATATATAATTACAAAAAAAAATCAAATTAAATGAAAATGTATGTCAAGTAAAATTCATTTGTTGCATTAAGTTTGTGTGCAATTATGCTAATAGGAGCCAAAAGTAGTCATAACCATTACTTAATTACATGGTTTTTACACCAAAGATTTTTTTAATTTTAAAATTCAAAAAATATTTTTTTTTACACATTATCAAATTCAATATTTTATTCTATAAATTTCCAAAATATGAAATTATTTCATTAACATTTGAACCTTCAAAAATAATGTAAAAGACTTGTAACCAATACTTTTGAGCAATAAGAGGACTTGTAAATGGAACTGAAAAACTTTGAAAATGATATATTTTTGGGAAATTTTTAACAAAACAATAACAATAAAATTTGAAAGATTTAAAAAAAATTGTTTGAAGAATTTTTTGAGAATATTTTAAAAATATTCCCTAAAAGCAGTCACCGAAGGGGGTGTTAGTGGCTTCTATTAGCTTGTTTGCACATGTTTATAAAAATGTAGTTCCCAAAACATAAAAAATAAACATTGAAGTTAAAAAGTAATGAAAAATAGATTTTAAAATAATTGGTTTATAAATGTTCAAACCTATTTTTTCATTAAAAAATTTAAGCAAATAAATATGTACTAATTTATGATATGAAGGTCATTTATTTTAGCAAGACATCAATTTTTTAGTTTTTTTTAATTAAACCTTACTTGACACCTACTTGAAGCAAAAACGCCACACTCAAAAGTAAACATCAAAAGTTATTTATATTTTTAAAAACCTACTTTAGACTTACTTTTACAACTTGGAATTTGAAAATTAATGCACATTAATGTAAACAAATCTTATGTTTGATCATTCAAGCAAAAACATTAAATGTTTCATAATTTTATGTTATAGTTTTGACAAGGTAAAAAAGTTCATTTTATCTTGTTTACACCTCTAAACCTAGTGGCTAAATCTAGTGGTAAACATAATGGTTACACCTTATGCTTAAACTTCATGGGTTCAATTTAAGTTAAACTTAATGGCTAAATTTTGATTAAACTTTGGGTAAACCTTATGGTTACACTTAGTATTTAAACTTAGGTAAGTAAGTGGGTAGGTAAGTAAGTAAGTTGTATGAAGGTGAAATAATATAAATAGGTAGATACGTAAATAAGTAGGTAGTTAAATAGGTAGGTAAATACATGGGTGAATAAGTAGGAGATAAATACATAAGGTAGCAAACTGTGTCATATTTGACTAAAGAACATTAGCCATTTTGACTAAATGTTCCACTTGACTAAAAACCATTGGTCATTTTTACTAAAGTTGTACAATTTGACTATATGTATCTAGTCAAAAAAATCATTGTAATCAAGATGTATTTAGTCAAAGAAATCATTATAGTCAAAATGTACATGTCTATTAATCAAAAATTATAAATTAAACAACTTGAACCTCTTTAAAAACCATGATTTTTAGTAATGATGTCACAAGCACAAAAAACTACAAGAACAAAAACTAACCCAAGGACATAGCAAGCAAAATAAATCACAAAAATGCAAAGCCTAAGTGTAATCTAACACTAGAAACACAAAAATGTAAGGCAAGAACACATTATATGTTAGAAAATGATTCAAACAAAACTTTATTTTAATGATGTATGAAAACAAAGGTTATGATAGGAATGTGTACCCCCAAATTGGTGTTGAACATACTAAAAATAATGGGAAGTCCCATCCCTATTTATACCCCATTAGGGACCTAGCTCAAGGAACCTTCCATAGAGGCTTCCATGTGTGCATCGATCAAGGAAGCTTTTTAACTAATAGTGAACTAAAAATCAACTAAGACTTAACTAAGGGTTAACTTAGATTATACCCGATTGGGGACTTAACTCAATGAAGCTTCCATAAAGGCTTCCATGTGTGCACCGACCAAAGAAGCTTCTTTTCCTAATTAATAATCAACTAAAAATCAACTAAAACTTAAGTAAGGGTTAATTCAAAGTTAACTTGAACTTAATTGGGATTTAAATAAAAGTTGACAAAAAATTGACTAAGATGTAACTAAGATTTAATTAAAACTTAATTAAATGTTAACCAAAAATGAATTAAAAATTAACTAAAAGTTAACAATGATGCAAGTGATGATGCAAATGATGATGTAGGTGATTATGTTGGTGCTAATGATGATGCAAACAACAGATGATGGTGGTGTTTGTTACATCACCTCCCCTTCTAACAATGAATCCCACAAGGAGTGGCCTTAGGCTTGTTCATATACCACATGTGAAAGTCTTTCACTTTTTCCATTGCATTTGATAAGTTCTTGACTGGTTCCCATGTACGTTCACTAATGTCATAACCTTGCCAATGATTTAAGTATTATAACTAACAATGTGATATCCTTGAATTTAAGATTTATTCAACCTCATATTTTTGTTCATCATCAACTACAATTGGTGGAGGCGGCTCGTGTGTTTTCCTTAAAATGGTATAAACATGGTAGGGCTCCAACAATGAAACATGAAACATGGGGTGAATCTTCATGGAATCTAGAAGCTTGAGTTAAAATGCCATTATATTGATTTGTTTCATGATAGTAATCGGCCAAGTCTTTGGTAGTCCAATTTTTTTGACAGTCAAATTGTCTTAATGTTTTGTCATCGAAGCCAAACTTGATCTCCAACTTTGAAATTTGGTTGGTTTTTACAATGTTCACCAACATTTTCCTTGTATCGCCTTCGAGTTTCTTAAAGGTTGGATATAAGTTGTGTTCAAATGTCTACTAACCACACAACTCAATCTTTAGTTGTAGGATTCATGACATTGTTTACAGCTTGGATGTCAAACTTGGGATGTAAACCATGATTGGCAAAAATGGTGTTGTTGCGTTGTTGAATGCATTGTGTTATTGTAATAAAACTCTGCCGCAGACAAGACATTCAATCGATTATCTTAGCGACATTACTACAAAATGTGGGTGTAATTCATTAGTCCCCATTCACTAAACCTGTGAATTCATTGTTTCCCCACAAGATCCCATTCGCTACAATTAGTGAAAACATTCAAAATTTAATGAAATCATTTGGCGTACAAGGACATTTTTTATTATAGTGTGATAATTAATCATACATCATAAATATTGTTCCAAGACTTGATTGACCTACTCCGTTTGCCCATTTGTCTCAGGATGGAAGGCTAATGATAACTTCACCTTCACACCTAATAGCTCAAAATGCTACTTCCAAAACTTAAATATAAACTGAAGTCCATGATCAAAAAAGATGTCTTCAGGAAGTTCATGATAACAAAAAACATGATCAAGGAATAATTTAGCTATTTTTTCACTAGTTATTGATTTGTTGCAAGGAATAAAATGAGCCATTTTTGTGAAATGATCCACTACCACTAAAATGGAATCAAATGAATTAGATAGTGGAAAATCCATGGAAATCAAAGACCATGGTGAAATAAGGATTAGTAATGGTTGAAGAAGTCCATGAGGGTGATGACGAAATTCTTTGCACAAGCACAAACATCACATGAGCCCAAAAATTCCTTCACAAACTTCCAAAGTTACAACCACCAATAGTCATGTCTGGCTTTGAGAACTTGTAGTCACGTAAGGGCTTTTGGTACATATAACAATTCATCATGATATAACAGACCATCATGAAACTTGAATTTGTTGAAGTCACTAAGAAGGTTCTTCTGATGACTTTTGACAACAACGATAAGAGAATCATTGATTAAATCTTCACGAATGCATTGAAGGAAGGTCCTATCCTTAGAAATTACTAATAATTCTTGAAGTCAAAGGTTTTCAGGGTTTCAAAATGGTATCACATTGTTGATTGTAAGCAACATCCCCTTCCTTAGGCATGAAGCATGAGCAGTGGGATAACACATATTTTTGTTGCCTTGGACAATAAGTAATCACAAACTGAAATCGAGACAAGGATAATGCCCATTGAGTTTGATGTCAATTCAACACACAAGCCATCATGAAATATTATAGATTATTGTTATCAGAGTACACAATGATTTCATGTTGAGTTCCTTCAAGTAGATGATGCCACTATTTAAAGGCATCCACAATGGCCAAATGTTCTTTGTCATAAATCTCATAATTAATATTAGTAGGAGAAAATTTACAAGAATGGAAACCAATTGGATGAAGAAAATTTACTTTTTTGGGTTGTGAAAATACGACATTTAATGCATAATCAGAAGCGTCTGTCTTTAAGACAAAAGGTTTGGAAGGGTCTACATGAACCAAAAGTGGGGCAATCATGAAAGAGGCCTTCAAAGATTGAAAGGCATTTTTAGCTTCAATTCCCTAGGAAACAGGTTGATCCTTTTTAGTTAGATGAATAAGAGGGGTCACTATCGTGAAATTATATACAAGGAATCGCTGATAGAAATTGGTGAACCCAAGAAAACATTGAACATCCCGAACATAAGTTGGGGTAGCCCATTCACAATGGTTTGAACCTTACAAAGGTCCATGCAAATGCCATCCCTAGAAATAATATAGCCCAAGAATTCCACCTCAAATTTATGGAATCCACACTTCTCCAATTTGGCATAAATATGAACTTCTAGGAACTTTTCCAAAACAAGACATACATGGCACTCGTGGTTTGCCATGTTCTTTGAGAAAATGAGGATGTTATTGATGTAAAAATAATAAAATCATCCAAATAATCACGGAAGACATCATTCATCATATGTTGAAAAACAACAAGTGCATTGGTAAGGCCAAAAGGCATCACAACATATTCAAAATGGCCATAATGAATTCTAAATGTCATTTTCCATTCATCACCTTTTTGAATGCATACCAAGTTGTATGCTCTATGTAGGTCAATCTTGGTGTGTACACTTTGGCATGACTAAATTAATCCAACAATCTTGAAATCAAGGGCAAAAGGTATTGGTCTTGATGGTGAGTCAATTTAGTCCATAGTAATCGACACACATGCATAAAAATCCATCCTCTTTTCTTGACAAATAGGATTAAGGCACTAGTTGGAAACTTGGAATGTCAAATGAACCCCTTTTCAAGATTTTTGTCAATGTATTTTGGAAGCGCTAAAAGTTCGTTTTGTGACAAATTATAGATGGGTCCAAATGTGCATTCTTTCTTCCAAATCAATCACACAATCATATGGCTAATGTTCAGGTAATGTGTTTTCATTTTTCTTTTCAAAAACATCTTTGTAGTCCTTATATTGAATAGGGATTTCATGTTGCTACATCTTAGGATCAAGGGTTGGAATGGCATACACAAAAAATGCATCTCCCTTCTTTGTTGTTTATATGAATATTCTTGCTCCCACGAACAAAGGCTTGAAATGTTTGGATCTTTAGTTACCCTTAATATCTCCTTCACGTTTGAGTTTTTACATGCGTTGATTAGTTCTTGTTATGTTTTCACATGCAAAATCATGTTCAGAATCCAACATGCTTGTTGGAAAAACTTCATATTTTGGTGTAATTTTGTTTATTAATTCAAAATGAAGACTCTCCATCTTATAATCCATTCAAGGATTATGAAAAATGAACCATGATAACCCAATGATAATAGGGTTTGTCGAAGATGAGATGACATTGAAGATAATTTTGTTACTATGTGACCTAATTGTTATCATTAATGTTTTAAGCTCATGCACTATAGGTTTTGAAAAAAGGTTCTGACCATCAATCACTTTGACCGCCACTTGTGTTGCTTTCTCCACCAATGCCAAGTTATGTTGTCATACTAATTTTTTATCGTTGAAACATGCAGGTGCCTTTGAGTCAATAAGTGATTGGGTTCGCAATCATGGATTTACCATTATTGATTGTGATGGGCAACAAAAAGCAAGGTGTTAGTTCTAAAGACAAGGTAGGACCATTTTGAATGCATGATGCATCAAGGTCTAGTCTCACGATCACTATTGAGATTAAACGTCCTTGTTTCCCTTCTTTTTTAGCCCTTGGGTAGTGGTAGAAGTTGTGGCATGTGCTACATGTTGAACACATTTCTTTGGACAAGCACCGTTTATGTGGCTTGGTTATCCATAGTATAAACACAAATTGTTTACATGTCAACATTGTTTATTTTGTTATGTGAGTGGTTTGAATAATGTCTTGTTGATTTGCATGGGGTCGTCATTGGGTGTAGACACCATATGTTTGGGTTGCAACATGGGTCACGACCTCAATGTTGGTGATGGTTTCCAATGCTTCTCTTGCCAATGTTCAAAAAATCAACTATCATAGTCCACAACTTGCGCAATTGCTTGACTAAAGGTTGTGGTATTAGGCATGGTCAACATAATGTTCTTCACATCTTTACAAAGTCCAAACTAAAATTGGTTCATAAGCATAGCCTTGTCCCATGAAATGTTACATGCTAGTTGTTTGAATATAAAAACATACATAAAAGTTGGGCATGATCCTTTGCGAAGAATTCTCAATTTGCTTGTTGTTATATGTTCTTTGTTTGAATCACAAAAAAAAACACTAAATTCTTCAAGAAATGCTTCAAAGTGGTTTAGAAGTGAAGATTGACGTTCTAAAAGAGGTGCAAACCATAGTTATGCCTGATAATAAGGTGCCAATGAGTCCAACTTGGGTCCGGTCATCTAGATAGGGTGCCATTGAAGTTGGATGATGAGATGTACTTGGTTGATGAAACCTTGAAATTTTGAATGTGTGCTGTGAAAGTTTTTTGATAGGTTGATTTGTAGCTTTTTCGAAATGCTTCAAAACATTGTTGATGTTTGGTTTCCTTGTAGATGTATAATGGATTCATGAAGAGATTGAATTTCTTATTGCACATGTTTAATGATGGAAATATTTATTTTCTTGAAATGGACATGGCCAAAGAAATATGTAAATCAAAACTTTGACAAAAGGTGGGTGGTTCATAATTTCAATCAATACATTCAAAAGGTGGGTAATCCACAACCTTTTGAAAATTCTTACATTTGAAGTAGAAGGGTAGTCCACATTCGATTTCCACCGAGAAATAAAATAAAATTATAATGATGACAAGAATAGATGTAGGCATAATGGCAGTTTGTTCAAACTGTCACGAACGCAAAAAACTATAAAAATAGGAATTAAACCAAGGACACAAGGAAAAAAAATCACAAGAAATGCAAGCCTAAGTTTAATCTAAAATTAGAAACATAAAGATGCAAGACAAGAACATGATATATGTTAGAAGATGATTTAAAAAAAACTTTATTCTGATAACGTATGAAAACAAAGGTTATGACATGAAGGCATACCGAAAACTAATGTTAAACAAATTGAAAGTAATGGGAGGTCCTACCCCTATTTATACTTCATTAGGGACCTAGTTCAAAGAAACTTCCATAGATATGGAAATTTCCATGTGTGCACTGACCTAATTAATAGTGAACTAAAAATCAACTAAAACTTAATTATGGGTTAACTAAGAGTTAATTAAGAGTTAATTAAGAGTTAATTACGGGTTAATTTGAACTTAATTAAAAATTGACCAAGAATTAATTATGATTTAATTAAAACTTAATTGAAAGTTAACTAACATTCAATTAAAAATTAATTAAAAGTGAATTGTGAGTTAACTGAAAGTTAACAATGATGTAGGCGACTATGTTGGTGTTAACGAGGATGCAAGTGACAAGTGATGGTGGTGTCCATGACAAGTGAACATAATGCCCAAAAGTGGTTTAACACCACAAAAATTTGTCAAGTGATTCACCTTAACACATACCCACCAAAAAATGTATGACGAAAAATATTTTCAAAAGGGAGTGAAGGCTAAAAAAAAGGGAATTTGTTCAACATAAAAGGACCGAACAAAAAGGAAGAGTTGAAACAATTGGTTTCATGCCATGTAAGCTCTTAAAAGATGGCTTTCTAGAAGATGATGAAAGCATTTGCAACATCCACATGTATCACCACCCAATTAAGATGGATGTCTAAAACAACTCATACATCATAAACCACCATTTCACACCCACCCTTGATTGTTACTCCAAATTGATGAGGTGACAAATGAATAAAGAAAACATCACAAAATTACAAACATAAGGCTTTATTCACCAATCAATATAAGACCTCATGCACAACAATGGATCGAATGCTTCTATAAGGTTTAATCAAAGCCAAAAGCATAATAACACCAAGAACTCGAACAATGGACCCTAGGATAAAACTTGCAATGACATTGGAGTTCACCTTGAAAAGTTGTGAAAGTTGTTCGCTAAGTCTTCAAGGTCAAAAAGTTTTCATAAATGTTCAAAAACCATATCTAAAAAACCATTAATTGAAAGGTGCAATGATTGAATGAAAATTAATTAAAAATAATCCAAAGAAAGTTCCAAATTTTAGTTGAATTGAAAATCCACCAAAGAATCCAACCAAAGAATAAACAAATCCAAGGGATAAAATGTTTGTAAAGCACAATGGTTTGTGAGGAGGTTGGGGCTAAAGCAAAGGCAGCAAGAACCTTAGCATCAGAGGCATCACCTCCTTTAAACAAATAGCCCCTTGGACTATGGAATCCAAGACTCCTGTAGCCATGTGAGCACTTTCTCCCACCAAAAAAAAAGAAAAGGAAAGGGGACTGATTGGGACATAAAATAATACAGTTGTAACAAAAAAATAGGGCACACATAATCACCTAGTTGGTCAATCCAAATTGAAACTAGAAGATGCATACATTTGATGGCAGAAATGTTCTCCAAATAATTTAATTACCTTGGGGCCAACACCTACATGAATTCCTACTATAACACAAATTTCAACAGTTAGAGGTCTCTAGGGGCCAAATTTTTTTGATCTCCCTTTCTTAGGGTTTAGGGTTTAGTATGCAAGTGCCATTGAAAATAAAAGCAAAAGTTGGACATTACCTGCAAACAACAAACAATGTAAAAAAATAGCACAATAACAAATGCACTAGCTTCACATCACCTTCAACGACCCATAATCATGCCATGTTCTGCTTTCAGCTGTTGAGGACACTGTACCATCCCTTAGGGTTTCATCCCATGATCATTCATCACACAGCTTTCTTCTAGTTTTATACCAATTTCGATATTTGGCATATACTTGCCTCATACACATTTGAAAAACAGTTCTTGGATCCAATACCAGGACAAGGCTGGTATGTTCAAAAGGTGATACCAGATTTCTCATAAAGGTTGGAATAGAGACCAGTGCCAGGCAGGTATCTACTTTTGGACATACCAAATGGTACAAGTATTGAAGTTTTTCAAAAAAAATATCATGCCAGTCTGG
>Ga0209208_10013537_pt1 | contig 10170 bp, 4 predicted proteins | sample S1TSphfallax_3_FD_187694 | JGI IMG/M metagenome (GOLD analysis project Ga0209208, IMG submission 187694) | Host-associated microbial communities from peat moss isolated from Minnesota, USA - S1T2_Fd - Sphagnum fallax MG (SPAdes) (version 2) | ecosystem: Host-associated > Plants > Peat moss >... | reverse complement strand
CAGATCTTTTTCATAGCTTTAAAATGTTGATACCCAGATGGGGTAAAAAGGTGTAAGAAGAGTCAAGTTTTCAGCCTTAAGTTTTAGGCTAGGTCTAAGGGGTCCATGTAACTAGTAATTAGGATGTCTAGTTTCTACAAGCATCCAAAGCCTTAGGGGTTTTCTTCTTTCTTAGTGGTGCCACTTCTTTCCTACTCCAACGATTGTCTTGTAGCTTCTATTTCTTGAAGACTAAAAGGTCCCACAAGCAATTTCTATCCCCATTATTCATTTTCACAAATTTTTGTGTTGATGCATCAATGCTTCTTGGTTCGTTTTGGTGAGGCTTTTTGTCTATTCTTTGTGCTTGGTTTTGCAAGTCCTCAAAGATTCATTCTTTCTTGTTGTCTACATTCCCCTTCCCTCCTCTTCTCTTCTTCCTTTTTCCTTCTCTTCACTTCATTCTTTCTTCTCTTCCCACCTATAAGCTTCATCTTTCTATTTCTTTGTAGCATGTTGGTTTGCCACCTTGCCACACCTTGGTTCATCATGTGTCACACATGCTTTTGATTGCTCCAACCATCACTGTTTGTTCGCATCACTCTTGCTTACTACATTTATTTTTTGTCATTGCTATTTGATCTCATTGTTCTCATTTGTTCCACATGCTCCTGCCATCAACATTGTTTCACCTATTATTGTGCCGTCACATGTTGCTTCACCAATAGTGACAATTCACACAAGTATCTAGTGTTCCCACTTGCTTTTCCATTTACCTATTTTTGTGTTGTGTTTTTTTTGAATTTGCATTTTTACCTAGTACTCCTCTCCCCCACCCCCCGAGTAATTCACCTCTATGCAAGTGTGGGAGCTTGAAGTTCAAAGCTCATAATCTTCAATAACATTCAAACTTGTGGTAGTAATTTTATTAGATTTTTACATTGTTTGTGTGTGCATGTGTTTTTCTTTTCTTTGTTGCGTTTGCGTTTCATTTGAATGCTTGTTTGTTGATGTGTTTATGTATTTTGTTGTTTTGATAGTTTTTTTCTATGTGTGTTTGTGTGTTTGTTTTGTTTATTTGTTTGATTATGCAAGTGTGTTTATGTTTTGATATGTTCATTTTTGTATTTTTTTGTTGTTTTTGTATTAATATAATTGTTTATTTGTGTGTGTGAAAGAGTTTTGTTTACAAGATTTTTGAAACCTTTGACAATTTACATAAAACATACCAACATTCAATTGCATTTCACCCTTCTACATTTTTTTCACATCATGAAAAGAGAGAAAAGTGAGTGTGATTGAATTTTTCTTCTAAACCTTAAACCCTAAACTTGGCCCTTTTTCTAATTGTAATTTTCCCTTTGTAATTGTTTGTAATTGCTTACATTTTGATTTTCTTTAAGATCTTTTATTATTTTTGTTTTAAATTTTTTTAATAATATTTTTATGAAAATTACAAATGGATTGGTCCTTTGAAAATGAAAATAAAGTTAGTGGGAATGAGACATGAAGTTTTCATGAATGAAGTAATTATGGAAGAATAAGAAAGGGAAGAAAAGTATGAAAATAATTCTAGTTTGCAAACTAAATTTATCAAATTTTTTTTTAATGATAATGAAAATAATTAAAAGAAGTTACATGTTCAAAGAAAATTATGGAAACCGCATAGCAAAACCTCACTATGTTGTTTTAATTTGTGTAAATGATAATAAAAAATTTAATGTTGAAGATCCACAAATTATGCATTGCATTTAGTGTTATAACATTCCAATCAATCCATCAAATCTAAGAACACAAGCAAGAAAGGGATTAATCTCACATTATAACACAAATGGAATAACATCATATAAAAAACATGTGAATGCAAACCATGTTGTTTCTAATTTGAGGAAGCAAACAATTCAATGAAAAAGAATGTGAAAAAACAATTAACAAAAAAGAAGCCAAATGTGTCTAGGGGCTTTACTTGAAAAACATTTGATGCAAATGATTTTGTCGTGCCCTACCCTATTTAGGCACCTACATCCATAGTTGCCAAAAATACAAAACATGTCACATTACTCATGTTAAACAAACACATGTGTCACATAATCAAATCCAAAATCTTTGTGTAGTCAAAAACATTACCCATTCCAACATGGGAAAATTCATGCTATATTCAACTGTAAATCATATATTGACAAACAAATTGAAACAAAAAAACACATAGAAACTTCTAAAAATGAGCAAAAGATTCAACTTTCCAAAATAGGAATTTCCTTCCTCTTCAAAAAAGTAATATTGTTAAGAACCAAAAGTCTTGAGCTTGTTCACACTAGGATTATTACTCAAACCTACTAATTTTCTAATTATGCTTATGCAAGGAAGTATTCTTAACAATTCCTTCAAAATGGATGATGTGTAACAAAAAGAATTTTTTGAAAACCTTAGTCTTTTTATTGTGAAGAAAAATTTGCCTATGCAATTTGTTGAAAATGTGTGGTTTAAATATATGGTTATACATTTATGTCCAAAAATTAATTCCCTTTTGGGAAAGAAAATTTCACAAGAACATGATCAAACTTGTTGGATAAAATAAATCAATTATATGTTCTATTAACCTTGGCAAAATGTGATTCCACAATTGTCATCTTTGATGTATGGATGTCAAAGGGAGCCCATGATATATTTACTTTGGTCATTAACATTTTAAGAATGGATTAGCAACTAAAAACATGTGACCATTAGAGTATTTGAAACTACAAAACAAGCTTTGGCTCAAAGTTTAATAGATTTTGTTGGAGAAGTATGACAAACTTCCCATACCACAATTTGGTAACGGAAATTGTGTGAAAATTGTTCTTTCATGGGTTTGCATTTCTTGTGCACATATGTTGAGTATTTAAAACATGTGTGATGCATGTATAAGTTTGTGGTGTAAAAAAAAAACTTATGTGAAGAATGAAGGGTATAAATTTAATGCAATGACCAAGGCATTTAAATTAGTTGTGAATTGTGAAGCTTTAAGTTTGGAGGAAAGTTTCCAAGGAACATGTTTTGGCCATGTTTTTCCCAAAGTTTTTAACCATGCTACAACTAATGAATTTTTTTGAATTTTTTTAAAATTATGTTTTAATCAAGTCTACATAAGAATATTTACAAAATCACATAACATGGTTCAAAAATATGGAAAGGGAAAGCAAAAGTAGAATAGTGCTTGTGTTGATTTTGGAATTCATCCAAGGAAATTGAATACCCTAATGAAAACAAGGTAATGCATTTTTTATTTTAAACAAAATTTCAATTTCAAAATTTTCATTTATGATAATGTAGGACAAGACAATGGACTGATATGTTTATTATTGTTTAAAAAGTTTGTGAACAGAATAATTATGTTTTTAAAAATCATGTCTCAACATGCATTATAGATTTAAGAAACTATTGTTTTATATTATAATAAACAAATTGTTATGAGGTGATTGACTAATTGCCACCTCCTCTAAAATGGCACATCTTTTAGATTATTATTGACTACATTTTTTCCACTGTCAATGTTTGTGTTCTAAATTGGTCTTGTGGACATCAATTGCTTAATGATGCATTTCACTCTACCGTATCCATGAGTTTGAAACTTAACCAAAAAAATGAGATTGTGCCGACTTTTGATAGCTTATTGGACAAAGATTTGAAGGTGTTGTTGAATTGGCTTTGCTAGCTTTTAACATAAAAAAGCTTTATGTTGTCTTAGATTATTTCCTTTCATTTTTAAGGAAATGTGAAGGGAAAAAAACCCATAACATGTTTTCCTTAAGGTCAGACCCTAAATTTAGAAGCCTTAGATTAATATATTCAAATTTTAGATGGGAACAAGGTGTTGTTATTGAATGGTATGATAGGAAATTTTTATATCCTATGTTAATGAAATGTCATCAACAATTTGCATCATTTTCATTTAAAGTAGTTTTGTTAACCGAGGACTTGGTGAGGACCACAATTTGGATATATTTGAATAGATTGCAAGTACAAGTGAGTCAACAACAAAGCTTGTCAACATGGAGCTCTTTGATTTTCAAATGGTGTTAAAAGATAATGTGAAAGACAATTTTTTTTTTTTTCTATGGTGGGAAAACATGAATTGATATTTTTAATTGATAATTTTTTTGCTTAGTAGATATTAAATATTTTTAGGTCACATATTCAAATAAAATATTTTTCCCTTAATCAAAATACTTGTTAATCTTAGGAGATGTCATTTACAAATATATATATTTAGAAAAGTCAATATTTTTTTACAAAAATTAACCTAATGAAATGTAGGTCAAAATTTCTTTCTAACTTTGTAAAATCCATTTAGACAAATGAAGATTTAGAAAATGAATTAGAAGAATTTGAAGGTGTCTTTGAAAGGGGTGAAGTTGAACTATGACAATGTAAAAAATAAATTGTTGCCACCTTGTTGTCATCAAATTTTTTTTTGACAAAGATTTCTAATTTTGAAAAATGTCATGACTAGATTGTGAAAACCACTTTCAAAAACTAATTGTTTGAAATTTATGAAAACTAATAGTAACGTGTACTTTATTGATGTATAATTTTTTCTGTCAATATAAAATATATAAGAAGAGAACTAGGTTTCCATTTGTGTGTCATTTTAAAGATAATTAATGATGAATAGGAATAAAAATCAAATATGCAAAATGTGTACGTTGCATTAACAACTACAAAATAATTTGCAATCCTTGGATTTGTTGTTCTAGATATCCTTTAATGACAAAAGTCCTTTGAGTCACTTAAATTGTGTTAATATTTGTGTATGTGAACACATAATGGATTGTTAAATGATAAAGGGGTAGTATAACTAGTTCATTATAACCATGTGCATCTAAATTGTGCCATGTTACTTTGTTTTGTCATTTTTGTTTGGCCTATAACCAATCTTTTTCACATTATTGATGGACTATAAAATATTTTATAAGGAGAGTAGTGTTGCTTTTACAAAATGTTGGCCACGGTGAATATTGTGAATCCATGTGAATTTATGGCATCATTTGGCTTGAAATTGTACTAACCACCTCCTATTGTTTGGTTGCACAAATTGAGGTCACCATGACTTTGGCAAATGAGGAGTAAACTTGTCCTTTTCTTTAATTATCTTGTAATTTTTGTCAAGATTTCATTTAATCATGAAGAGTTACTAAAGAAGATGTGGCCTTAATTATTTTTATCAATTGCTAAAAGATTTGGAGTGAAGAATATTTTACCTAGCCAACAACGTGAATCCAATGAAATACCACTTGGACCCATTGCAAAAGGTCTTGTGATGACCATGAGACTCAACATGAAATCAATCAAAAGGAATCCTATTAAACCAATTATGATTAGGAGGACCAAGATGAGTCTTCCCACAATGAAAAAGTATAAATGCACAAAGGAACATCAATTCAAGTTTTGTTCATTACCCACCAAAATATTGTCCAACCATTCCACAAAAGAATGTGATTAAAAATGAATATATAGGTTTGTAGCAATTTTGGTCGAGTGCATGAGTGGACCCAATTATATGGGTTCAATTTTGGAATTGGAACCAAGTCCCATTTCTAGAACTAGTTGGAACCAAAATTGAATAACGGGGGCCAATTATGGAACTAGGTTTGAACCACCCTTTGGTTATGGCATTGCAAGTAACTAGAAACAAACATAAGGTTTAATTTCATAGTTTTTAAAAATCCAATTCTTAGTTTTAAATTTAAGGATTTTTTGAGGAAGCTTAAGTTTTTTCATCATTTTTTTTTGTTTGGCTTTTTCATCTTTGAAAAACACACTACAAGATCAAAAAAAACTTAAACTTCAAGTTGCTTCCAAAAAAATAGTGTGTGGTTTTTACACTCAAGAAATCATTGAACTTTAATTAATTAATTTATTTGGTTTGTTCATAATCCTCTTCGAGTTCCTAGCATCAACTTTGAACAAGTGAAATAAGTTGTTTACTCAACTTATTGTTTTCATTATCCTTGTGTTGGTCATCATATTCTTAACCATTGTCTTGCTCATCTTCTTCCTTGTTGACTGTTTTTGCTTTTTGTTTTGTGGGGATCGTTTGTATGGGATTGGCAATGTTGAGGTCTTCTTTTTCTTGCAAATCTTTTTAGTTAATATGTTGTTCATCATCTTCCTATTCCTCATGATGTTGCTATTGTTACTACAATAATTCCTTTGATGTTCTTAATATTACAACAACTCTAAGGGAAAATTCCTAACCTTTAGGGATTTTCAAAGAACCTCTTTGAAGAAGATTTAGGTTTATGATAGGTTTAAGGGAGCTTTCAACAAAGATGATGTTTCTCATTGACCATCCATTGAAAATAAATTAGTTTTAGGTTTTCTTTATTTCTATAGCTCATACATCAACAATACCTATTGAAAATTCTACAACCACAAACCCGAGTGATCAATGGGTTTGTTGGCAAAACAACATGACTTTTGGAAAGTTAAAAGATGCAATACCACAACTTGGACTTTCTATGCATCTATGGTATTTTCTTTACCCAAGGTGAGTTCAAGTTCAAATTCAACCTCACAAGAAAAATTAAAGTGTGTTCTATGTTATCTACTTGTTCCACTTGCAAGTCAAAAGAGGGGTGTGATAACATAAAAGACTGTTAATGGGAGGTCTTTTTTTTTTGTAAACAACAACTTTGGGTTGTGCAATGAGCAAAAAGAATTGGGCCTAAAGAATAAAGGTAAATTGTAAAAAAGAGATATGGCCCAAACCCTTGCATTATTTATGTTTTCTTTGATAGGTAGGTTCCTTACAACAAGGAAGATCCTTATCAAAAACAATTTCAAGAGGATATTGTCTTGTTTATTGCCAAGGAGATTATGCCCTCTATCATTGTTGAATTGCCCATTTTTAAAAGATCAGTCCCAAAGCAAAATCCTTGGTTGATTTTCCATCGAAACAAAAGTTTAGACATGATCTTTTGCTTGGGATTATTAAAAGGACCAAGGAAAAGTTTATATCTCCATCCTTTGAATCTGGAAATATTTGCACTATGAGGATGTGATTAATAAAATTGGGTTTTTCAAATTGAAGGAAAGTAGTAATAGGCTCTACATTTATTTCTTAGTTTCTTCCATTGTGTCAATTTTCTTTCTTTTTTGTTGGAATATATTTAGTTTAAGTTTTGTTAAAATTCTTGTTGTTGTTTGTTGCAAATCTTAGAATAATGGGGTTTCCTTTCTAGCTTCATGTAGGTTTTTGGCAATTTGAAACAATGTTTTTTGAGGTCTAAAATAGGGTTTTCTAGGGGTTTGAAAAACATTTTTTGGGGGTTAAAATAGGGTTTTTCTAGGACTTTGAAATAGGGTTTTGGGGGTCTAAATAAAGGTTTTTTGGGGGTTTGAAATAGGGTAGAATTAGGGATTTTCAAGGGATGAACTTAAAGGTGACCAAAAAACCATTCAAGGTGGTAACTACAATTGCAAAAATCCTAAACATGAAAAACCATATGGCATTGAAAAAATAGTTATAATCTTCTAGAAACATCCAGTGTAGATTAAAATTTACAATTAGGTTGGTTTGTATTAGTTTGACATTAAAAACCTTCATAATAATATTTTTTCTTGGAATTGAATTTCAAGAACTTTTTTTTTTGCATTGTCCATTTTCATGTTTTGGATATTATAAGTAGAATTGGTGGTTACCCAAAATCAAAGATCATGGAATTGGGGACCAAAATCAGCTTAAGTTGAAGACAATAAAAAACCCAAAAATGGATTACCCCTTAATTTATAAATTGGAACAAAAACCAAGTCCCATATTTGTAATATAAACAAACCAAAATTGAAACCATTCCCTTGAAAAATGTTAAGAATTGAAATCGGGGGTCCTTCTTAAAACCTAAAGGCCTACTTATGTCATGGGATACTTAAAGGGGATTTTATGGATTATACAAAACTTAAGTGGTTAGCTAGGGATTTCTTAAATTAAGGGATACCAAGGGGTTACTTAGTGTAATTACCTATAGCCTATCTAAGAACTAACTAGTAAAACAACTAAAGGTTCGCATAGGTTATGGGACACCTAAGGACTATTTAAGGGGCCTACTTAAGGAATTCAAGGAGACACTTAAAAACCTACCCATGCTACAAGATACCTATAGGTTATTTAAGAAGTTACATAGAACCTACCTAAGGGGCTACCTACATGTTATCAAATGTTTACATAGGGGGTTACATAAGGTCTACCAAGAGGGCTACTTAAGGACTACTTAAGGAGACACCTAAGATATAGGATACCTAACGGTTATTTAGGAGCCCACTTAGGTTATGGGAGACCTAAAAATTACTTAGGGGCTACATATAACCCTTTTGTAGTCCTTTAAATATCCCATTAAATAGTTCTTAAATAGTCCCACATGTAGCCCAATAAGTAGCCCTTTAGATATCCCCTAACTTAAAAAAGTCCCTAAACAATCTCTTAAATAATTCTTTAAGTATCCCCTAACTTAGGAAGTTCCTAAGTAATATCCTAGTTAAACTTTATGTAGTTTCCTAAATAAGCCTTAGGTATTCCTTAATTAAGGTAAGCCCTTAGGTAGTCCCCAAGTACCCCCCTATGTAGTCCTTAAGTAGCTTTTTATATAATCTCATAAATAACCCTTATGTATCCCCAACCCGGGAAGTCCCTTTATACTCTTTTAGGTGGGCCCTATGTAACATTCTAAATAGCCCATAGGTACATTTAAGATGATCCTATGTGACCTTTTATATATATTTTTGATAGCCCCTAGCCTAAGTAAGTATGCAGGTAAGTAACCCACAAGTAGGTAGGTAGGCAACCCATAGGTAGATAGATACATAATGGATGGGTAGATAGGTAGGTAGATAGCTACAAATGGGTAGATAAGGTAAGTAGATAGGGAGCCCATAAATAAGTATGCAACTCTTGGGTAGGTAGGTAGTCCATTGGTAAGAAGGTAAATAGGCCTAATATAGTTAACCCCTTACTAGGTAATTCCTAGTCTATGTAGCCATAATATAGGTAGACCATAGTGTGATTAGAAAAATGGTTATGATATACACTTTTGAAAACTTTATCCTTAGTTTTGAGGATTGGTCTTCACTTTGTTGAACTTTACTAATAGCTAAAAAAAGGGGAGGATGAGTGGTACATTCATGATCAAAGTGATGCTTAAACAAATTATTATACTTTTTATATACATGTTTTAATCAAATAGTTTTGCAAATATTCATAAAGGGTGGGGGAGGTGGGGTCTGGAATACAAGGGATGTTGTGAATAAAACATGGTACCATAGTTTTTAGATTTTAATTACTAATGAAACAAGGAGGAAGTTGTGGCTATCTCCTCCATAGCTAGTTATGATTAGGTGGTTATCTAAACCTCTTCACATGTATGGCCTAATTGAATTTTTGGCATTTAATTTCATAAAATTCCTTTTGTGTATGTCAACATTATATTATTAATGTACCAAAGAAAAAAATTGTGCAAACATTAAAAACATGGATATGAATATTATGTAGATTATTTTTTAAAACTCAAATCCATATTTGAGGGAAAAAACAAAAAATTGGCAGCTTTGTGTTGCACATTTATGGAAAATGAGTTATAATTTTTAGAATTGGAGATTGATGACATTCATTTGACAAATCAATTTAGTTTATTATTCCTAAATTTACCTCATAATAACTAACTTAAGATCTCTCCGAGGTTAATACATCCTCTTTCATGGTGTATCTTGAAGGTTGTATTTTTTTATCTTTTATATATTTTGCTCATTAGTTTTTTGAAATTTCCTTTTTTTTATCAAGTCCATTCTTTGTGATCCATTTGTATTCTAGGGATATCTTGCTTTCATGCTAGGTAGTTTATTGCATGTTGTATTCCATCTCCGGCAAAAATCTTTCAATTGACACAAAACGATTTTTTTCTATATAGTTTTTTAATACCATATTTTTGTGCATCATGTTTTTATATCTTAGTGCAAGAATGTTTAAAGTCATATTCATATCCAATTGCACTAAGGTGTGAAATGTTTGTAAATTCAAACTTTCATTTTTGAAAGGTTTAACCATTTTACATCCTTTTACAAGTCACATTGGAAATATTTAGAATTTCATAAGGAGGATAGAGCTTTGAAGGACTCACAACTAATTCAATCATAATTATAAAAAAATGTCTGATGAAGAAG
>Ga0209208_10013535_pt1 | contig 10173 bp, 8 predicted proteins | sample S1TSphfallax_3_FD_187694 | JGI IMG/M metagenome (GOLD analysis project Ga0209208, IMG submission 187694) | Host-associated microbial communities from peat moss isolated from Minnesota, USA - S1T2_Fd - Sphagnum fallax MG (SPAdes) (version 2) | ecosystem: Host-associated > Plants > Peat moss >... | reverse complement strand
CACCAAAAACCCTTAAAAATAATGCCTATGTTTTTTTTTGTTTTTTCTCTTGGTGTATGAAAAAAATAATCCAAGTTTAGAAAAAGTGATTAAGTTTTTTAGTTTTTTTTTAATATCATTATTTTTAATTAATTAAAAATATAATAATAATAATTATTATTATTATTATAAATATTTGTTTACTTTTTATTTTATTTTAAACATGATTTATCAAATTTCTAAGGATTGTTTTGTTACAAGTTTATGTTTAAATATTTGGAGGTGAAAATATTTATTTTTTAAAAAATGAATGAATTATAAATGGTGATCCTAATTACATCAATGAAATTTTTTATTTTTTTAGTTTTTCAAATTTGTGGTGTTCTTCAAAATCATCCACAATAAAGTATAACCATGTTTTGGCTATAGACATGTATATGGAAGTATAAATTTGTTAAAATATTTTTCTTTCTTGGCTACAAGTCCTAGAAGCCATTGTAGAATTATATCATTAAATATATATATTATTTATTTATTTTATTTTATTTTTAGTTAAAAAATCTTTTGTTGATGATGATGGCCCCTTTTTATGTTTACAAAACAATGAAAATTCACCACCAAAAAGACATTCAATTACATAATTAATATTTATGTTAGTGTTTTCAAAAATATTTGATAAATTTTATAGTGATTTCAAATATTGAACTTAAATTTTTTCAAATGAATTTGATGTTGGACTTGTTTGTGTGTTTAAGGTTAGAATTATTAGAATTACTTTTGAATTTTTATTCATTAGGAGTAACTTTTTTTTCTTTCAAATTTTGTGATCTCAAATTTTTGGCAATTGTTTTGTTAGTTCACATTTTTCCTTGAATTTGCACAATTGTTTCCATTTTTTTTCCTAACAAGTCACATTAGGAAAATTCAAAACCAAAAGAAACATGTTAGTCGCGCGGGGCGGGGGGGAGGGGTGTTTAATCCATCTATGTAATGCCAAAACTTCACCAAATTATGTTACTTTTACTTCTATAAGGGAAATGAAAGTAAAATATATTCTTACATCATTAAAAATAATAATATTTTATGATTTTCTTTCAAAGTTGATAATTAATCATTTGTTTTAATGTACGTTTCATGTTGTTAAACAAATATGGTATTGAAAATTAAATCTTGATTACTTGATTAATTAATCTTTTTGTGACCATTTTTTGCCAAATTAAAGGGATAACAACATTAACAAAGGATTTTTTTGAAAGAAAAAAAATTCAAATTTTGTCAAATTTAAATATATATAGCTAATTTTTAAAATAAATTGTAATATCTATAGCCATAATATTGAAGGATGTAAACAAGTTTGCAACTCCACAACTTGTTTAACCAAATGTGGTTATTTTTTCTTATGGATGATTGCCATTTTAACAACAATGCAAAAATAAATAAATATATTTTTGTATGTAATCAAATTGAAAAAAAAAATTGCAATTTTTAAAAAATTAGACATATTTTACATAATGAAAATAATAATGCAAAAGCCTTAATATATGAATGCATTCTTAAATTCACATTGAATTCACAAATATTGTAGGTCAATTTAAACAAATAAAATTTGTAAATTTATTCATGACATGTTATTTTAGGTTATTTTAAACCTTTCATAATATTTATAAATAATAATAAAATTTAAAAATACATTATTGAATAAGCTTCAAGATCATGTTTTTATTTATAGCATTTGAATATATTTTGAAAGAGAAAATGCATGTTAAAGTTTGAATTTCCTAAATAATTCCATGCCAAACATAGTAAAGTTAAATTTTTTTTCTTTATTAATAGAGGTTTGAAGTGGTTTGGTGGTTAAGATTTTAGTATGCCTCCATGAGGTCTTGGGTTCAAAACTTGATGAACTCATGAATCAATGTTATGTTGTATATATATAACATGTATATCATGGTGAATAACATCAAAAAAAAAAATCATGGCATGTTGTGAAAAATATATAATCTATGATTCAATGATCTAGAAAAACCAAAAAAAAATTGAAAAAAATTATATGATGATGTGGCATTTTATTTCACATCATACTAACTTGGGACTTCATACATCATGTCATCATTTTGAAATTAAAAATTATCTAGTGCAACATGTGACTATCCAAAATGATTAAAATTTCATTTTTTTTATTTATAAAGAGCTCGAGAAAAGAAAGACAAACTTACCAGCTCCTTCTTTTGCTTTTGATCCTATAGCCCTCCTCATTTTCGTGGTTGGGTGGTGAATCCACGCCTTTTGATGTATTTAGTTTTGATTGGAAATTTTTTTAAAAGGAAGGAAGTTTGCAAAATTTTGTCGTGGCATATTGGAGAATTTTGTTTGTTCAATCTTTGATATCTGATAGGGATAACATATTTCTACATACTCACGAATATCCCTCTTCATTCCAGGCCAAGAAAATGAGTGCTTAATTGTGATATAAGTCTTTTGAAATCCTGAATGTCTCAATATAAGGATATTGTGACGGTCATATAAAATCTTCAACTTACAATTTGTGTTCTTAGGAATACATAGGCGGCCCTTATAATACAATAGTTCATCCTTCAACACATAAACTAGGTACTTGCCTAACTCTTTTGGGGACATTTCCCCTCAGGCTAGGGCATAAAAAGGTGCATGAAAATAAGAATCTACAACATATTTTCCTTTTGTTTATTTGATGAGACTACCTCTAATTATGGAAATGGCATTAGCCCACTTTCTTCTAGACAAAACATCCATGACCACGTTCTCCTTTCCTTTCAAAGGAAAATTCTTGGAGTAATTCCACCTATCGGCACTACCTACGGTTCAATGTAGGTTGTGTAGTTAAGAACCTTAAGCTAGCATGGTCTGTTTCATCCTAAAATGCCTTCCCAAAAGATAATGCCTCCAAACTTTTAAGGCATGGATAATTGCGAATAATTAATTCCTTTTCATGAGTTGGATAAAAAAAAATTGTAAGGTTTAATTTCCTAGACTCATAAGCCACAACATGGCCTTCTTGCATTAAAACAGCCCCAATGGCCTCTTCACTTGCGTCCGTACATAAGATTTGCTCATCTTTTGTATAATCCATTAATTTCAAAATAGGTGCTTGTGTGAAGGTCCTTTTAAGCTTATAAAAACTATCCTCACACACGTGAGTCCATTTTATTTCAACATTCCCTCTTAATAATTTAGTTAATGGGGCTAAACTTTTGAAAAAGGATTTAACAAACTTTTTATAAAACCCTACAAGGCCTAAGAACCCCCTTAGGTTTGTTCAATCCCTTGGGGTGGGCCAATTAACCATGGATTATATCTTTTTAGGGTCAGCTGAGAGGCCATTTCTAGATATAATAAATCCCAAGTATTCCACTCAGGATGAAAAAAACTCACATTTACTCAATTTTGCATACAACTTATTCTTTCTTAATATTTGTAACACATGTCAAAGGTGTCCTTCATGTTCTGCTACTAACTTTGATTATACTAATATATCATCCATATATACCAAGACAAACTTCCCAAGGTATTTTTGGAATAACATGTTCATTATACACATATAAGTGGTTGGGGCATTAGTAAGGTCAAATGACATGACTCAAAATTCACAGTGCCCAAATTGGGTATGAAAAGTCATCTTATAAATATCCATTTGTTTGATTTAGATTTGATGATACCCATTACATAAATCTATTTTTGAAAATACTTGTGATCCACACAAGTAATCAAATAGATCATCGATATGAGGCAACGAAGATATATTCTTATATTGAGCTTGTTTAACCAACAATAGTCCACACACATTTTTACAACACCGTCTTTCTTCTTTTTAAACAACATAGGCACCCCCCATAGAGACTTGCTAAGTTGGATATACCCCTTCTCAAGGAGGTCTTTTATTTGGGCCTTTGGCTCATTAATTTCCAATAAGGAATGTAGATAAGGGCCGTGAGAAATTGGGGCAACACCTAAGGTTAATTCTATAGCATGGTCAACCTTTCTTCCTGGGGGTAATTTAAATAATTCCTCAGGGAATACATTTAAGAATTCCTAAAAAAAATTAATATTATTTCTATCCCCCATAATTATTGTATTAACTTCTTGACTCCCCCTAGGGTTCTCATGCACACTGACCCAATAGTATTGGTCCCCTTTCCTTAAGCCTCTCTTTACTTGAGTACTTGAAAGCAATGGGGTATTGGGAAGTGGCCTCATACCTTGTTAAACGAAAAGGTGAACCATTAGGAAAGGTCCCAGTCATTGAACAATCATGGCACCCAACCTTAGCGTCCATTTGTGCCAACCATTCCATGCCAATAATTTAATCATAACGCACCCCATTCCAAACCTCAAAGTCCATTCTTGTTTCACTTCTTTGCCTTGCCACTGGGGCTTGGAACATTCTGCTATTAATGATCCCAATACCACATTAGGCAATAAGATGGTACTAACCTTGGTTTCCACATGTTGTAATTTAGTTTTGTCAACCATCTTTTGTGATAGAAAATTATGAGAATTCCATGCGCCAATTAGGATCATGACTAATTCATCATTAATGTGACCAACCAACCTAACCACAATTGGGTCACACTGTACCTAGCTTCCATTAACCACAATTACCAAAAATTTCAATTGTCACATTGGCTCACCCTTTAAGCTAAGCATTTCCACCTTTTGTATCTTGTCTTCCACTTTTTGTATCACAACTCCCGTTGTCGATTGAAAGGATGTAGATTTTCCTAGGGCAATCAAAAGATTGGTGCCCCTTTTAATGGCAATTAAAAGATAGGCCATTTTTCCTATGTTCTTTTTGTTCGTTGTCAAAAAGGTGGTTCCAAGGGGTCATTGAAGTAACAGGCTAAGATCGGGGCATAGAAAATCTTTTAACCCCACCTGGCCTCTTCCCATCTTGCTTTTTCTTGCCCCTTTTGAAGCCACTTGCTTGGGAGGGTTTCCTTTGCCAATTCCCATAACTTCTGCTAGGGTTATACCTTATTTGTTGGGCCTTACGCTAGCCTTCTAAAGTAATGGCCTTATGATAGGCCTTGGCTTCGATCATCAACTCTTTGGACATCAAATTTAATGGACTTGTCCAATCCGCTCACAAAGAAATTGATTTGGTCTAACTCCCTTAATGCCAAAACATAAAAAACATGCTCATCAAATTTCACTTTGTATTCTGCGACAGTCATACCACCCTAGGTTAGGCCCATAAACCTTAATTTCATTTTGTGAACCTAATCCTAGGGTAAATATTGTTCCATGAAAACCCATCGGAACTTCACCCAAGTAGTTATCCTTTTGGACCTTTCTTTAACTTGTATCCACCATTCCTTAGTTTTTCCTTGCATTTAGAGAAATGTAGCTCAAATCTTGTTAGCATTCGTATAATCTTTATTGAAAAACTCCTCCAAAATCCCAATGAAGGATGATGCCTTGGGCATGGAAATATTGGGGCAATCATGAAATTTCGGAAGGTGCGTCATCTTTCAAAGCTCCTTATCCACCTTGCATTGCTTAGATTGTTGGTTCATCTTGTCATCATGGCCATTAGATGATAACATCTGTGACTTCGACCTATGGTGCCTTCAATCACCCTCAATAGTTTCTTTAAGGACTTTTACGAAATCTTCAAGTTTTAAGGTCACATTACCTCTAGGGTCTCTTAGGACAGTTTCGAAAGCTTGGCCATGTACTAGGTGTCATTCTTGTCAATTATCTAATGCATCCATAGCCTGAAGCATTGCTTCACACCACCTTTGTGTAGAGGCCTCATTGCTAATGTTCATATCCTATTAGCCTCCAGGTCAAAACTGGGCTTTGATATCGCTATAAAAATCCAACCCTTGTGTAGAACTTCTTTCCCTTTGGACTGAAAAAACCACACTATAAAAATCCACCCTCAAAGAGAAGTACTATAAAATCCACTCCTACAACTTTACTCATTGTCCCACTATCTTTGGACCCTTCTTTCAGTAACATGTCATTCTAGTGACTTATTACCCCCACAATCCACAAAAGGGGACTATTATCCTCCATTGCAATTTTGCTCCCAAATTCTTGACAACTATTCTCTTGGAGTTGGGGTCTTGAATGTGCTTTCTCCAACTCAACCTGTTATCATCGACTCATTCTTTTCTAACCTAGTTAATACATACTACAATGCAACCAAAGTACTGCCTCCACCACAACAAAATTCTCTAATCTGCCACAAGATTTTTTTGCAAGTTTCCTTCCTTTCTTTTTATTTCCAATCAAAATTGAGTACATCAAGAGGATTCACCACCCAACCACGAAAGTGAGAGGGCATCTATGTTCTCAAAAACTTCTTCACTAACTCTTTCTCTCTATTTTTAAGGAGTTTAAAAAAAGAAAGATAAACTTACTAACTATTTCCTCTGCTATTGATCTTATAGTCCTCCTCACCTTCTCCCCCATGCCTCATTAATCTATTACTAGCAACTTTCTAACTCTATATAAAATTTATAAATTGCACTTCCTAGGTCTCCCTCACTTATTCACATGCGCTCCCATCATGTTTCCTAGTTTGTCCACTATCACTTTTGAGAAGATTTTTACATTGCCACCTTTCAAAATTCGGTATTATCCTCAATACCCTTAAATTTGGGAAAATTCTTAAGGAGTTATTCTTTATTTTCCCAATTGGCATCATCAAGAGAATATCCTTTCCATTTTATTAGATATTCTATAAAAGAATGTGATATTTTTTTCTTCATTTGTGTCTTCAAAATTTGCTTTAGTTCAACTACAATCTCCCCTTCTACCATAGCTTATGGTAGGTCTTGGAGAAGTTTGTTAGGGTTTAGGGTTTAGGGTTTAGGCTCACATGGAACACATTGTGAATCTTCTAATCATTTGGTAATTCCAGTTCATAAGCCACTATTTGAACTTTCCTAAGAATTTGGAATGGCCCACAATATCTTGGGGAAAGCTTATAACATTTTCCCAATTTTAATTGACTTTTCTTAAGGGTCATTTTGAGGAATACCCCTAGTGATGACATTCTTCATTTTGCAACTTAAAATTCTTTAAAATTTTTCATTTAGCACCTTGTCATAACATTTTTTACCCACGAATATTTACCAAATTACACTGTTTACCAATTAAAATTCTATAAAATTCTTTAAAATTCTTGCTTCTTTGGGCTTCCATAACATTCTCGCACCAAGAATGTCATAACTATGGGAATACCATATCCCCGACTTGAAACTCCCTAAAGGACCTTGCTTGATTAGCATAAGTCTTGGCCCCTTGCTTGGGCTTTTAACATATAATCTCTAATATTTTCTTGTTCCAATTGCATCTTGCTCAACATCAATAAAGTGTTTCCACTCGAATTGTGAAAAACTTCCAAGATGCTAGTGACACGCTCCCAAGCTCCTTGATAGATTCAAATGTGAGTTTGAGGTGAAAATAACAAAAGAGCAATGAGTTGGGGACATGTTCCCTAGCTCACAACACTTTGGGGGGGTAGAAGGGTGTGCTGGAGCTCTGGGATGGGACTAGGAAAAATGACAAGCACTTAATCACTCACACAGACTTGCACAAAACCAAACAACAAGTTGGTTAGTGCATAGTTGGAACACTTTTGGTGTTAGGATGAGCCATGAGCAACTCAGACTCACAAGACTCACCACGACCTGGACTTGGGGGAAGCCACCACCTTCCCCCTTATAGTATATACTTTGTGCCTCTCCATGAAGCCAACATCCAAATGACATTTTGTCCCAGGACTCCCACTTGAGAGTCCCGAAATTCTCACAACTAGGACTCTTGTGACTTTGCGAGCCCATAACTTTTCGTTCAGACCTCTGATTGAGATGAGATCTAAATTAAAGTTGTATCCCTCGTCAAGACCTTTCCAACGGTATGTCACATGCCACCAAAATGCGAGGAAATCGGGTGATTCTCGACTTTTAATGGTCAAGAATCAAATTGGTAATTTGACTCCCAGCCCTTCTTTTGGCCATAACTTGTGTTTTAGATGTCCAAATAATTCGTGCAAGCTCATTTTAGACATCTACGTTCCAAAATATTTTTAGTGATATTAGGAACTCTTCAATCCACTGAGTTTTGACCCCTGCAATCACTTTTTGAAGATTCGAAAATCCACTGGGACTCCAACTCCCAAAGTGGAAACTCCCTTGGAAGTGTGAGCGTTCATTCCCTCACACTTTCCTACACTCCCAGGAGCATGCGGTGTGACTCTCGGGCTTCCCTTTTGGCCCGCAACCTTGCAAGCCCTTACCTCGGTTGGGAACCCAAGGTTAGGGTTGTGATAGATGGTGTCAAACAATCTTAGCCATACACAACTTTAAACGGGCTCAGCCCAATCAATAATAAATGTCATAATCAACTAGTCATTTTTTACCAAAACCATACTAGTAAATTTTGTTCCATTTCAGTAAAAACCTAGTAAATTTGGCTAATGAAAAAAAAAAAAGATTTATTCTTATGTTTTTCATGAAGAAAAAAATTTGTTCCACAACAAAATTCAAAATGGTAGTTTCCTCTTTTTTAATATTTGCCTTTAACTCAGTTAACTTTGTGACCAACATTTCAAAAGTCCACTCCCTTGTATGCACCTTGGTGGCATAGTTTTCAATTTCTTGTCACAAATCCCAATCCTTAATTTTTCATGGTTTCCATATTTTCTCTTGATCTTAATTACTTGGGTACTTGTGGGAAGAGGTTAAAATTGATGGGTCCATCACTAAGATATTTTAGTATAGCAAGTCAATTTTTTTACTTAACTCTACACATGCAACAAAAAAATCAAATCTAAGTATGACTAAGGTGGTGATATTTACATAGATTCAAAAATAAGGAAGTTTGAAACATGTTCACACAGTGCGAACTCACTTCACTTTGGCATGTCTGTGTTGTGGGGTTGTATTCCCTTATGCATGACTTCATTGTCTTAGTCCATAAGTAATTGTTCTTATTATGGAATTAATTTTACTTTTGTTGAACAATATTATTTTCTTCCTGAAGTATAATTCTTTCTACTTGAAGTTGACCTATATGTTCCCCAAAACAAGCTTTCTTATGCCCAAATCAAACTTTCTTGTCCCATAAACGATTTTTCTCGTCAAAAAGTTTATATTTCTTGGCCCGATAAAACACCCCTTCCAATAAGGAAATCTGCTATGTTGCAAGTTGCTTTTCCACTACTTGGACATGCCTGGCAACTCTAGTGATTTGCTATTCAAATGCAATGATTTGCCTTTCCATTTTATGCAACTTTTCAACCACCATCACAATTTGCGCTTGCACCAGTTTGATCTCCTTTAACAATGATGTAATTTCTTATTCCATTGTAGTAATCTCCTTTGTCACTTCCACGATTTTCACTTCAACATCCATTTTAGGCGATGCACAAAAGAAAAAAAAAGAAGCCAAAAAAAAAGATCTTAGATAATGCACACTAAAATAAACAATACATCAAAAGAGAAGCGAGAGAAAGAACTTTGTGATTGATTTGCAACATTGGAAAACTAATTTGTTGTGTTCTAAGGTTTTGTTGTGTGGTGGAGGCAATGGGTGGGGTTGGGTTGGACTGTGGCTACAAGTGATGATTACAATCAAAATCACTATGATCATTCATGGGGTTGAAGTTTTGTATTTTGAATCCCTATCTAGTAATGGAATGTTGTTTTCTACCTTCCCTTGAAATTGTGTGAGAAAATTTGTTCAAACCATTGAAAATATTGCATCGTGTGTAGGGTGTCAAATTCATGCCTTAAAAACTCATGATCTTTAGGCAAGTTTTTTGAAAAAAACACAAGAAAAAATATTCTCCTTTTCCTCTACCCAAATTTATTAGGTTTTTTGTACAATAAAACAAAATTGACTAATATGCAACTTATATGGTTTTGGTAAAAAAAGACTAGTTGAATATGACATTTTTAGTGAAATTTTTTAAATTTGTTTTAGATAGTCACATGTTGCACTAGATAATTTTTAATTTTAAAATTATGACATGGATAACTAGGGTCCCAAGTTAATATGACATGGAATAATGCACTTGTAGCCGAACAACGGGGAACCAGACTTAAGCTCCAATACTGTGTGGCCTGTGAAAAGACAGAAACGGAAATCAGGATCAATCTGCTCATGAGTGGCGGCGGATTTTATTTTTGATTTGAGAACCAG
>Ga0209208_10013534_pt1 | contig 10173 bp, 7 predicted proteins | sample S1TSphfallax_3_FD_187694 | JGI IMG/M metagenome (GOLD analysis project Ga0209208, IMG submission 187694) | Host-associated microbial communities from peat moss isolated from Minnesota, USA - S1T2_Fd - Sphagnum fallax MG (SPAdes) (version 2) | ecosystem: Host-associated > Plants > Peat moss >... | reverse complement strand
CATTGAAAAAGACGTGGAATGCGATGAAGACAAGATACGGCGAGGCGAAATGGGAGCAGGGCGAAGGAGTCATTCTGGGATTGACAACGCAAGGTTATTCGGATCGAGAGATTAAGGCCCTCCTTGGTGTTGGTGGTTCTCATGTGTCACGATTGAGAAAGATTCATAAGGACGGGACGTGGGACGGAAGCCATACTCACCGTCCTATGAAAGTTCCACATCACACTCTATCATCAGACAATCTAACTACATTCATTGAGGACTACAAGACGTGGGAGCTGGAGGATGGATTTCCCTATTCGCATCGATGACCTCGCCAATATTTTGTGGAGGCTAAGCTGACCTGGACTGAGCTTTGGAAGCGGTATGAAAAGAAAATGGTGTCTCTCGAACGGCGAGTGATGAGCTTCTCCCGATGGACCCAGTACGTCAAGTTGCACCAACCTAATGTTTACTTGACGAGGACGGCAGAAGATGTTTGTGATTCTTGTGTTCGCATTAATATTCAACTCGCTCGTGATGATCTCCCGCTTGAAGAGCGGGAGCATCTGGTTCTGGAGAAAAGGATGCACCTTCAGGCCGCTATCGATCAGCGTCGGTTCATGTCGAGGTGCGTTAAGGAGTACATTGTAGCTAATGCACCCCAGCAACCTGTCCCGAATGCGATTATTCCCAATACCATTGATGATGCGCCTCTTGATCCTATCGACGACGCCTTCCCTGAGATCTAGATTCAGATTGAAGATTTCGGCGGCAACTTCCCGCTTCCTTTCTATGGCCATCAACGTCCTTCTGTTGACTACTTCAACTCTAATCTCATGATGCAGAACTTCATCATCTCCGACATCACCGCTAATCACAATAATGTTCTGATCTACGATGAGCGTGGTCAGGGCAAAGGCGCTGACGCCCTGTGCAGTCTTCGTTTACTCTTTCATCTTTGACTTCGTCAAGAACGTGCCGACCATTCGCCTAAGATGCTCCTACTAATCCTCGACAACTGTGTTGGTCAAAATAAGTCGAAGGTGGTCTTCATGTTCTATGTGTTGTTATCTCTCATGTTTTATGACAAGGTCGCTCTTCTTTTTCTTATCCCTGGCCACTCTCACAACCAGGTCGATCGTGTCGTTGCCTGGTGTCGAAACAAGATGCATGCCCAGAACCTCTACACCCCCAGTGCGATTGTATCTGAGCTCAACACCATTAAGTCTGTCTCTGCCGAATTCCTGGATCATCAGTCATTGCGACGACCCTTCTTTGGCGATTGGACCTCTCTTTTGAAGAAGTACTTCAAGTCTATGCCACTGAACTACACTGGCAAGTATTTTTTTGAGATCGACCAGGGCATTGTCAGCATGCACCATCTCGTAAGTACGCCCGACAACAAGGCTGTCCAGTTTCCGATGCTTCTTCCCGAGAATATTGATTCTGTTCGTCAAGCGATTCTTTTCGATTTATTTGGAAGTGGCATCAAGTCCATTGATGACGTCACGTTGGTTGACATGGTCAAGCTCCCTCGTGTGGAGCTTAAGGAGCAACTGACCAACAAGAAGCTTAAATCGTTGTCCAAGAAGTATTTTTCTATCCCTCCCGAAGTACTTTCCTACTACCCCTTTGTTCCTGAAGGTTTGTCCGATTCTTCGAAAGATGAGGACGTGGCAGCCCCACGATCTAGGAACAAGAGCGCGCGCGTAGCGCCTTTTAAGAAGGCGGTTGGGGTGGAGAAGCCAAAGGTCGGGCGCTCGCGGAAGAATGCCTCCGGCACTGTGCCTGGACAGTCGTCGCTCCTATCGTTTTTCTGGAAGGCGTAAACAGTGAAAATACAAATTGGACCGATCGCGAGATGACTTCATTGAATAAGAGAAGACGATTGAGCCTATTACGAGATGGTTCTAATGACTAATTGCGAAGATATAGATCTTTTGAGAGACCCGGGTCCCATTTGGGAACTCGGGTTCCCGCTAATAGGTTCAAATCACATGAACAGTGATAGAACATGTCCTGAATAGGGAATGGAGAAAGTGTGAATTGTTGAGAGGAGAAGGAAATTCTCATTCAATCACATTGTTCACACCTAGCAATGACGTCTTGGACTTGAGCATATGTACCTCTCTAATGGTAATGAGGAGCAAAAAGGCTATAAATACACTTAATCCCAAAGTGTCCAAGCTTTGAGTGTACCTTCTAAATAAGACCAAACCATTCATGTGGTGGAGGAACCACTATGTTGTTTTGTGGTAATCATTGGACGAGGTGATTATCCTTCCATGAGTAACATTTGGATTGTTGTTGTATGTGATCCTAATGATTTGATGTAACTTGGGGAAGGTATTCCCCATGTTGAAAAAACCTTGAAATGTCCAAGTCCTCCCATATATCCACAATGGGATGCTCAACCAAGTTATATTGCAATAATGCAAGATAACTAGATGCATAAGATACATGTTATGCTAGAATCTGGTCGAAGTTTTGCCTGGTTTCTAAGAAATCTTCAGAGGTAGTGAAGGGTTTCCACGACATGGTGTCCACATTCTGATGTGTACTATTAGGTTGGTGAATAACCTTGAACTCATACTCCTGAAGTATAAGCGCCCAACAAGCTAACTTACCAATAAGCTTGTCATTGGTCATCAACCACTTGATAGGCTAGTGGTCGATTTACAAAATAAACTTAGTGCCATAAAAATAAGCCTTGAAATGTATGACAACCCATACAACAGCAAGACACTGCCCCTCGTATGAAAAATAATTGTTATCAACCTTGTTGCTTCAAGATGCATAGGCGATAACATATTCCTTGCCTTCCTTATCAAGTTGGCCAAAAATATCACCAATACCAAGAGCACTCCAGTCAATGTATAGAATGAAGACCTTGTTGAAATCAGGTCTTCTCAGAATGGGGAACTCTAAAAGCTTTTCCTTGAGTGTGTTGAAAACTTCTTAAGCCTCTTCACTCCATGTCCAAGTAACATTTTTTTTTAACAATGCACAGAGAGGATGAGCAATAGTACTAAAGTCTTGAACATAAATTTTGTAATAATTACATAGTCCAATTAAACTCCTCAAAGTGTGAACATCAATAGGATTAGGCATTTCCAAAATGGCTATTACTTTGGCCTAATGAACCATAATACCATTTGGCAAAATTCTGTGTCTAAGGTAGACTATTGATGTGACAACAAATTCACATTTTTTAGGATGGATCTTCATATTGACTTTGTGGGGCCTCTTGAATAACTCCTCAAGATGAGCCAAGTGTTGTAAGGGTCATTTTTTATGCATTAGGACGTCATCTATGTAGCACTTCAGGAAATTTGCCCCTTTGAGAACCTGGTCCATGACTTGTTGAAAAAGATAGGTGCATTATTCAATCCAAAAAGCATCACAAGCCATTCCCACAACTTGTTACATCCATGGAATGCCATTTTCTTACGATCCTTCATAGCAAACACAATTTAGTTGAAGCCTTGCCTCAAATCCACAATTATGAAGATGTTTAAGTTTTTAATGTTATTAAACAGTTCTCTAGGGATGGGCATGGGGGTATTTTTCTTGAGGTGTAACCAGGTTCAAAGGCCTATAATCCACGCACATCCTTTTTTTAGTCCATAATCTAGTTGAATTTTTTTTTGTTGGCATTATTATAACGATTACAAAATCAGAACTTCATGGTTGAATGACACCGGCCTCATGGAGCTCTTTGCATCTTTCATCTACCAATTCTCACTCGTGCTTACTCAACCTATGCCTCCTCCAATAGATGGGTGTCTCATTTATAAGGTCTATAGAGAATTGCATGGTCTTACACCTACCTAAGTTTTTCATTGAGAATGTGAACACATTCTCATACTTAATTAGCAAGTCTATGACATGGTCTTTCTCCTTATTGGTGAAATGGTTCCCCATGACGAAAAGGTAGTTGAAAACACATGGAATGGAGTTAGAAAGTGTGTTTGAAGAACATGGTGTATTAGGTTCTCTATTATCCAATGCGCATATTCGTAGAAGGTTATAATTGTTTCTCCAAAAGTTGATGTACTTTCAAGTGTATCAGAAATAACTTGAATCAAATTACATGGTATGTCTTCCCCCCCAACACTAAGAATGAAGTGTAGAATGTTGAAGATAGGTAAATGTATTTGGTCAGGGTGACACGTAGTCGCATCGTTAGAACTACAAGCTGATTGAATCAGTGTTGGTGTTGTGTACATTTGAAAGAGCATCCAAGTTACTAACAACCATGTAAAGGAGTTTAGGTCCATGCCTTCCCCCAATAGAGCGTTATGTTCCAATCTAGTCACCTTGGTGTGACTAGTGGTGCTAGTTTGGAACCCCATAACCCTTTTTCCTTTCTCTCAGCTTGGTTCATCCCAAGTGGCTGAAGCATGACTATACACCAAACTTAATCCATCTCCGTGAAAGGCGTGTGCTCTTGGAAAATAGACAAATATGGGTGAAACACCTATTAGTTTTCCTATTGTGTTCGTAGGAAACCAAGGAGGTTTTTTTTGCCTTGTAACTAGTTGGTAGGAGCTCTGATCATCTAATATGTGAAAAACTTGCAGGTTGGGGTCTCTAGTTTAACCATGCTAGAACTATTGACCAGATTATGAACACCATTTGTAACACATGAACCAATCGAGTGTTTCTCCAAGGTGTTGGATGGGACCCCTATAACATGTGGATCACGGATCGGTAGAGGGGAGGACTTGATGTAGTGTTTAAGGTATCTTTTAATATTGCAATTATGTCCCTGGTGCTTAGCTTCAAATCTTGAAAAATAAACAACAATGTATTCACAAGCTTTTGCACCACTTCACACATTTGAAATTAGCACACCATAAGTTGATGTGACGCTCTCCCAAACTCCTTGATAAGCTCAAATGTGAGTTTAAAGTGAAAACAATGAAAAAGTAAAGAGTTGGGGACACGCTTCTTAGGTCGCAACACTTTGGGGGTAAAGGGGCATGCTAGAGTTTTGGGATGGGACTAGGAAGAATGAAAAACACTTAATCACTCATACAGACTTGTACAAAATTAAACAACAAGTTGGTTAGTGCATAGTTGGAGCACTTTTGGTGCTAGGACGAGCCACGGATAAACTCAGATTCACAAGACTCACCACGACTCGAACTTGGGGGAAGCCACCACCTTCCCCCTTATAATATACTTTGTGCCTCTCCACGAGGCCCACATCCAAATGGCATTTTGTTTCGGGACTCCCAAATGGGAGTTTCAAAATTCCCAAATTTGGGACTCCTTCAACTTTGAGTCCCAACTTTGGGGCCATATAACTTTGTGTGTAGATTTCTGATTGATATGAGGTTTAAAGTAAAGTTGTAGCCTTTGTAAATAACTTTTCAATGGTATGTCGCATGCAATTTCACACAAGGCAATAGGGTCGATTCCCAACTTTTAGCAGTTGGAGTTAAACTGCCAATTTGACTCCCGGCTTTTCTTTTGGCCATAACTTGTGTTTTAAATGTCCAAATGGGTCATGCGAGCCCCTTTTAAACATCTTAGTTTCAATAGATTTCCAATGATATAAGGAACTCTTCAATCCAATAGGTTTTGACCCTTGTAATTTTTCTCTGAAAATTCGGGAGTCCATCGGGACTCCAAACTCCCAAAGTGAAAGCTCATTTGGGAGTGTGAGGGTTCATTCCCTCACATTTTCCTTCACTCCTGAGCTTCGTCTTGGCCCACAACCTTGCAAACCCTTGCATTGGTCGCGAGCCCAAGGCTAGGGTTGCAACACACTCCATAAGCTTATCAGTGGAAAATTGTGTGTTTTCCTAATGTACATGTATTCCTGGGACACAAAAATTTGATGCCCTAACATCTTGTGGTGTAGTAGTTTCTTCCCCCTTCACCAATAAGGTACGTTTTTCTTCCGTGTTAAGAGGATGAAAAATTATGGCATGATTATTCCAATTCCTCTAGCCCTGGTAATAGGATTTGATCCATATGTAAGTCCATCAGTCTGAATTACTTGCCTAGTGGTAAAAACTATGGGTGCCACACTAGCTTCTTATGTTGTAAAGTAGGAAAGGCAAAAAGAAGTGGCAAATTTTAGTGTGAGACTAGAATTATGTGCAGTAGAAAAAACATATTCCCCAACCATGGCATCGTATAAGAGGCTAGAGAACAACCTAGGAGGTTTCTCCCATGATCTTGAACCCTCTACAAGTTGGGCATGACTAGTTGGTTGGGAAGACTTGCCTTTTAGATTAGCAAGTTAGGCCTTCAATGATTCGAGTTCATTTTGTAAAGTTTGAACATTGTGCTCCTTCTTCTTAACATTCTCACTAGAATTACCCTTGGTGGGGAAAGCATGAGTGGAAGGTTGAGGTGCCTTGGCTTTTGGTTGAGGGGCAATGGAAGATGCTGGCAAATTTTGCTGTGGTAAATGGAATTGCTTTTGTTCTGGGAACTTGGCAAAATAAACAACTTCTTGATGTCCTTCTTTCCCACAATAATCACAGAAGAGATCCTCAAAAGGAACATTGCACTCATTAGCTTTGTGGGCAAGATTGCCACAATAATTGCATGAAGGTAGGATGGGTGCAACCAAGTGCATCACTTTAACCTTTAAAGAAGAATGTGATGATCTAATTGGCGTAACTAGTGGAGGCTGAATCTTTGAACATGATGGAGGCCTCGTAATAGTAGCCTCATAGTGTGCATGAACCAGCTCCATCTTTTTAAAAATGTTGTACACATTTCACAAAGTGTAAGAGTCTCCAAATTCTGCAAAAATCCATTGCAAAACCTATGCATGGAGTGTTGAAGTACCTTCCAACGAATGAAGATATTGATGGGTAGCTTCTAGGTCTATGATGCTTCGAGTATCTTCTTTAAGCTTGAAAAGCCTCATGTAGAACATCTTGAAGGTTTCATCGTTCTACCAAGAAAAGGTGGCAAGTTGGAGAATTTTTTCAGAACTCTTAATTGAAAATTCTAGCTCAAGAACTCAAAAAAATTCCCCCATTAAATGAGCAAAAGTTAGTGCATCAATGGTGGCTTGCAATGCAACTTGAAAGGCGGTGGCGATGGTTGTGGCATAAGTTGGATTAAGGATTTGGGTGACACCCAAATCCTAGGAGAATGTTGTTCATAGACATCCAATGCCTCATAATGCACATAACGGGCCAATTGTTTGAATGTGAATGCTTCAATGTAATTAACACCACACTTGAACTCCAATTCATAAACCACAGTTAAGAAAGTTGCCTTGAACTCCTTAAAAGAAATGGTACCTAGCCTTCAGCTAAACTTCTCAATTTTCCTAGAGGAATTGTTGACTTGCATGGTGTATATGGGTGTATAATAGCTTGTAACGGAATATATGATGATGGTGTGAAAGCTAGTGCTGTAGTAGGCATACCCCACTAATTAACCTCGACAAATGGACTTCAATGTACCGTTGATTTAGTGTACCTAACCTGAATTCCTAGTAGGAGTTGTATGGGATGACGGTCACGTTGTAAACATTTGATGGTACCATTGTGAAGATAATGAACTCAAAGAAATCGACTCAAATGATTGTGTGTTATTTCATAGCTGATACCTTGGCTTTGGCTAAACGATAGTGCTCTCATCATCCAAGGACATAGTGTTGTCCCATGCCCAAATTTTTTGAAGCAATACATAGCACTAGCTACAAATTTCTAACACAACATATGGTTTGAAGAATACAATATTGGATACATATGTATGTAATACATACGATTTGAAAATACATACGATTGACAAGGATGAATGGCGACGAACAGATGTTGAGGACAAAAAGGGTCGGAAAGACGAAATCAGATGGACGGACGTTTGATGAATGTCAGATGGAACTGCAACAAACGTCAGATGGAACTACAACAGACATTGAATAGAATTGAGACGAAGGTTGGACGAAATTGTGATAGACGTTGGATGGAACTACAACGAATGTTGGACGAAATGGCTAATGCTATAAAGTAATCCGCATCCACGAGCTTTGTGGTGATGGCATGTAGAAGAAAAGAGAGAATTTTATTTTTATTTTTATTTTTTTTCTTTGCTTTTTCAACATATCTTACAACTTATTCTTTTCATCATTCATGCAAAGAGTTAACAGAGATGGAACAAGAACAACAAAAAAGTTAAAACACAAAAGAAGAAAAAGAGGAACTAATATGGATGTAAATTAGTGCATAGATGTTTGGTGGGTATTCAACAAGCACATGAGTGAAATCGGAAGCATAGGTTGCAAAAGCTTATAGTAGTAATCGTTGTGGGCTTTTTCGGTGTCCATTTTCCTTCGCTTATGTTGTTGCTAGTTATGGTTGTTGTTCCTATTGTAGTTACAATACAAGAGTAGAAAAAGAAGAATAAGTAGCACCAACTCAAGAACATAAGAAACTAGCAAGCAAAAGAAACCCAAGAAATTCAAAACTAGGAAAAATCTGCTGCTTTCAACATTAAGGAACAAAAAACAGTTTTTCTAGAATTAAATTGAAAAAAGGAAATAAAACATAGTGTATGTAAACGATGGTGGTGTAATAGTCAATGTGAGCATCTAGAAATCCAATCTTACAATGGAGGAAACTCTCCTTGACAAAGGAATTTTAGAAAAACTAATAAGGGAAAGGAAGAGCTTGACCTTTTATATAGTCGTCAACAAAGTTAAAACCTTAAACAAGCCATAACCCCAAAACACCTAATAGTGTATAATAACCTAAGAACGCACATTAACTTTAAACACATGATTGGCATGCCCATAACCAGTCGTCATGTATGAGGCCATACATACGGACATGACAACACTTGATACTAAAAGCTCTAAAACGTTTTGAAATTCAAGTTCATAGCTTGTGGTAGTTTAGACATGCTCCCTTCCTCTTAAAACCCTAAAATTTGCTAGACAAATGCATTCATGTATTTTGGAATTCAAATTATGATGTTGACATTTTGGAGGGAAATGGAGGGATATAGGGCTTTCTTTGCTCATCCTTAGGGTTTTTTTGAATGTTGCATGCCATCTTGAAGTTAGATTGTGTATTTTGATTTTGAAGATGGATTGTTACAAAGAACATAAATGCACCTTCCATGCCCAATTTTACTTTTGTAATGTAATATAGTTAGGGGTTAAAATACCCAACTAAGTGGATTTTGGTTTATTTGTGTCTTATTGTGTGAATATAATTGGAACAAGTTGTAGCCCATCACCATATACTTTTTTCAAATATTAAGAGGATAAATTTGGAAATCTCCTTTAACCACCCTTTTAACCAAACACTTACAAACCCTATCCAAAGAAATATTTCTTTGTTTGTGTATAGTTGCATGGTTTTTAATGTAACAATTTAGGCCTTATCACCAAACACCTTTTTAAAAAATTCCATGTCCACCTTGCCAACTTGGACCATCCAAAACAAGCACAATGTTGGTTGATGATGGCACCCAAATGACTTCACGTCCTTGTGTTTGACTCAAGTTTGCCTTCTACACCTTCTCCTCCCATGAACGTAATTGTGTTTTATTTTTGGCAAAAAAATTGGACCAACCCATCCACCATTTCACCTTCTCATGTAACAAATAAATTTCGAAGGAAGAATCTTCCTTCAATGGGTATATTATTAACACCCATTGGACCAAGTTGAAAGTAGCATCCTTTAGCTTCAAATCCTCCCATCTTATAATCCTTGTACTTATGATCCTTTTCAAACTTGAAGGCTTCTAAAACTTCCCCCAAAAAAATTTGGATGGTCATCTTGTTTCTCGATCAATCCCTTCCAAGTGAATATTAACATACAACATTATCAAGGTAAATATATCCATCTCTAAGAAGAAGTCGATCATAGCTTTATGCACTATCATAATGGCTTTGGATTGCCTATCAGTTTTCCCTTGGGACCTTTTTAGTCTTACGAGGAGATCCTTTAGAAGTAGACTAAGTTCCAGACTTTTTCTCTTTTGAAGAATCTTCTCAAAAGCACTTGGATGTAAAATCTTGAGAAAAATCTTCTATAAGATATTTGGACATTGAATTAGACATGTTGTCCACACGCCTTGACTCCCTTCACCCACAAACCCCACCTCCCAAACAATAATTGCTAGAAGCAATCATAGACTTGCAAGGTTGAGGTAATTAAAAGAAGGAACCCTGCATAACATGTTCACATTTCTTTCCCACTTCTC
>Ga0209208_10013533_pt1 | contig 10174 bp, 8 predicted proteins | sample S1TSphfallax_3_FD_187694 | JGI IMG/M metagenome (GOLD analysis project Ga0209208, IMG submission 187694) | Host-associated microbial communities from peat moss isolated from Minnesota, USA - S1T2_Fd - Sphagnum fallax MG (SPAdes) (version 2) | ecosystem: Host-associated > Plants > Peat moss >... | reverse complement strand
TATCCCAATAGGTTGCTATATTTAGCAAAAAGATATTATTGTCCAAGTTTGAGGGACATACTTCTCATGCAAAATATCTAGAACATCAAGCTTGTTGAGTTATTATCTCCACTGTTTTTTAGCACCCAAAATCACATGACACATCCATTTTACAGTTTTGCATAGTCTCCATTTACTCTCTAGTTCATGATAGACATGCTAGATGGGTTTAGGTTACAGTCCAATGTAATGAAATCACCCATCTACAAACTAGTTTTACATTCCAATGTAATGAAATTAAACTTCCTTGTGAAAACAACACACAAGTATGGACAATATTAGCACGATCACATCCAAGGGGGAGCGGGGGGGGATGTTAATCAATTTTGTCCAACTTTCAATCCACTCACAAAAACAAGGAATAAACTAGGGAACACAAAATACATGAAAACATCATGCTACTAACTTGTACTTCCCATGTTGTAACATGTTAATATGTCCATGGAAAGGTTAATGATGTTGACGTTATCAACAATTGCCAGATTTAGATGAATGTCAACTTTTTTACTTTCATTTCAAAAGCATCCACCATTTCTATGCAACATTCAACATGTCAAATTAGTTCCCAAATGTGATAAGAAGATCATTGCAACAATGATGGCCTTTAATTTGACGAGCAAGGCAAGAGTAATAATGGCACACACATTGTAATAGTCCCATTTGTAGGTTTTTGTTTTGCTCACATTTCTAGATATTGTTGATAGATTAAAGAATGGTGTTGGCCAACACTAAACATATAAAATTGTGGAAGCCCAATATGCAAAGAAGAAAGTTGGCTGTCAGAACTCCCCTACATAGGTTAGGGTCATTAGTCCTCATTAATTTGAATTCCAATTCACAATGTTGTAGTCTATAACTAGCTCTCAACACTTAGGTACATGCATTTACATGTCAAAGCATCACAATAACATAAACATGTAGAATTAGAAGTTTACTTATAGCAAGTCTTTAGGTACATTGATGACAAATGGCCAACAAGCAAACAACCACAAAGACATGATCAACAACAAGGCCTCACCTATACCACAATCATTGGGTCCAACAAATCACCACAACTTTTAATTATTGGAGAAATTGAAGCATCTAGCACAACACCATGACATCAATCACCAAATTAAGTTTGTCATTTCAACCAAATTTGACATCTTAGGCCTTGTTGTCATGTAAACATTGTAGGCTTCTGGTCATTTCCACGAATCTAATGTCTATGATTGTACCATCTAATGACCAATGGCCAAAACATGATTATCCTTTGAAGCTTTCACTATCCTCCAAAGACAGGAATAGAAAGAAAATAAATAGTCAATCAAAGACAAAATATGGAAGCAAAGTGATTGATCAAAACCCTAAGAGTCCTAACCTTAACCCAACCTTACTTTCCATAATCTATTTGGAAACAATTCAAGTTTTAGGTTAAATAACCTTCCCTAACATGTAACACCTATGGGATTATAGATGTGAGCACAATGGAAAAGGGAAGTGGTAACGTACTTTATATTGTGATATAGTCCAAGTTTGCCCCCTGCAGATGTGTTCACAGTCCAACTAATCTTGATCATGTTATCTATGTCATCATTATAACCACCTTCACATTGAGTGCGAAATTTGAAATGAGCACAATATAGTAATCACTAGGTCTAACATTGTATTTCTCAATGGTTGTTAGAGCATGTTGTGACATAACATCAGTATGTAATTGCAATCAACCTCAAGCTCCTTAAACCCAAATTGCAACTAGATAGTCACATCAAGATTTGCTTTTGCAAAAAACTAATGTAACTTGAATTATGTATCGTGCTCCAAACCTTAAACCCTGAAACTAAGAATTCTTAGGAGATAAGACACAACAAAAACTAGGAGGCTTTTAGAGCTACATGTTTCTTTACTCTCACTCACTCATTCTCTCTCTTTCTCTGGCTAGAGACAAAGGAGAAAAAACCTTTGCTAATATTAATGTTGTTATTTCTCCTTCTAGGCTACAATAAATTGTTGAAAACCTAGGGTTGTTTTCAAGCTGGGAATGCTCCACAAGTTGATGCCTAACCCAAACCTTACAATTTATGCTTTAGATTTGTTTATGTCATAATTGGGAACATCCATTTTTTTGGTTTACATGTTTTTGAGATGTGATGTTGGATGGGACTTGCTTAGGGTTAACCCAAATGTTGGAGTTTCCCAATGATTTTCTCAAGATCTTTTCACAAACCCTTTTGCAAGCAAAGGATGATTGGGAGGTTGATGAACTAATGAGGTTTTTTAAAGGTGGTAAGAAACACACAAAAATTTGAACACACCCTTGAGGAGATTGCCATGTTTGTTGAACAATTTATGGTGAAGTTAGATGTTGTAGTAGAGATAGATGCTGATCTTAGGCATGCATCCAAGCTTGCAATTGAAAAATTGAAAATGCATGACAAAGTTCATCCATGTGCTTGAGAAGTAAGTCACATACATTTATATTTTTCTTGTTAAGATGGGACATGGTACTATTAAGATGGGACAATGTTCAACCAAAATCAAGCATTCCTATTGGTGGAAAAGTTGAAATTAGCCCCAAGGGCTTCACACTGGGAGTCAAGGTTAAACTGAAAAAAATATTTTCAATATTTTGCCCGAAGTTACTAACAAATGCTACATTTTATGTATAGGAAAATGGTTTGAAAATATACCTTTTTGGATTTAATAACTGCCTTAGGCTAGTAGGGCAAGGGAAAGGTCTATTTTTCAACCCTTCACCTACGTAAAGCTTTTTAAAAAAAAATCTCTTCTTTCTACATAAAAATGCCCTAAAGTAGTCCCTCCTTTTCACTTTGGTTACTTTTTCACTTTAGAAGACATCAATAGACAACGCTCCAACCATTGTTACTTCACCTTCCTCTCTAGCAAACAACTTTTTCTAATAAACAAGTTTTGAAATTTTCTTACAATCTTTTTTAATTTTATGACATTTAAAAAAAAATTAAAATTATACATTGATTTTTTCAAACTTAACAAATAAATTGGAAAAAAAGAAATAAAAAGCAACCCAAAAAAGAAATGGGATAAAGAAAAATGGTAAAAAAAAAATGAGACAAGAAAACAACTTCCATGTTGTGGGTGAGGTACACAAACTAACAAGGAGAAAAGGATACCATCAAATTTGGGAGGCCAATTTTGCAACCCTTGGGTGGAATTGGATCTTGAACACTTGTGACAAATGCTTCATTTGACAAACCCGGGGTATAACTCAAGCTATGCTACATGTGCGAGGTATGCAATACAACAAAAACCAAACTAATATTATAAGTCCTAAAGTTGTTCTTTTGTCTCAAGGTGGAACCCCAAAAGCTACATAATATTAAGCTTTTTAAAAACGCAAGGACTTGGGCCTAGGGATATTGGTTTTGATACCCAAGGGCTTGACATCTTAAGACACGAATCTTTAGAAGTTTAGGACTTTCTAGTCTTAAGCCATAGGACATGAATTTTTAAGGTCTGGGACATTATGCTTGTACAAGTCAAAGACGTTAAAGTTAAGGCATATGGTTTAGGATGTGAAAGCTTAAAGCCTAAAACATTGGGTTTTAGACTTTTTCCATCCCGATGGCTCAAAACATGAGGCGTGGAGACATGAAGATCTTGACTATCCTTGCTCTAAGGGCTTAAGACATGAGGCTTAAACATAAAAGCATCTCAAGTTTTTTTTGTCTCAAAGGCCTAAAACATGAGAACCTAAAGACATGAAAACAATTGACCCTAAAGGAAATGAGGGTGTCGGAAGGGGTGACCCCTAACTTTGATTCCTTATAATGAAGGCTTAAAGACATAATGACATCTAACCTAAGGATTTACAGACAAGGGAAATAAAGATGCTTGGCCTAAGGACATGAAGAAGTTTTTTTTTTTTTATGTTATTCATCACCCTTTATTGCAGTTGCCAAAAATACATCAACAAGCATTCACTTTTAGAATTGCTCTATCACATGTCATTATAACATGTCCTAAACCCAAAGTCTAAGGCCATAAGCCAAATGGCCTAGCCATAAACCTAGTGTCTTGTGCCCTAAGTTGTTTGTCTTATACGTCAAAGCCAAATATCTTAAACCCTAAGCTAAATGTCATGAGCCTTAAAGCCAAATGTCATAAAACCTAAAGTTAAAGGTTTTAGACCTTAAGCCAATTGTCCTTTGCCACATGTGATAAATTCATATAACACCCTAAACCAACTATCCTAGGCCATTGGTGAAAGATCTCACCAAAGACCCTAAGCCAACTATCCTATGCCATTAATAAGGTCTCACAAACTCCTCATAAATAATTTAAGCCAAAAATCTCATGACCACCCTAAGCCAAAAGTTTATGAACTCCCCTTCAACCACGAGTCCTCGGCCACAAGCCAAAAGTCCCATGGGCATCTTAAGCCAAATATTTTGCATATGTCTTAAGCCAAAATGTACTTAGATTCAATATGAAGTAATCGTAGGTTGTAGAAACAAAAACATATGTTAAAGCCAATGCAATTTTATTTAGTGTTAAACCTTAAGCCAATAAATTTAACCCCAAACCAAAATCCAATTTGGCTTGCACATTTTGACTTGGTGCTAAAATGTTTTTTAGGATATTGGCTTAGGGTTAAAATTACTTTCAACACTCTAGCTTGGGGTTAGAATAATTTTTGGCATCTTGGCTTTGGTTTAAAATAAATTTTGGCATCTCGGCCTTAGGTATTGCCATGTCCTGTATGGTTATTTTATATTCCATAGTGATGGCCTTTTGTGCACACACTTATGGAATTCCAAAAAGGCCATGTATGTAAAAAGATAAACGATGAGAATTTTGGCTTAGCCCAAAGGCAAATCATGAAAGATTCCCTTGGTTGGGGTCCTTTGACATTCAATCTTTTGTTTTGGGCCTTAGACTATTTTGTCTTGGGCCCCCAACTACCTAGGGTCTTTGGGAACACATAATGGGAACAAGCTTATAATTTTAATCCATATTTTTTATATGAATGTATTTTATTTCCAAAAAGATCATCTATGAAGGCATGGTAACATTTTGAATTTTGGGTTAGGTTTGGGGTAGGTTGTAGAATATTTTCATGGCTTGGAGTCCATGAACATGTTTAATACATTGAGCATGTCCTATGATGGGCCCTAGGCCACCATGTCCAAACCCCCAAATAGTCAAAGATTATTTGGTCTGCACTCTAGCCACTAATAACCATAATGTTTTAAACCCTGGGCTATCACATCCCAACCCTTGGCAACCTAGGATCATTCTATCATAGGCCCCATGTTGTCATGTCCTAAACCCTAGCCCACCTTCTCCTAGCCCTTCAGTAACCTAAGGTCCATTCCATTTTGTGATGGGCACATGTTGTGTAGTGTCCTAGAGCCCAAACCACCATGTCCTAGCTATCAAAAGGTCTAAAATCATTTTTCATAGGTAGTAGGCCGCTAGTCCTAGGCCCCAAGCAAGCTAAGGGGGGCTTTGACGCGCTCCCAAGTCACGAGGTGAAACCCACTTGAGGGTTTCACAAAGTCAAGTTGCGGAAAGTTGAGACTTGGAGGCACGCTCCCGGCTTCCAACTCTAGAAAGGGGTAGAGGGTCGAGTTGGGAGCCCAGGGATTAGACTAGGAAGAGGTATTAGTTGATCAAGCTTGAATCTGCATCAAAACAAACCACCCAAATGGTTAGTTCTCTTTCTGGGACACCCTTTGGTGTTGGGACAAGCCACGGGCACTTCGGACCACAAGACTCACCACGGCCCGGACTCGGGGGATGCCACCACCATCCCCCATATAGTATACTCTGTGACGCTCCGCCGCACCTACATCCAAGTGGCACAAATTCCCGGGACTCCCGAAATGGAGTCCCGAAATTGTCCCGAAATTGTCCTGGCGGGACTCCCGGAACTTTGAACCGCCATAACTCTCGACTGCAGACTTGGATCGCGACGAGGTCTAAACCGAAGTTGTAGACCTCGTCGAGATCTTTCCAACTCCATGTCGCACGCTCAGATCAGATGTCGGGAAGGCATCGATTCCCGACTTTTAGTGGTCGGGAGTCAAATTGCCAGTTTGACTTCTGGCCCTTCTTTTGCCCATAACTTGGGCTGCAGATGTCCTAATTGCCAATGCGAAGGCATTTTCAATATCTACGTTTCAAGACCTTTCCAACGACACCAAGAACACTCCAATGCGAGGTGTTTTGCCCCTTGCTGTCGAGGTCTGAACATTCGGGAGTCCCGGAGGACTCCAAATCCCCAACTTTTCCAAGTGTTGGGCTTCACCCCCCACACTTGACCAAGTTAGGGTTGCGACAGGCTTTAACGCACCCATTCTTGGGTCCAAGCATTCAAGGGTCTATTTTTGTCTTGGCCCCCAAGCCACTTGTCTTGGTCCTTGTGTTATTTGACACATAACGTCTTGTCGGTTGTTTTCACTACTAGGGAATTGTAAACCTAAACTTTAAATTGTTGTAGAAAGCCTAGTCGGTGCTTGAGTTGCACTAATGGTATTAGGAGCATGCACAAGTTGTGTTTACAACTACAACGTCGTGGTTACGAAACATGAGGAAACTTGAATGTTCAAAAGAGGGAAGGAGGAAGAATATGATGATGCTTCCAAAGCTCATTACTATGTCAAAGTTTACTTGAAAGGTGTTGTGGGTGCCAATGACAACATCCAAGGACCCATTCCATTCCTTTCATTGGTTGCGCTCGAAGCATGTCAATCTTTTACTTCCAATGAAGTTCATAGCCTCTTTGTCTCTTTATGTGTATTGGTAAACTTCACCTATAAACCACCTACCTGCATTTCATAAGGTTGTTGATGTTCATTCCAACATAGACCTAGATTTAACTTGAGTAGGTGATCAATGGTTTTCTTTTATTTTTTTGCCTTTATGGACATGGAAGAAATGGAAGCAAATCTCATGGACCCTTTCTCAAAGTCATGCATTGATAGTTAATATGTTGCTCACAATTTCCATTCATCTAAAAATGGCACCAAAATCTATGAAGCTTCGTAACAAATTTCCATCTTGTGTGGAAGATGGTATTAGTATAACAAAACCTTCAAAAGCCACCCAAGGAGTTCTAGCATAGATTGGGGGTTCCCCATCCATATTCAAGCTTGTACAAGTTTGTAGATTCTAGTTTGTATGCATGCAACTAGATATGGCTCTTGTTTCATATGAGAATTGACAACAAACCAACATGATTTGGTCTTCTAGGGTTATAGCCATGAAACCAGCAAGATGGGGTCTTCTAGGGTTATAAGCATTAGTGCATAATTTAGGTTAGATGCATCTAGTTAATCATAGTGTGGGAGAAGTTCTCAATATTTTGCTAATATTTTCAAACACAACCATATTTTTAAAGTATTTCATAAAGTGGGATGTATGTCATGACATGCCTGTCTTCTTGGGTCTTGAACATCACCTCCAAAATCACCTAGTGATTACCCTATCACCAATCATGAAATGTGTTGATACCATTGTAAATGGAAAATTGATCCGCACATGCATATGAACATCATTGTTTTTGTTTTTACCTTTTCTTTAGGCCTGGGTTTCCTTTTTTCATGTTTGTTAATTGCTTGCTGATATGTTGTTAGATTTGAAGTATGCATAATAGTAGCATAGGGCAATCTCTCAATTCTTCCACACTAATTTATATTTTAAGTATAAAAAAATTGTTAACACTTCCATATATGATCATATTTTGGAGCCTTGCTCACACCTAAGATCATATGTTGAATCGTAAGCCCTAAATTGTATCAATCAACAACATATTCTATGGATTTGAAGTTTTCTTTTATTTTTACAAAGTCAAAAGTTATCTTTTTCCTATGGCTCCATTGTTTCATTTTTGGTTTAGAGTAATGTGATTGTGTGCCAAGTGGTGTATAGGAACATATCTTGCTCTCATCATTGTTTGTAGGAGACAACAATAAGGGCAAAGGGCTTTGAGCATCTACAAGGTTAGCTATAGTAGGAAAATTCCACACTTTATTTTTGCATACTAGGTTCAAGTGTAAAAAATGCTCATGGAGTTTGGATGTGGATAATGATATTGGGAGCTAAAATTGTTCTTACTTTTCCTTGTTGAATTTTCTATTTACTTCTCCTTGTGTGCAGGCAATGAAACAAGCAAGTGTGAAAGTAGGGATGCTAACATATAACACCCTCATTTCATGTTGCCACCAAGCAAAGTGTCTAGATGATGCTTTTCGAATTAAGGTAACCAAAGTCCATTAGTTTTCTACAATGATTTTTGTTATAATCTTACTTCTAATGCCCTATTTACAATCCAATTTTTTTTCCAATTGTAGTCAATTTAGACAATAATAGCTTCAACTATCTTATGTTGAAGAAATGTCCATTCATTGTTAATTGTAATTGAAACCAAAAAAATGCATATAAAAGCTTTTCCACTGTATTTTTTTCTCATCTTTGGGTCTAAGCAGAAATGGTAGTAGGAATGAAGCCAAATGTGGTGACTTACACAACATTAATGGCATTTGGTTGTGAAAATAGGGCCATACCATGGTCGTTCTTCTCCTACACAGTATTAAACATGACTTTATATGTTTTCTTTCAATTGTGTTTACAAAATCTAGCAAAATGTTATGGAAATTTGTGTGTTGCTATCATGGCTTGGACATTAGTTTCTTGTTAGTAGAATTGCACCATAAATATTGGGGTTTGTCAATATTTTACATTATCCTACTAACATTTTTTTCCTATTATTCAATTTGAGGAGCTTGGCTAGGAAAAACATTGGAATTATATAAGGAGATGCTTGACCATTCTATCCAACCTGATGCTATCATTTTCAACACCTTCATGTTTGCTGGAAAAATTACTAGGAAAAGTGTTGGTACTAATTTAACTTTTCAATCTCAAATACTAATCCTTGATTGCGTTGTGTTTTACTAATGTTGTCCTATTTTTGAACATCATGACTTCATACATATTTGTTTTCTTTATGCATGTTATATATGCATAAAATGATGTGTCAATGTGATATAATAAGGTTGCCATCCTTGGAAATGTGGCCTACATTATGGAGTGCAAGAAATCTATCATATGATGATTACTATTAAAGTTATGGCTGACATGTTCACATTTGGAATCCTTCTAAAGTTAGCAAGGTCTTGGGGCCACTTAAAAGCAATATTAGAGGTCTTCAATGGAATGTGTGCAGCTAGGGTGGCACACAAACAAGTACATACAACTTCCTCATTGAAGCTTGTGTTTTATCTCCTCACTGTAATGTACTTTTCTTTAATTTCAATTTATATGTATGTCTATTCACAACTAGAAACAACAAAAATATCACCATGTTATGTTGAATGACAAGCCTTTGGAAAAGGTGCTTCCTGGCATTTCATTTATTTAAGACTAGTTTGAACCCCGTGCCTAATGCACAAGTGTGTGTGTATTTGACGGTACATATTACAAAATTACAACTACAAACTACATTTCCAAAACCTCTCTATATACCACATTTTGCATGTATTCATTAGGACCCTGGCTACTGAAAATCTTGATGTTTGCACTGCTTGTGTCTCGTGAGATAACAACATACAACTGACAAATATAGTAAAAAACCAAAGATGGCAAATATACCCCAACGTTGTTCAGTGTTTGACCTTGACTCTTATTGATTGTCATGCACAATCTTTATAAAGTACTTGTAGCAAAGATTCTTTGTTAAAATTGAATTATGTTTAAATGACAAATCAAAAGTTGTTGACTTTCATCAATCAAATGTTTGGAATTATATCATAAGTGAATTAAAGGTTTGATAATGAATACATATGTGAATGATATATGATTTTTTGGTTTTTAATATAGGGTATATGATATACCAATGCATTTCCATAGTTTCAAGTTGAAACATTAATTTCATAATTACATCTACACTTTTAAACCAATTATTTAGAAATTAATTGGTTTCCATTGTTTAACCAATTATTTGTTCTTCATATGTGAAGTAAGTTTGCTTATGTGTCAAACTATGTTTTTGAAATGAATGCAATTTGGAATCCATATATATAATTTTCTATTAAAATATATGTTGGGTTTGTTACTGATATTGATATCAAAATCTTCGGGGTGCCCCCCCTTGGGGTCGGGCATGCCTTTC
>Ga0209208_10013530_pt1 | contig 10177 bp, 5 predicted proteins | sample S1TSphfallax_3_FD_187694 | JGI IMG/M metagenome (GOLD analysis project Ga0209208, IMG submission 187694) | Host-associated microbial communities from peat moss isolated from Minnesota, USA - S1T2_Fd - Sphagnum fallax MG (SPAdes) (version 2) | ecosystem: Host-associated > Plants > Peat moss >... | reverse complement strand
AAGGGATTTTTATAGGCCCCTAGTAGGTAATAATAATAGCTCTATTTATTTTTATATGAGGATTTTTTGAAAGATGATATTTTGGCTTGTGTTGAAACTTGAGATTTAGTTATAGAGTTATAATATCTTGAAGGATTTTGGTTTCTTTTAGAGGATTTTTTGAAGATTATATTTTTTGCATGGTGAAATATTTGAGTTTCCATAATCCTTCTTCTTTTGCCTTAAGATACTTTGTATATAGAGTTTGTAAGGGAGTGCTGAGCTTACAGGTTATGGAACACAGAATGCACTAAAAATGCAAAAGTACTTCTAATAAGTATTTTTGCATGCTTTTCTTACCATCCTGTTGTTGCAGGTGCAAAGATTTTAGATGTGGTTTTAACTTCTTTCTGAGTTTCATTACATTGTTGTTTGCAGGGTGGTCATTCATTACATATGCAGATAGGCTTGATAGTCCTCTGGGGCTAATTGCTGCTGTTTTGTGTTGAGAATAGATCTGCTTGCTAACAAGCTAGTTTCCCTCACATAACTACAAGCTACCTTCTACCTTACGGTTGGACCGGGACCACAAGGTTCTTCCACACTAAGACCTAACTGCACGGACCAGGTGGCCAATCACAGGAGGAATGGCAAGCAGGGTAGCATCTTCAGGTGATCAACGGGAAAAAAAAATGAACATCCTTTTAACTGGGCACAAAACTGGAATCGTCCAAGCATGGGATGCCTTTGTCACCAGCAATATGACATATCCATACAATGGAAGCTTGGGTGATGGATAGCTTGTTTTGGAAGTCCACAAATACTAGTCAACTTTTGCACAGCAGACCAGAAAGTGATTGATTTAGGGTTGTTCTGGAGTATTGGATTTGTGTATGGCCAAGTCACAACTAAACATAAGTGATGAAGGAAACAAGCAAAACACCCAAATATCTGATACCAAATTTGCTTTATATTGAAACCATTTGAGCAGAACATACCAGAACACTGAAAGTTAAGATTTTTTACTCAGTTACAAATGAAGTTTGAGGTATTAATGGTTAATATATGTACTGGTGCTTTAATGGATGAATATTCTTTACAAGCATTACAAGTGATAAAATTACATGGGTGTGATTTGTTGTCAGGCACCATACCTTCAATATCTTTAACTTCATCTGAGTACATAAAGGCAGCTTTGCAATCCTCAATGTTCCAGATCAATACAGCTTGCAAAGCAACCTCATAATATCCTTCGCATCTTGAGGTACGTTAACATAGATATAAACAAGCCGATGCCCCCAAAAATAATGCCAGCTGCTGTGAACCAAAATGCCAGCTGCACTCATATGAAACAGATTGGAAGACAGTAAAAAATTCAGGCAATACCATGTCCCAATTATTGCTTATGACTCTACAGCAGTGCTGCTGGGTTGATGACAAATCAACATATGGCATGGGAATTGCAAAACCTCAATTTGAGCAAGCCTACTTAAACCATTAGTCAATTAAAATTTTGATACTGAAAAATGAAATCAAAGGGCTGAAACCAAACATACCACATGCTCCTCCAAATACGACTTGAGATTCATCCCAAAAATACCTGCCACAGAAGCAAAGCATTAGGCTCCTCTAATATGTAGGATGATCATATGGATGGGCACCAAAGGGAAAATGAATCAAGCATATCTCTCATATCTGCAACTTGATCACTCCCTAATTTTTGCTGCCTTTTGAAACAAGCGCACAGAGGGAGCACCAATTATCAATCTTTACTAAGACATGAGGTGTTCATATGACCTTCACATATGTAAGGGCCACATAGCACAGTTCTCCTCTGTTGGATGAACAAAACATAATGTGGTGGAAGTACACAAGTGTTTTGGTACTCTTGAAAACCCAATGTCAAATGATGCAAACTAATGCAGCGCATGGTAATTTCATAGAGTGACAAGAGTGGAGATAGTACCTGCAACAAGAGCCCCAAGGGCAGAGCAGAAGGTGGCAACCTGAAGCAGCAACTCTAACCGATTCACCTCCAATCGTCGTGAACTGCACAACCCAACCTTCTCATTCCTTCAACAATTTACATCACAGTCAAGGAGACAAACTGTCCTTAATAGTCTAGAATGGGCTCAAGAATTTATTTTTAACTACAATTTTGAATCATATTATAGCATTCTGGAGCATGGCTCTTTAACCCACACACAAAACCAAACTCGTGTTAAAGACCAACCACAAGAAATGCAAAAGTGAGAACTAAAAAATCTTCACATTGGTCAACTGGAAATAACAGGACATGGCTGATTGCAATAGCACAAGATATTTGAAATCATCTCACATACCTCAAGTTAAGTGCAATTGAATCCTCCATCTCTCTGGCAGAATCCAGCAATTTTTCAGCTTGGCCATGACATGAGTCACACCTAATTCACATAGGCATTAACCACTTAGAGTCACTTAGCAGGCACTGAAGGAGATTGCCAGAGACACAGCGACACCATAGTTTCAGCTGATCCTACCCAAACATATCAAACAGCATATGCTAACTCCATTGGTGAGGTCCCTGTCATACTATACAAGACCAGCTAAAGCAAGGAAAACAGTAATATGTCTTTGTAACCCGAGAAGTCTTCAGATGTACTAAACACCTATTTTGGATCAATGCTGTAACTGACCATAGTACTACACTACAATTAGTCCAAAGAAATACCCTTGGGCCCTATGAACAACTGGCAGCTGACATCAGGCACCAATAGAGCTGAACAAATTGTGAGATCATACTAACCTCCCAATGCTTGACCACTACAATATCACCCCAACTGAATGCATGAAGTCCACTTGCATATGAAGGATTGCATTGTCATCTTTCCAAGAACTCCAGGTTTAATAGACAGACATACTTAAACCCTATTTCCAGTCCTTTGTGAGAAATGCAGACTTCCTTGGTTGGGAAGATTAAAGCCTCAGAACACCAAAAAGGTAAGCAATTAACTACCGCTGCAAGTAAGATTCAAGAAGCATCTCAATCTCCTGTTCCTCATCTGCACACAAGTAGAAGCCCTGTGAGAAGAGTCACGTAAGAGAAACAAAACAGTCAAATGCATTAATAGAATGGCTTAGTAAACAAAAAGCAATAGAGAGAGTATGTATAGAAAATCCTTCTGAACCAATCATCAATATTTGTTGAGGATCGCCTGATCATCTCTGGATTACAAGAGTAGTAGAACTGAACTGTTTGTTCTCTAGGGCAAATAGTCTACCTCTTACCTTCAGCATTTTTCTTGTCCAAAGGTATTGAACATTCAATGGAGCCATCTTCCCTTCGTATACTGCACACTCGTCCCATAATGGTGATACGCCGAATATCCTGGGGGTGATCTAGTAATTCCAGAAGCATCTGACGTAAGGCTCCAGCTTTTGCACCTAACTCCACCTGCACATATGACCATCATTCAAGATTACAATCTTTAAGAAAAACCTCCAATCCATTTATGAGCAAAAAATTATTCTATTAATCTAATCATCTGACTGATTTTCTCCTCTACTAATAGCCATGAGTAGACTAGGATGAATGTGTGTTTTGAAGTAATGTTATTCATTGCATCTGTGTACCAAAGCTTGCTTGCCAAGGCGGAGCTCCTCCAACACATCCACTGTATAGCGATTTGGCAACATTTTAAGTAATGACAACACCTGCCAAGCAATGGACATAGAAAACAAAAATTGGTACGTTTATCCACACAAACCATGTTATGCACCCTGACATTCTATGAGCATCAGTATTCCATAACAAGATTTGCAGGACCTGCAAGTGGAACTTGTCAGTTGAGTCACACTTACACATGGTATTTGAAAAAGCCTTATCAAGAGGGTTCAACTGTAGTGACCACCTCTTCCAAGCCCTTCAGAGAGAGAATGCTCAATAAAGTTATTTGCCACAGCCTTGCAGGCACAAGAGGAGGGACAAGGGAGAGAGATTTTTTTGGGGAGAATCAAATCATGTTAAGTGCGGTCAATCTTACTTGAGGTTCAACATCCATCAAGGTTCGCTCTAATCTTTGCGTCCGTGAAATCAATGCAGCCTCCACAACCTAATTGTTCTCAATGAACAACCACAAAAAACAACAGAGGCATCTCAAAGAACAGCCTGGACCAGAGATGCAAATGAACAAATGAAAGGCCTCTGCTCTGAAATTCCTGAACACTTGCGAGAGACCAAGGAAGCTAAAAACAAACTTTCAGGAAAGGGGACAGGAAATTGGAATGTGAGCATGAATCCAATGCATCTCTTTGTAATTTTTAGCATGAGAGAGATGATGCCAAACTTCCAAGCAGAAAACTACCTCCAATTCAAAAGGCATAATTGGGCTGGGGCCATTGTTTGCTGCACGTAGGCGTGGGAGTAGAGCACCCATGAAAGCCTGTGCTCCCACACTGGAATCCCACCAAACTGTATCATGCTGACAGTGATAAAAGGATAAATGTAGAACTGAATGAGCTACCATTTGTGGAACAATGTGGACAGCCCATGTATTGTCAGTGAATGGAAAGCAGGAGTCATTCTGAGGAGTCACTAGGATCACAGGGTTCTACTTGGCAAACCAAGAATTAGAAACTCCATTTCTGTAACTACTGAAAATAGTTTATTTTAAGATGCACCCTCCAAGGATAATGAGAACAGCTTCTGTAAACATATGTCTGAGATTGCAGAGAAAACTCCACAAACATTTTTGAAGACATGGTGATGCAACTTCCAGGCAATCCATAACAAAAGCAACAAGAATGAGTGTGATTCATTCACAAAGTATTGCACCATCACCTTCATCATGAATGGCAGTTACCAGGGCTGCTATTAGTCCCAATGGACTCATCAGCTCCTGAGGGTCTGTTGCTACCACTCAAGAGACACAGCTTTTCATTAAAAGTTTACCTTTTATAGTCAAATACAAGAACACTCTGAGGTGTTGCTATTGCCCTTAAGGATCCAAAATTGAGAAGAATTGCTTGGTCCCGAACCTGCCACCACCCCAGTCATCGATCACTTGATTCACAACACTGTATCTGTCGAACCCCTTCTCCCTGAACACTCAGTTTAGCCATTAAACTAATTCCAGTACCTATATGAAACCTGTCATATTTGAGCAATGATCCTGTGTAGTCCAAACTACAAGTTTAAGACTTTGCAGAAATTAACTTTTTTACATGTTACTGAATAGGCCAAAATATGGTCATAGTCAGATTTTGAATGCATTGCACTTGTGTTTCTTTGTCTGCAACTGTGAAGCAAATGCCAGGTTGAAACAATGCAAGACTTGTTTGCAATTCTGCAAAAACTTTAAAGGATACCATATTGACAGCTGTCACCCCATTACTGCAGACCTCAGACAGGAATAGCTCAACAGATTCTGTGCAGCTGCTCGCATCTTTGGTTGTATGTTGGTTAATCTCATTTGCTGCTTACTTAATTCTTGTGCTAGTGTCACTTGATAAACAGACTTGAGGATGCGAAATGGAAGAACCAGAGACTTCTGTAAAAAACAGAAGTCCTATGCAGTCATAGAAAATGGGGGAAGAACAGAAAAATCAAAAAAGAGAAAAGGCGAGAGGCAGACATAAGAGGAGCTCAGAAGAGTGCATGAAGTCCTACTCACCAATAAAGCTGGTGCTGAATTTGTGATCCACAATGCTGGATCAACACTGCGAATGTCTCGTAACCGCAAGCCTGCTGCAGATATGCTTGGAAGTAGCAAGATGACATGTGAGCCATGGCAAAGTATCAACATCACTAACGCAAGCATTCAGATCAGATGATGACATCACCAATCAACATGTTTTTCTGACAGCAGAAAATGATGTAGTTTATGGACACTCTAGGTCTGCATTGCAATATAAGAAAAGGCCAAAGCAAGAAGAAGACATTACCAGTGCTCCTCAACAACTGCCGCCTGCTCACCTCTATCCTTTCAACATCTCCATCTGGATAAACTTCAAGCACCTGTGCAAGCCCATGGCAATAAAATCAATCTTCATTGTCATAACAACCACATAGCAGTTTCCACAATCATGTCCAGGGAATGCAATTCACAGATTCAAAAAGGCTTCTTTCTTCTCCAAGAAGCTCAGTATTGGTGATCTGGCAAGAACCTTGCCTGCTGTTGTCTTTTTAGCAAACATGATCATGTCACAAATAGACGCTTCTAAAAGAACGAAGATAAGCAAAGGTGTGTTCTGGATTCTTTCATACAAATTTGTTTCCGAAGGAGATGGAAACAGAATTAGGGGAGAAAGACCAAAGCCTACAACAAACTGCCATTTGGTTGAGGCTTGAGAGTTCTCTAGGGTTTGGTTCCAAGGTGAAAGAAGCGACGGATTGTCGCCATGAGATGAGAGTCTAAGAGAAGCATAGAGCTACAACAGTTTCGAATTTCCACTTACCTGGTAGACAGGCCCCTTCCCTCCGGTGGCAACAGAATCGGCAGCGGAGCCAGGAGACGAAGAGGTCGAAGAAACAGTGCCAGAGAGCTCTCTCTGTATGCTCCCCTCGCTCTCTTCCTCCTCCCCACGTAATGATCCATTACCATTCAGCCTGCCTTCATCTTCTGGCTCTCTCTCGCTCCCACTCCCGTTCCAGCTCGAATCTGCATATTCTTCTTCATAGAACAGGGCAGACCTCTCCGAGGACTTTGAGCCTGTACGTGAAAGAGACGACGAATCTGCTGCTGCGTCAGAAAACTTCTCCTGCGCTCGGACAACGAAGCCAGAATCCGACGCGTTCCATAAAGGAGATCCAACACGATAATTCCCCCAGCGTGCGGAGCCCCAGAAAGCCTCTTCTTTCTCACACGAACAAGAGAAAAAACCACTCGTAGAACCACCTCCTTCGCCTCCTCTTCCTCCTCCACTCGCCACACGATGATCAAAGGTGCCAGTTCTCCGAGACCTCCGTCTCTCATCTTCTCTGAACACATTGTAAACGCGACAAAAACTTTTTCTATAACAACAGCCTTTCTTCTTCCCTCTCGAACTCCTGGGAGACACAACAGAGCTCAAAAGCTGAATTTCCAATTTCGTCACCACAGCCACGTGCGGTACATTGTGTGACAAAAATCCAGCAGCTCCCGATCTGCACATCTGAGCCAGCTCCATGCCGGCTGCTGCTACTTTTGGTTTTCCCAATTCTTTGCCGTTGCTGCAAATCTCCAAAACCGCCACACACACCCACGTACATCCACAACAAACCGCTCCTCAAGGAAGAAGAAGGGGCATCAGGGAAACAATACCCGGATATATCCGCATATGACCGTCTGGAATCCCCATCTCCGAGTACGAACGTGTGGTGCGAAATAGAGCATGAACGAACAAGTCCCTTACGGGCTTGGGTGGATCCGGCGGGTATCTTCGGGTATTTGTGATATTCCTTCCGTTGTCGCCGTCCGTCCGTCGGACGTCGTCTCATAAAAAGGAAAAAAGAAAAAACAATTAACATGCTTACTTTTGACATATGCCAACCAATGCAATCCCAATAACTATTTTTTGGCTTTTTTAATTGGGTAGATGATTTTTTAAAAGTATGCATTCTTAGTTTTGTTTTATGCTTTAGTCCTTTTGTTTCTCCTTGATTTTATTTTTTTGTTAAGCATTGTTTGACACTTTCAAATCAACACTTCAAAAGTCAATTATCAATTAGCTTGCATAATGCACTATAAGACTTTCCATCAACTTAAAAAAAAAGTTTCAAACTTGTGTAAAATCCTCAAATTTCACATAAGGCAAGTCCAAACCTTATGAAAAACATTTATCGAGGAATTTTTTTTGCACTATCTAAGCCATGTTCAAAGAATCAACCACAGATGTTCCAATGTAAGATCCTCTAATATATATGAATAGCACCATGCTTTATTTTCACCCTCAACTTCCTTGAGCATACACATACATGTATGGCAACTTTTTATTGCAACACTATCACACTAAACCAATATTGATCACATTGATGATATTGAACCTAAACAAGATCCCACATTTGCTTCTAAGATGTTCGCTTTTAAAACATAAAGTTATAGTGAACAATTTGCATACTAATAATGTAACATTTCATCATTGACAAACGTGAAGACCTTAAATCCTTGAATAATTTCCATAAATACATTATATTTTAGCTTCTTCAAAAATGTGATTGCACAATACAAGTATTCAATAAAAACTAAAAAATGTTTTCAATTTTAACAATCTATTAAGGTTTTTTTTATGTCCACAATCCCTATTAGGTTTGGAATGTCACATTTGTGTTTTTCCATGCACTTCACGATCACACTTGTGATACAATACATGTGGCCACATGTTTGACACCACTAGTTCTACTTCAAAATCAACTCAAAAACCAACACAATCGAATGATGGTTATTTATCACTTTTCAATCACTTATCATGGTTGTTGTGAAGCGTGCAAATTGATTTGGCCATTGTCACACCTTTGTTGATTTCAACAAATGGATGTTGCTAGTGGCTCCCAACTCATTATGCAACTTGTTTAGATGATTTTTTTAATTTGAAGTTATTGGCCTTAGAAAATGAACTAGAGGTTGAAAAGTGAATTGTAAGTTGGTTCAATATGCAATGTATATCATTTCTCCATTACATGTTTAAAACTTAAAATGCCTTGTGCATTTGTTTAACAACATTTGAATGTATTTGTTTAACAAGATTTTTCTCAAATTTCATAAATGTAAAAACAATGAAAAATTGATTATGATTTGATCCACAAAATATGTTGAGATCCATGGAGTGGTAGATGTTGATTTTATTTTGCTCTTCTAATTTAGATTTATGTACTAACATATTGTCATTAATAACATTTGAATTTGCAAACAACAATAAAATTATAAATGTTCACTAGAATCATTTTTGTAGTTGACTAAAAATAGAACTAAATAGTATGAAATTGAAAATAAAATAAAAAAGTTGCAAAACAACAACATATGTTTTTGAAAATCAAAGTAGTTCCTCTTTTAAACTCTAATTTAAATTCTCTTTTTAAAAAAATTACAACATACATTTGCTAATTCAAAATCAAAACCCATCAAGAGATATTTCCCAATTTTTTGCCATAAACCAAATTCAAATCATTCTCTTCTATTTTAATTAGTTAAACCCCATTCTACCTTAATAATGGTAGCACAATTTTACCTTCAACACGGGGGGATAACACTCTCATTGTTATTACTTCATATTTAAAAATATCCAACATTTTGGAACATGGAAGTTATAACCATTCATGGGTGGATCCACTGTTCTTCATGTCTTTATGTAGGTTTGGTTTCTATAAGCATGTTTAATTTTGAAGTTTGTTTGATGTTAACAAAGGAGTAGATGGGGTTGTTCCTTACTTGTTGGGTGATAAGGATTATCCCCTAATTGATTGGAATATGACATTGTTTAAAGAAAATGAACAACATACAATTTTAAAGTTGTACAATAGAAAACATAAGCAAGGTTGTTCCATAGGTGAACTTTCCAATAGTTGATACAATAATCTAATTTGCATGTCAAGTTTTTATTAATATGTTTACATGTTATTACTTGTTTATAATTTGCTCAAATCTAATGATGAAACAATCATCAATCACTTATTGTGAATAATTGATTTCATGGAATCAATGCCACATAAAGATGAAATGCACATTCCAACTACTTAAAAATAGAAGATACTTAGTACTAAAACACATATTGAAGGCCAAGAGGGATTTGGCAACATGCTACAAAAGGAGTTGATTCAATACTTTAGTAAACAAGGAAACATCATGTGAATCAAGATAATTTTGAATCCTAAATGTTCAATTTTGTCTTTGCAATTGTCATCTTTCAATTTTTTAATTTTTGAATGTTCATAGATGTTTTAATGCTTATGCCATCATGCACCTTTGAGTATTCAAATCAAGTTTCTTATTAGTAGGTTCACGAGGTTCAACCCCATATTTAGTAACAACATTGCTACTATTGTTGTTATTTACAATTAATTGAATGCCATAATTATGACATGTATCAAATTGTTGGGAACTTGCACTATATTCTTTTGTGTGCAATCGATGGCACATGTTCAAGTTTTGAAATACTCTAGTTGTTTCTCCAATAAATTGTCTTAGTTTGGACTTGTTTCTCCTTCAAAATTAAACTTGTGGCATTGATCCAATCAATGCATTCC
>Ga0209208_10013529_pt1 | contig 10177 bp, 7 predicted proteins | sample S1TSphfallax_3_FD_187694 | JGI IMG/M metagenome (GOLD analysis project Ga0209208, IMG submission 187694) | Host-associated microbial communities from peat moss isolated from Minnesota, USA - S1T2_Fd - Sphagnum fallax MG (SPAdes) (version 2) | ecosystem: Host-associated > Plants > Peat moss >... | reverse complement strand
GGAATTTTAATGTCGCCCTTCACCCTGCAAATTAGTCCTGTACAGTGACTTTTTTTTGGCGAAATTTCGCATTCTGGCGACCCAATAAAAGGGGTTGCTAATGGTACAAAGGGTTCTGGTTTTTTAAATGGACTCATGTCACCCTATTTAGACAATAGGTTATAGCATGTCACCAACATGTAAGTAGGATTCCAAAACTTTTTCTACTTTCCTCTCTAATATGTAGCCAAATTTGGCTAAACCCTCAATCGCATGGTGGAACCCACCTACCTCACAAATTTGCTTATATATATATATATGTATATATACTGGTACTCCTATATGAAAAAAAGACAAATTAAGGTAAAAGGACTTTTAAAGTTGTAGAATCTATATATAAAATTGGAGCAAGAAATATTTTTGTATCAAAAGAATATCCAACCCTATTTGAGTTCAAAGGAAGAATTTGAAACTTGTCTATTGCGAAGGGCTGAAATATATGAAAATGTGAAATTCACATCATGAAGGGTTTCAACATTTGAGCCCAAACATAAAAATTGAAAATTGTATCATGAACATTTGATACTTGCATCATGAAAGACTTAAATATAAGAGTTCCAACAACAAATTTGAAACTTGTATTGAGGGGAATTAGTGTATGTGTAAAGTGATGAGAAAGAAGTGAAGAACTTGAGTAGGTCTTGGACATAATGGTTTTAGTTTTGGTACATACACAAGAATGGAGATTTACAACTTTGTCAAGTCTTGCAACAATCCTCTATATCTTAAGCAAGCTCTTTGACATTACAAATTTTGGAATTGCCTTAAAGTAGTTGAACTTTAGATGGACAATTTATGGTTTTTTCGACTCAATTGACAAAGGTTTGTTGCATAAATTTTTTTCATCCCTTAGCAAATAAGAAGGTAGCCAATTTATAGCAAAACCATATTTTTCCATGGGTCCATGAATTACTTACACATTTTCAAAATTTAGACGCCTAGACACCTAATATGCACAAATAGGGGGGGCCATAGATGCTATTATCAGTGCTAAACTATTATCAATGCTAAATTGTGCACATTCACAACTCATTATGGTTTGTTCAAAAACACATTTAAAAGTCAATTGAACATAATGGAAAAGTATGAACCATAATTTTCTATGTGATGGGTGATTGAAAAACTGAAAAAACAATTTATGATTTGCGTGGTGGAGTCAATTTTAAATGGATTGTTCTTTCATAAAAATTAAACAACACCTTAAAAGAATTACAAGATAGAACTAACTTAAATTGAATTATGTTGTATTAAAAAATGCAACCCATTGCTTGTAGAACGAACAATGCGATTCATCAATCATCTCTTGACACGACACAAAAACCCATAACAACTTGTGTGAATCATGTCACAACATGATGCAAAAATTGTTAATCAAGGCATGGTCCATCTTTACGTAAACCCAAAAATCCACAAATTCATCCTTAAACAAACTTTTAATCAAGCCAAAACTAGCATATTAACTCACAAATGAGCTTTTGATCAAACATTTATGAAATTATATTGCCATTCAATTGGCACCTTATTTTGTTGGCACATGAATGTTGGTGATCAAAAAATTTCACAATGGTCTTGATGTGGTTTCAAGTTGATCAATCAATGGGAGAAAATGTTGTGAATCCTCTATAAACCCAACTAGGTTTAATTAGTGCCATGTGCAATGCATCTTGGCCATCTTGTTGAGCTTTGCATTTCGCGGATGGTGAGTTACATGTTATATTTGCAAATAGGCGGTGTAAACCCATAAAATGGCATGTGATATGTCATTGTTGTTAGAGGTAGGTTTGCTTTGATGGTCAAATGTAAAACATCACCAACCTCTCCACATCATTTTAAGGTCCATTGTTCATTGAACCTTTTTTTGTTATTTTTCCTCGAACCGAACTCATTTTGCAACTTGTTGATGCTTCTTTTCAGCTTCTCTTGCACACTTGGGATGCTAATAATTGTTCCTTTTGAACATCTCGATCTCAAATTGCTACCTCTTTTCTCACCAATTTTTGCTCAAATGCAACCAAATAATGTTCATTCATGATCATTATGTTTTTGTTATAATCAATCGAAGGTTTTTCATTTGACATTCTATGGTGGGATTTGTTGGGAACTTCAAGCAATGTCAAGAAGCGATGCAAGCCAAAAGTAATATCAATCGACAGCAATGCGATTCACCCCTATTTGGCACCCCTTCCTACAAAATTTGAACCCCAATCTATAAGTTATTATTAACCTTATTTAAATTCATGTTGTTAGACCCAACAATGATTGATTTGATATGCGCATTTTTGGACCCAAGGTCTATCAACCAATCAAGTGCCAAATTCAATTGAACTTTATCGTCATCCATTTCATTGTGATCAATCTTGCATTGACCATCAATATCAACATAATAATAGCAAACATCTCCTTCTAATGTGTTAATGTTCTCATTTATAACCTCTTCAACTTGCAAATCCATTGTTTGGGTTTTAGGTTCACTATCCACAAACGCCTTAGATGGTTACATCTTGCTTGCCATCACATTTGGATTAAAGGGCCAAATCCCAATGGCTAAAAAACCTTTACATAGGTTGGTTGTTGTTAGTGCCTTCTTAAGTGCCAGAGACACCCATTGTGCCAAATCCTCCTTGCTAGCACCCATCCCCTTGTTAGCCAATGTCCAAACATCTATATATGTTCTAAAAGCAATTTTGAACGGTTTGAAACACACATGAAACATCAAGTGGTTGTAATGCATGTGAAATGTGTGATGGCAAGGGGGTTAAATCTAGCCCCAGACTCATTGTTTTGTGCCCAACATCTATAGTAACATGCAAATTATGGCCATTCAAGATGAGTAATGGCGATTGGTTTGGCTCAAATTGCCTCCATAATTTTGAATAGAAGCATTGAAATGAGATATTTATTTATTAAACAATATGGTTATCATCCAAACTTTAAGCTGCATTGCCATTGTTGTGTTTAATTCAGATTTGGCAATGAAGTTTCATCTAAAGCGCTTACCTCTAAAAATGTAGAAATTTGAAAACATTACATTTGATGCATTGATGCATAATAACACTAACAACCATTTACGTTCGTCAAGTGTGATTGAATGCATTATTCATGCATAAGTTCATGCTAAAACCAAGGCGCCTCCATTTTGACTAGCTTGGGCACTGAATTCATCAAAATTCCAAATCTATGATGGTGGGTACCTTTGTGTTTCATGAGCTTTAAATAAGTTTTCATAGAAACTTTATAAATTGGTTGGGCATAGAACTTTTGCATGTCCTATCTCCAAACTTTGAATGACTCACAACATTAAGTCAAGATTTCGCTTCTTAAACCATCATAACCACCCCTGGCCAAGTATGCCATTCTTGAAAGGAATCATTATTTCATGGGTAATCTCTACAACTTTCAATTGTAGTTGTGTTTCAATGTCATTGGATGCCTAATCAACTGCATTTTTTTCACATACTCTACTAATGCAATTTCTTTTTCTTTCTGCAACACACTTGTTTTTCCTATTTTTTATGATTATGTTTAATCCCATACACATGGTTGCGAAGTGATGTGATAGGCACACCCCACCTCCGAGCAACAATCTATAAGTTGTTGCCTACTTCAATGTTTTCCATCACCAACTTTAGGGAAGTGTTGTCCCAATTCCCATTTTTCTTCATGTTCTTTTTTTGTTGCAATTGTGATTGCATGGTGGGATTGCCATTGTTTCCATCAACAATGTTTGTGCATCCCTTCGCCCTGGGCGACACACTAGGAGAAATAGGATCCATTGATTTCCTATGTGATAGATTGTGAGAAACAAGATTCATTGGCATCCTTTGTGTTAGATTTTGAAATACAATATCAATCAACGTTTTATACAGCGATGGTGGATTTCAAGATGTTGCATCACCATTGTTTATAGTTGCACATTCTAGAGCATTTGAAGCCTTGCATGGCAAATTTTGAACATATAAATTGATGGTTGGTCAATGTACAAAATTGATCTATGATGTATCAACTTCACATGTGCACTTTCATTGTGGCTACAAACAGGTGTTACATTCTCATCAACAACTATGAAATAACATGGTGTTGCAAAAAGGGTATTTAGAAGATGAAAATAGTTTTAAATTGATCTGGAATTTAACTTGGGTGAAACATTTGAAATGAACAATAGTGGTAGCTGGATGAAGTCATTTGCAAAAGGAATAGATTCCTCACCTTATGCATCTTGCTAATTTATTTTATAATCCAATTCATCGCAATTAGATTTGTTGTTTAGTGATTCATCTTTATCATGTGTTGTGTTTGCATCTTCATTATTATCTTGTTGCGTAATAGACAACAAGTTACATATTTAACTTTCTTGCATTATTTTATTCATCTTTTCAAATTTTCGTGTGCAACTCAAAGTGATGTAGTATACACCTAAAATGGATGAAGTTTCATTTTTATTGGGTGCATGCACAAATGGGTGGACCAATTTGGGTGTCACGTAAGCCAATTTTGCTTTGTGGTTGCCATTGCAATGCCCATTTCACATTATAGGTCTTAAAATTTAATAAAATGGACTTGGTTTAAAGTTTTTAATTTGAATATCTACGTGATGCACAAAACCATTTTACAAATTTTTAAAAATTATAAAAGCCATGTGAACTTTTGAACTCAAAACTTATGGACTACACCTTTGACTACCATTTCTGTGTGGATTATACTACGATCCATTGACTAATGGGGTGTGTGTTAAGGACTTGGAATTAATAAGATATCATATCAAAGAAGCGTAGGAACAAAATAAATGATGAACTGAATTTTAAAACTATATTTATGGACTTTTGAATGGGCTAATCATGAGCATTTTTTCATAAATCCATATCATATTCAAGGAAAAAATATTTTATGATTTTTTTGCTTAAATGCTTAAATAAATAAAAACTTTAGATGTGCCATTAACAACATGGAAAAAATATGAAGGAAATCAATGTAAACTAATGTAAACTAGTTGTAATTTCCAAAATTTAAGCAAGACTTTGAATAAATAAGGACTTTGGTTTTGTCACAAATTGGTCCACCCATTTTTGCACAATTCTTGTTGTGTCATTTCTTTGTGAAAACAATGTGAGTAATATATGATCAAAGTATTTATCGAGTTGTGAATGAAATGTTTGGGTAATAATTTTTAGATGGTGAACAATAAGGCATAAATTAATGCTAGTTGCATGTAAGTTAATCGCCTGAAAAATGTTGAATTCATTGGGGCCATACATTAAGCAACCATCGATTTTCTCTTTGGTTGCATGTTGTAAACATCACGTTGTGTGTGAAAGTGTTTTGATTCATCCTACTATGGATGTGAATTCATCAATAATGGTACCTTGCTTATGTGTAAACATGATTATGATTAATCAACTCTAGACGTGATTTAATCAGTAAATTAATTCTTGATTATATGACCAAATGATTAAGGTTAATTAGCTTTGGATGCAATTTAATTAGTGATTAAACCCAAATTATATGTAAACATGGTTAAGGTTATTCATTTTTATGATAAGCTTAAGACAACACCATTTAAAGATTAATTGTAAACATATTTGGGGTCAAATATAAGTGTTTGAATTAGGACAATGTCCATTTAAGGTTCAATTAGCTTATAAACTATAGTCAATTCCAATAATGATCCAAATATATATTGAAAGTCTCCTTTCCAATATGCTATACACATATGAGGGTTTTTTGGATTGGGAAATTATGTTTAACATAATATGTTGTATATTAACTTGCAACATAATCATGTGAACTTAAAATATGTTCAATTTGACTAAGGTAATGATGAATGACCTCAAGTCATGCATTTAAACTTTATTTCATGTTTGTCTATTTCATTTTTGATTGCATGTTTATTTATTACACCTAAAATTCCTAGGAACTTCTTTAAATTAGAAGAAAAAAGTAGGACCACACATGTTGACAACACTCCATTAGTATTGACCCTTATAGGTTCCTTTTAAAACCCATTCCTTTTCCTTTACCAATCAATTTGTGTCATTACCATTGTCTTTAAATTGATGTGCTAATTTTGAAGTTAAGATCTCAATTTTTTATTCATAGGGTTCCATCACTTGCCATGTTTAATGGTCAAACATCATCAATACATCACTAGTGGGTGAAGTTGGTCACTTAGAAACATCAATTTTCACATTTACACAATCATTAATGTCAACCAACTTGCTTTTTTAGTAGGGCCATATAAAACAATTATAAAATATTTCAATTTTTTTTTAATCCAATGTATCATTTGAAGCAATTAGTTTTATTCTTGAGATTTTTTGGGTCTAGATATTTAATAAAAGAACAAAAAGAAGAGGAGAGGAAAGACTAATGTGAAGTGTAACCTCTGAACTAAATTGTTGTAATAAAAATGTTTGCACTTAACGTAAATTAGGATACTTGTTTAGCATGAATTACTTGAAAGTTTGTTGAATTCAAGTGTGTGAAATGAGTGTGATATTCTTCTTTTTTTTTAGAAAGATTTGAAAAAAATACTTAAAGAAGAAGAAAATGATCATTTCAAAAAACAAGAACCTAAAATTATTCCAAAAATTCAAAGTGAAAGAATTTTTTATGTGTTTGCCTTGCAATGGTTTGCTTGTGTATGAATTGTTGTGTGTTTCAAGTGTCATAAGGTTTATCTCCTCATGACATGATGCACATGTTATAGGTGAATCATTAAAATCAATATTTTCAACATGTAACCAAATTTTTTTTAACCCCTTAAAGGTTTTTCCATAAATTATTTAGTGAAAATCAAATGGGGACAATGGATTAACAAAATAAACTCAATACTCTCTAGGGATATTCACAATTGGGGTACTAATAAGGACTATCTAACAAAAAAATGACAACAAATCATTATTTTGGATTTTTATTACATTTATAATTTCATGACTATAATGGATTGGTGTATGAATATAAATATAATGATGTCATGTTAATTTAACTAAAAAATTAAAAAATGTATTGGATACAATATAGATATACTTTTGAGTCCTTTTAAATAATTTGAATCCTTGTTTTAACTACATTTTCATTTTAAAGGAATCAAAAACATTGTATTAAATAATGCAATTGATTTCAATTTTCTTTCATGGATAAATAATGCATACATTTATGTTTGGAATTGTTCATGTAATGCATTTGAATAGAATATGATACAAGAATTTTGATCTTGGATACAAAATCCATTTTGAAAGGGCTTGAAGGAAAATGATTCTTTTTTTTTTGTCATTTGGTTTTTTTTTCGTATTTTTTAAGCTTAGATTTGGTGGCTCGAGGTGTTGGCAACATGCATAGGAAATAAATATGCAAGAAAACATGCCAAGTTATTTACAAAAAATTATGCATTCATTTTTTGCATTTCTGACTTTTCACCAAAATATTGATGCATAATTACATACACATTTGAAAAAATCACCATCACCATGAAAATTAGCATAATTCGAATTATCCAATATTTTGCACTTAAATTTATTCCATGTAGACATTGTATTTGGAAGATAACAAAACAAAATCCTCGGGTCTTGTGTCCAAAAAGTAGTACACCAACCGTGAATGTCCCCCTCCAACCTCAAATAGAGACAAGGACTCAACTTTTCATATGTATTATTAATCATATGGATTGGGAAGATACCCCCTTGGGATTTGACCTTCAACAATTGAATAAGATTAATAAATCAAGTAAAGTATTGAACTTATTTAAGTACCATGTTACTTAAACCAAGTAAGACCCACATAAAAAGGGTCACCATGGTTAAAGAAATGAAATAAGGCATGTACGACTAATCCCTTACAATGTAGTTCCTCTTAAATGAAATTAAACTAGAAAACTGTTTTAAGATGACAACTCCTTGTAATTCTTTCAAGCAATGGAAGAATGGTTGGATATAGATGTGTAGGGTGCTAAAAATGCACCTAACATTCAAATTTAGGCATTATAGTATGATATTTTATATCATACCTACAATTGATGTTTAGCAAAAAAATTAATATTTGTTGAAATTGTTGGAAGTTTAACTCCTAACTTGTGATTTTTTTTTATTGTTCTGACCATTAGGTTCTTATTACAAATACCCAACACAAGGTGTACTTTTTATATTTAATTTTCAATTGTTGAAATTTTGGAAAATAAAAATTGAATTTATTGAACCTTGTTATCTAAAATAAATGAATATTTGGTGAAGAAATGATGAATGTCAATTATAGGTTATATGGTAATTAGTGAGCTAAGTTAATAATTATTTGAAATGCCAACACGTTTTATTAACTTTTTGCACCATTCATGAGTTCATTATTTATATGAATATTGTTATTTGTTTGAATGGTATTATTTTGTAAATGATATCCTTGATTAATAGCAAAAACAATCAAAAGAAAAAATGAATCAATGTTTTGGAATATACTTGTTGAAGTTATTTGAAAGCATAATTATAATTTATTCAAATCTTATAACAATTCAAACTCATGTGCCAATCATTTTAACATCAATCTCATTTTTTTTTGTCATAAGACATCTATTGCCATACCTTGGCTCTAAGTGATAATGTTTTCAAAATAAAAACTAGCCATTTAAAAATTTAAAATTCATTTTTTTATTTAGGTGAATGAAGTTGAACTTTGAATGTAATTGTTTCCAAACATAATTTTGAGATTTTAGTTATAGAAAAAACATTTTTTTGCAAATGTCAAAACATGAATACTTTGTGTGTCCTATGATTGCTATCACTAGTTTTATGAAAAATTTATATAGTGTAAAATATAATTGGTAATCTTTTAATATTGAGTAGAAAACTAGTTTTGGTAACAATTTAAAAAGGAATTTCGGGTTCAAAGTTCAAACTTGATTCTATGTGTTGAAAAAACATTTGAACAATTTGGACATTCTCAAAATTAAGAATGATGATGACAAGAATATCCACTTTCAATTGGTTTTATTTTTTTAACAATGTTGGCTCTTGGTCACATAATTTGTATTTAAACAATCATCACTTCTTTTATCATTGTTGCAATGGATTCAAAAGATAAACAATACTTAACAATTATTTATGTACTTCCAACTTCCATTATGACATCCTCTAACATTTGATACTTAACCAAATCAAATAATAACTTTTTTATGTAACATGTATTTGTCAATTAAGTAAGACATTTACTACTTTATTTTGGTGTTAAAAGAGTTCTTTTATATTGTGCAAATTGTTCATCAAAATGCACAAAAGCACCCTAGATTAACATGTACAGTGACAATGTTCATTTGATCCTCTATTAGTGTTTAACACATGTATTTAGCTTTCAATGTTAGGTTCTCCCCCATCCCCACCCATAAACCTTAAAAATTGAACCATAAAAAATAATTGACTAATATTTGACACCCACCACCTACACCCATCATTAAAATTGGCCATAAAAAATAGTCATTTCTTGCTACTAGCATTTTTGGAAAGCCTTGCTAACAGGTGGACTTTTACCAGCCCCAAGCAACTTCATCATGTTTAATTGCAAATCCTCATCCAAAAAGAATTGTGCAAGGTATTTTATCATTTTTGTTGGGCATGTTATTAGGTTTTGAACTTTATAAGGTGCCACTTTAAAAATTTAAGGTGCTACTCTTTTCCTTTTCGAGCAAACAATTTTATAATAACTGAACATAATCGATTTGTTATAATTATCATTTCATGAATTTTTCCCTATGTTGCAAATAGCTAATTTGCCTTAGGATTCTTAAGGAAAATTTAAACATGTTTTTTTTTAAATACATTTTTTCAAAATATTTTAAGAATAAAAAATCAAACAAGAAAATTCAAAAATGACAAATGTCACTCGTATTAGTGTGGACACACACCCTGTGTTTTACATTTAGTAAGGCCCATGGATGAAAACATTCCCAAAACACAAAGGTGGGTTTGGCTATCCATTTGCTTTAAATTCTTTATTTCAAGTTCATTCCTTTGACTTAATGCTTTAATTTACATCAAGTATTTAAAATGTGAAATTGCCTTATTATTCTTGCCATCATAATCTCTTTTCCAAAATTAAAAAAAATTACAACATTAAAAACATTAGAAGAATGGATGAAAACACACTTGGCAACTTGGGAAAA
>Ga0209208_10013528_pt1 | contig 10178 bp, 8 predicted proteins | sample S1TSphfallax_3_FD_187694 | JGI IMG/M metagenome (GOLD analysis project Ga0209208, IMG submission 187694) | Host-associated microbial communities from peat moss isolated from Minnesota, USA - S1T2_Fd - Sphagnum fallax MG (SPAdes) (version 2) | ecosystem: Host-associated > Plants > Peat moss >... | reverse complement strand
CCAAATAAAAACTTTTAAAAAAGAAATTGAGACCATTGTATGGCATAGAACATTATTGAAATCAATGTGTTTTTAACTTAATAAGGTCGTGACTAGAGATTAGGAAGATTGTTGTAGTTGTGTTGTATAAGTTTGAACATGGGTTTAGTCTTAAACATATGTTACATAAATTTGATGTTGAAGCATTTATTATTTACAATTATGTAAATATAATTTGTATTGTTTTCTATGGTATAGATAAGCTTATTGACAAGTACAGAAACACATCTTTTAAACAATGGTTATTAAGGATCATTCATCAATTTTAGAAACTCAAAGGTTTACTAAACATATGTGATGTCATTGATGGTACTTATATCATTAACTAAAAAGTTAAATAGAAGATACATTTTTGTAGTGTTGGATTATTATATTTGAAAAAAAATACATAGCATCGTACAAATTTTATGTGACATGGAAAAGATTTTCTAAAATGTTTCTGTCGAACAACCTTGAAGAGTTCATGATGGGGTTCTAGGTTATACAAAGAGTTGAAAATTGAACAAATTTTGCAAAAGCCTAAGGTGATTGTTTAAGGGATGAAAATGAATCTATATTTTATTAGTGATTTTGCTTATCCCATACATACTTATGTACAAAAAAATTGAAAGTCTTGTAATTCAAGTGATGTAGATAAAAAAAGATATGATAATAGTAGGAATTTTGGGAAGGTGATATTTGAAAATGTTTTAGGGTTTTTGAGAAATTGGTGGAAAATCTTGAAAAATTTCAATTCAAATGTTAATAAGGTTATTGTAATTGTTATAATTTATTGTGTATTCCACAACTATTGTGAGATGTGGAAAATTCAAGAATTGGACCATGTGAATGATGTAATAAGGAAAAATAATTTGGTCAGATTTAAAAGTGATAGATTGTCTACTTTGAAAGATGGAGAACAAGCAAAATAAATAGAATTAATGAAAATAAAATTATTTAAAAAATGCTATTAAACCACCCAAGGGTTTGATCATCCACATTGTATTTTCATGCAAGATTTTGAAACAAAATAATTTTATTTCAATTGTTGTGCACACAATTATGATACAATTATGATTAAACGATGCTCTTATCACATGTTACCACTTGTAAAAGAGCTAGGCCTAGAAGGATTTATTAACTTAAATCCTTAAGCAAAAAGAATGGCCATTTACAATTGTCCCTCCAAAAGTAATTTCCTACCTATTTGTTCATACTCTAGTATTTGTTTTGTAATATCTTGTGTCATTTCTATTTTCAATATCTCCATTTTTTTTGCATTTTTTGCATATTCTTTAATGGTTTCTATAATGGATGGTGACGTACCAAATAGATGCCTTTTCTTATTTGTAATTTTCTTATTTGGTTTGCTTCTAGCATTGGGCAAATTACAAGCCTTTGTCTTAGGTGACACTAGATCAGATGCTTGCTCTGAAGTTTGGTCAAATGTTATATGCTCATTCATGTTATAGAAAATTAAAGTTTGATGTTCAAGACTTTGATGTTGTGTTTTTGGAATAGTTTCAAAAAGATCATATAAGTTTACCACTCAAAGTTGAAACAATTGAACACCTTGATGAATGCCACCAATTGCATCATTCATTTTTTATGTGCCACCTAAAATGCTATGAAAACGTTCATACCATGCACCAATTGCATCATTCATTTTTTATGTGCCACCTAAAATGCTATGAAAACGTTCATACCATGACCATGAAGAAGGAGGAACACCTATGACATTACAAGCTTCATGTTTTTCATGATATTGTTTTCACATTTTGGTGATCTTATTTTGACATTGCTTTCAAATACACAACACCTTATTAAGAAATGCTCCATTGATTTTGTTTGCAAGCTTCTTCCAATCTTGTATAGCCATGGGCTACCTACCATACTCCCAATGTGTATCCTCCCATAATCGATCATCATTTCCAATTTTTGTAAACTCAATTGTTGGTGTTAATAAATCTTGTGAAATGATTTCACATAAATCTTTCTCTTGTAAGAATTTATTTTCATCTTCTAAATATGAAACTTATTTCCATAAATATTTGAAAATAAATGAAATACCATGATTATTACTAGAATAATGTCAAAATTAAAATGCTAAAAAATTAGTTATAAAATGAAGCTTTAGTCATTCCTTGTCTCATGAATAACTTGATTCTAATACCATGTTGAAAATGAAAAATAAAATAAAGATAAAATAAGGTTAAAACATCACATATTTATTCTAAGTCTTTCACCTCTTTTGCATGTAACTTAAGGTTATACAAGTTGTTACAACTTTATAATCCACCTTGGAGATTTAGCTTACACCTAAAGTACAAGGTGAACATTCCATGGCATAATTATATCACATGTATAGTGAAAATCCAAGTAGGTGTTACTTTCACAAATATTGAAGTGAACATCTAATTTAAAATTATTGAATGCAATGAAATATTGTAACTATAATCATTTCAATCTCATAATTTCAAATTTAAATGCATGCACACACATGAAGGATGTAAATTATTTGGTAGGATGTTGATATTCAACACCAAATGTGTAGGGTGTTTTTTAAAAATATTGGGGCCATTTTCAAGGTGTAAACCATTTACATTTATCAAGGCCATTTATTAGGTCTACCTTTAAGGAGATACTATAAAATGATATAGATTTCACTTGATTTCAAATTTTGAGGAATGTTCACTACCATAATACTTGGTTAATTTTCCTTTAATTATATTATTTTCAAAAATGTTGATTGTTTTAGAAAACACTTTTTGCCAATTTCTTTTTTCTGAATGAAAATAAATAATCTGATGGAATATTTCAGAATATATCATTTGTTAAATTGATTGATTTTGATAATCTTCAAAATTAATTAATTATTCAACAAACACATGTTGAAATGGCGAAGGTATTATAGTAGTTGTTAATGTGGTAGCTAATTTGTTGAAAGCTTAATGAAATATTCTTTATTTTAAATTTTGTTGGTTTGAACTTGTAGCATAGCCATTTTGCTTTAGTTTAATGTGAAAAAACATTTATTTCATTACACCTTGTAAATGATTGACATGAAAAATTGTATTTCTATCAACTTTTAAGATATGAACAATTAATCTACTTGATTTATTCCACTATCTATTAAGGTGACGAACAATATGTAGGCCTAATTAATAATTGATAATTTCCAAACTTTTCTATTTCTTGAAGAAAGGTGGAAAAGGAAAAATAGATGATGGACAATAAAGCTTCCTTAACCAACTTTGTGCCTTGTCTTTTCATGTTACTTACAAATAACCACAATATCAAAAAACTTTAAGGCAAAAAAACCAAAAAAAGAGAAACAATAAACAACCATTACATATCGAGCATAAAAAGGCAAAAAGAATTGAACATGGTTGTGCCAATTTTTACATTATATATATATATATATATTTCATGTAGGACCAAGATTAATAGTTCAAATTGACACCAACTTCATGAATTTTGATAGCCTTATATAGAGCCTACAAAGTTTTATAGATTGTATTATTTTGAATTCTAAATATTTCTTTATATTGTGTCCATAATGAAAGTTTGATAACCAAATAAAGGCATTATGAATTCTCCTTTGTACAATGATAAAATTTTCTTATTAAAGTACTACAATAACAAGATTTTATGTGATTCACATTGCCTTTATTAAACAAAAAGTTGACGGAGAATTTCAATGGTCTAGGGCTTTCCATTACCCTATATGTGTTGTCTTACATATGTAAAGTTGTGATTTTACATTTACAAACTCCCTATGTCACAATTAATAATCATATAATGAGTTTCCATTCCTAAACAATACTCTTATGCCTTATAGAAATGTCATTTTCACATGAATATTCAATGAAAGCATATAAAATTTAGAAAAATGTGTAATGGAGTTGGGTTCCCAGCCTTATAATTGCTCATTCTATTAAATTACAAGTCATTGTCATACCATAGCATAAATCTTAAAGACATGCCTTCTTTTTGTATGTAATTGAATTAACCATAATTCAACTAGTTCCTTAATTTTGACAAAGTTAATAGATTTAAACTTAATTTGTGTTATCGTAAGATTCAATACTCAAGCCCAAGAGTGGACCAAGTGTGTAAACACATTTCGTAACAATCCACACAAACATTTGCCAAAGTTTCAAACAATAGTTTTGTGGAGTTTAAAGTTTAAATTAGTGTTTGGTGGTTCTTTCTTAAAAGTTTAATAACCAGTGTTTTTAAGGTTGTTGGAGTTTAGGTTCATGTTAAAATTGGCCTTGCACTTCATCATGAGTAAACCCCATGGTAAATACCATGTCTTCTACATATGTTTGGATAAATGTAAGATGCCCAAGATTTGTATGTCAAGAAGACTCACAAATTCACAGCCAGAGAAGGTTTTTGGTATGGACCCTAAGTTAAGATGCAGCTGCTTGATGTCAACATAAGATCTGTGAAATGATCACTACAAGATTGCTAAGAAAACTTACCTGCATTGTGAAGGAGGAGAGTAACCCTCAGGTTCTTTAGTTTTGTAATCTTTCCGATTGCTCATGTGTTAACCTGAAACCAAAGGATGCACAACCAGCCACAAATGTGTCTATAGATGAATAAAAGACAATCATCCCAGGTGATAGACAATTGGCTATATAAGGGCAACCTACTCTTACACTCTACCACTAGGAAGGCATGTCCATTACAACACAGAAACTATACCTCTTTAGTGGAGGCATACTACACCTTACTACACAGAAGGTTGTCCCCCTATACTGCAGATGGGTAGGTCCCTAGCTGCTGCATAATATGACAAGCTCAAAGCTTCCAGCTATATGATGTTGTAAATCTTGGCACCTTGAGAAAAGTGTTGTGTGTGCAAATTTGCACCCCTAATCAACATGCTTCTTCCTTCCAATAGCCTGCACACATAAGGATTCTGAATTACACTTAGCTTCAGCAAGAACAAAAGAACTGAACAAACTTATGGAACTTCACTTGTCATTGCCTTGTGGTTATGGACCTGTTGCCAATGTGGAGAATGCTGAACTATTGATAGACCTAAGGTAATAGAGATTCACCTGGAAGCATGCAAGGGCATAATGGACGTCATCCTCTGTGATTTGGTAATGTGTCACCACACGGATCCTGGAATTCAAAGAAATTCAGTTAGGACATTGCAGCAACAATGTATCCCTATGTCACCTATGAGAGGGAGAGGTTCCTACCATCAACCATCATTTGGAGCAAGCTCCCGATAGAAGAAGTATAGAGAAATCCTCGGGACTACCCAATACTTCAAATTGATAGACACACCTTGGTTATCATTTTTCCAAAGTTGATGAGGTACGGTGGCAAAACACACACCTGTTGTGACCCTCATACAAGCAAAGGACCCCATGTTCCTTCAATGCTTTGTGAAGCTCCTCAGCCCCAAGTCCATGGTCAACATCCACCATCACCTGCCATTCCGTTTGCACCTGGTTCAGATCTCTAACTTCAAGATGAAAATCTTGGTTATCCACATTATGTTTGGAGACCAGGTCACCCCAGATCTGATTCAGATGATGCAATCGAGCAGGAAGTGGATTCCAAAAAGGGAATGTGTACATAACACTTAAATGGATAGCTCTATAGGGTGAAGTGCCAGTCAGTCACACATAGTTGGCAAACAAAGTTTTCCCATTTTCTTGTCACTTTTGACTTAATAAAGTAGAATTACAAGGGAGAATGAAACTCTGTATAAGAGGTGAAGATCCCTCACAATGTTTGTATCCACATTTGCCAAATCCACACTTAATCCATCAATTGCATTGAGCCCCTCTGCACCCAGAAAATCCGTTATCCAAATGAGACACAAAGACATGCAATAAACATACAGTCAATCATCTGTAGAGCAGGTAAAGGATCCTTTGCATGCTGTGATTACTTCTAACATCCAAGTAGCTTATAACATTGAGCACAAAAGCAGCAAATTGTGGGGGATTGTTCTGTATGAAATCGTAGAGATACCTGCAAGAAGACGTGCATTTCTGTGGTCCTCACCTAGTCGACCAACCATATCTAAAGCAAGTAAACCTGCAGCACCCAACACACCAACTTGTCTCATGCCTCCACCTAGAGCTTTCCTCAGTCTCCTTGCCTGGCACACAAAACCCCTCAGAGATTTAGCTCTCAGAGTCACAGCTCACGGGTAGCTTGCTAGTACTGCAACACCCAGCTTCTCACCTTCATTACAATGGAATGAGTACCAAAGATTGCAGACAAAAATTTAGAAATCACAATCATAGATGTGGTCTTGTTAACATATGCTTAGCAGCAATTTGTACCAAGTTACATCCATTAGGCAGAAAAGTGGTGTTATCAACAGTAAATGAATTACACATTTGGCTGCCAGTTTGCAAAAATGTTCAGAGACCCACTGAAAGTCGCAAGACATTGTAAGTAATCAATGTTTGGCAACCTATAAGTGAAGATAGGAATTCAGATAATTTGAAAAATTTCCAGAGATAACCTGCAATAAATGTCATTCAAAGAGTAAAATAGAGTTGCATGACTAGAGAATATCTCATGTCTCAAACTCCTCCATGTGACAATGAATAAGCAAACTATTCTCTGAATTCAGCCCTCACCTTCTCAATGAACTCATTGGAGCCCACAAGAACTGTGCCTACTGGAGCAGCCAAACCCTTAGACAAACAGACCTGCATGTAAAACATCAGATCAGCAAAAATGTTTGATACACCTAATTCAAATTCATATTCTCATTCTATGTAGAGTAACAAGTATCTCTGTTATACTACTTGCATGCATCACAACCAGGGCACTTTCACACCAAAGGCTGTCAATTATAAGCATGAAATGCAAACTAATGCTGTTGGTCAAACACACAAATTCCTATTTTAAGGGCAACAAATGTCTTATTTTTTATCACTTCTTAACATTAGCAGGCATAGGTTGATGTAATGGGCTAATTATTGCTGCTGAATAGCAGCAATGGCAACTACACAACTGCAGAAAATACAAGGTCTTACCTGATCAGGTTGAATGGTACAAGAAAATCATGTTATCGTTGGAGAACAGAATGAACAAATTACCACAGCATTTGAGACACTCATTACACCTTCAAAAGCTATTCTCCATCATTCAACAAAACGTGACTAAATGCTACCTTATGAAGCAGAATATTTCATGTACTTTGACTTAACTATTTCTCATACATACAGAAGTTGTGAGCTTACTGATACAGTATCAGCGGCACGGACCAATGTCTCAGGGGGAACTCCCAATGCCTGCATGTTCACACAAACTTATGCCATGAGGTTCATACTCATGAACATGATTTATGCCCACCAATCTTGGTCTCCACCTGAAAGCCTTATATCCATATCTATGAAATGACAGAGAAATCTCCGCAACAATAATTTGAAGCTAAAATGACAATGAGTGCAGTCATCACCTTGTGAGAGTACAAAACATTTCTGAGCAGAAACTCAAGCTCACAACAAGTTGCTGACCCCATATTGCCATCTTCAGCCCACACCTCTACTGGTATCACACTATTCTGTAGGAACTTTTAAGTTGTCAGGCCTACAGAGGAAGAACCCAACTTCAATTCATGAGAAACTTACAGTGGAGGCATTGAAAATGCGGGCACCATCAATATGCAGCTTCACCCCATATGACTTGGCAAGCTCTCCAACCTTGTCTGTGTACTCTGCTGTTATGCATCTTCCTCCACATCTGCACAGAGATTCAACTTTTTCAACTCGTTGAACGTTGATTCATTAGTTTAGTTGATACATTCTGTGAGCACACCATGTAGCAAAAGTTGGGCTGTTTCCCATTACCCCACAAGAGGAAAAATATAAAAATGCTAACAAAGATGACCACCAAATTGCAACTGATTGTGGAAACAATGACCCCAGTAGAAAGAAATCTGCAATATCTACTCAAAGTGAGCAAGAGGTAAAATTATTTTAAGTGGATACCGAGCTTGTGTGTTCTCAAGGCAAATCAGGCGTGTGACGGGGTAGTGGATATCATATACATGTCTGATGGCTTCCTCCAGCTTGTGCAAATCCATGGTACCATCCTCTTGGTTTGGAACTGTTCTCGAATGTACCCCACCAAGTGTTGATATCCCCCCTTGCTCATAATGATGAATATGACTTTCTGACCCAACTATAACCTCACTCCCTCGGACCTGGACCACACATCATAGATTGATGTTTATTTCAAAATGATTCCTTTGTGCTTGTGTGTGTTGATCAGCATTTCAGTTTGAGAGGATGGTAGGCAATAAGATAGAACATATCAGAGATGTGGAATTAGCAACTGCTAGCGATAAATCCTTTTGTGAGTTCAGGGTGTCACTTCAGGTAAATAGGGATTCTGACCTCACAGTGCACCAGAACAGCAATTAGGTTCCCCATAGTTCCTGAAGGCACAAACAAGCCAGCTTCCTTGCCAAAAATCTTGGCCATCTGTTGCTGCAGCTTTGAGACTGTTGGATCAGCTCCCAGCACATCATCATCAACTTCTGCATTTGCCATTGCAGTCCTCATCTCTGCTGTTGGCTTAGTGACTGTGTCTGACCGAAGATCTACCTCTCGTGACACATTTAAGAAACCATTCGGAACAGGAGCCATTTCACACCAGAATAGCCTTGCTTTCTCCTGAATCTTCCACTTCCACCTCTTTTGTGCAAGCCTTTTCAATCTTTCTGATCACAAGTTCTCCCTGAAATTGCAAACACAGTTCATCACAACATCCATCTAACAACAGTACTATAAGAAGGTTCAAGATAGATACAGTTTCACACTAAACATCCTCTGGGGGTCTGTATGGAGCTCCAAAGCACCAAGAGAAATCCCCCCACCACAACACAAATATTGAAAGGACAATCTCCACATAGAGGAAGGAGGATACCAAGAGCGTAATTAAAGGACAAGAAAGTGCATTGCTATATCTGAGATCACACACTGCCACTGACAGATGGCAGAGTGGCAAGGTTGACTCATCATAAAAGGAAAAAAGAAAATTACAGGAAACAGTGAACACTACAACTGTGGCAGAGTGAAATCTTGCAATGAAACAGCAAAAGAAATTGCAGCAACAAATTGTTGATGGTGGACACTGGAGACTGCAATGTGGTCATGCATGTTACATTTTGAGCTGGCATGCAATCACAGATATAAATAAACATCATGAAAGATATAAAAGTACTGTCTACACAATTGGTGAATTTATCCAAACCTGTCAGGCTCCAAATCCACTCCTGTGAAGTGCTGCACAGAAAAAATAAATAAATTGGAAGCCCACAAAATTGCACAGCTTATACTCCAAAACCTAGACTTTCACTATTAGAAGAAAGTGCAAAAGATGGCCACAAGAAGAAAACTGAAGGTTTTTAGTTGACAAGGAACAAATCTATAACGCTCTCTGCTACAGTACTGTATCACTTAAGCACTAAAGGATGTGAATCAGAGGAAGTGCACATGACTACAATCAGTGTTGTGAACATACATAAGAAAAGCTTATGAATGTATATGTATACCATCGAGCGTAGAGATTTTCCCTCATTGTTCAACCTACGAAGACTGTATCGAAAACTGAAATTCCCGATTCCTTCAGGATTAAGGTTCCACAGGGAACAATTGCAAATTGTGAACAGTAATGAGAAAAAGGCACGCCAAACAACCTGCATTGGTGGGGCACGCATGCAGAGAGTAAGTGACAGCAACAACCAGAAAAAAGCACTGGGACAGGACAACAACAACAAGAGCGAAAGAGAAGACAGAATTGAGGTTTGAAACAGTCAATGAAACGAAGGAAAAGCAGATTCATTCTACCCGTAGACCTGTCACGGAAACCGAACAGGGAGGGGAAAGATACACATGGCAAAAGCCAGAAATGCAAACTCCGAGGAAAGCAAAAAAGCATAAAAAACAGGAGAAGATATTTCGTTCAAGGTGCACACTACTAGATGAAGCACAATTCACAACATTCCTGTATCGCACAGATAAGACCGAGAAGAAAAGAAAAAAGAACGGCTTCAAGCGTACAATTTTCTAAAGAAAAAGAAAGGAAGCGGTAGTTGTGTCAGAAAAGAAAAGATCAACGCAAAGAAAGAAGCATTACCTTGTTCATGAGAAAGACATGCA
>Ga0209208_10013527_pt1 | contig 10178 bp, 8 predicted proteins | sample S1TSphfallax_3_FD_187694 | JGI IMG/M metagenome (GOLD analysis project Ga0209208, IMG submission 187694) | Host-associated microbial communities from peat moss isolated from Minnesota, USA - S1T2_Fd - Sphagnum fallax MG (SPAdes) (version 2) | ecosystem: Host-associated > Plants > Peat moss >... | reverse complement strand
ATAGCTAGTAATTGTCAATGGTTTCTCTAGAGAATAATTGCAAAACAAATAAGAAGAAAATCTCTGCCCTTTCTTTACCACAACTTCCCATGTCATCCTTTGGAACTTGATTAACAAGGAATTGGGGATAGAAAAACAATGCAAACACTATTGGAGCAAGGCATACAGGGAACTTACAAGCAAACTAGAGTCTTCAGCATAATCTGGGTAAAAATGCTTTGCTCAAATTTGTACCTTTGCAAATGTTTGAGTGTCTGTATGGCCCTGAAGTGGGTTCTCTGCTTATACTTGCCTTCTCATTTCTTGCTATAGTACATGGCAAGTCGCTGCTCTGTGAAGTCTCCAAAGTTGAGAATGTCAATGCACTGCCATGTAGCACTTCATTAGAGAAGGTGGAAAAAAAGAATGATGTTTAAGAACATTCTACATAGCCCAGTGTTATAATCATGATGCAGAGAAACTGAAGAACAAACTGAAACTGAAGAACATCAAACAGAGAAACCTCTCACTTTCACTTGGCAACAAAGCTTGTCTTTGATCACACAAAAGTACTTTACAGAAAGATTGAACTGGCAGCAGCAGACACATGCTACATTTGATCCACGCTCTAGTGCACCAATGGTTTGACAAAGAGAAGGGGAGGGTCAACTAAAGATGGCCATTTGTTCACAGAAAACAGGATCCCAGAGAAGAATTTTGGGTTCCAAACTAAAGAAAAGTCATTGAGGGAATTGCACATGTGGGGAATTTTCTTACCTTGGCTGAAGAAACTTCTTGACCTTCTGGTGAGTTAAGAGGCTCATCCCTGCAGCAAAGTAACTGTTATTTATCCTGCAGAAGCAATTATTCCAAGACTGAAGACTGATGACCCCCTAAAAAGAAGGCAATGGGGAAGCAATATCATAAGTGGTGTGGGGCAGGTCAGACAAAGCACCAACTTTCCTAGGATGTGGCTATGTGTTACAACCATGAACATGGAATTGGTTCATAGCTCTAAAGGACACAACTGGGTTACTCAAATAGTTTGAGCAATTATGCCGTGGAGAAAACCATTCCACCATCAGGAAAGAATTCTACATCCTCACTAATGCTGGTTAATTGAGGCATTTTGCACAACATCCTCAGACCCAAAAAGACCCCAATAGCAGCAGCCATTGAACATAATTTGAATGCCAAATTATGGTCAACTTTAATAGTGTGAACCCTCACAAAGACTGTTTTGTGCAGCACATCTGCAATATTTGTGGAGGAGATATAAAATGGAATTTCATGTAAGCATTAAATCTTTGCAACACTATATATTTGTGTTTATGTCAACAACAGGAAAAATGGAAGCATACTCCTTGTGTGAAGCAGCTAACAAACTACACAAATGTAAGAAAAGGACCTATGCAGAACAAAATGTAAAACCAGAGAGAATTTTGCATGCAGACAAAATGTTGCTCTTAATTTTCAACATGGCCAAGAACAACACATCAGTATGGTAGCATAAAGCCATGTCTAAATGATAAGTCTGCTTGCTATGACATTGGCAAACTTTCAAGTTTGAGAAAATGGCTTGTCTCAAATGCTTTGACAATTCAAATGAGATGGCTAGGTACTCACCATTGGGGCTGCATGAATAGTGCAAAAGTGTTGCGGTGAATTCCCAATGCAGCTTCTCCTTGTGCTGCCTGTTCACAATAGAAACCTACTGCTCAGTTTTTATTTTAATGTTAAGTTCTGATGATAAGTTCTGATTGCCCATCTCCATGAAGATATAACAAAAGCATCATATCTCTAAATGGAATTACAATTAACCCCAACAACTGTAATGAGAAACAAGATCTGCAACAGGTCCACCATTTTCTGCCAAGTTCAGAGAGGCAAGTTTCCTGGCCTCACAACCACAAAAGTTGTCATCAAAAAGACCAACAAACTGAGATGCTTGAATAAATTTCTGATATAAAGATGAAAAGCTGATCTTCTCACAGACTTTGTTGTATGTAGCTCACTGAACTCAATTGATAATTCAGAAGAATCAATACCCATTTGGAGACTGGTAAAGGTGTTTGAAAGGAGAAATAACCTCACCTTGTCTACTTTGAGCTCAAAATAATAGAATGATATGTAGCACTATGGCTAGTTGAGCTCTACCTTAATGGGAGCAAGATGGGCTTACCTGCACACAGTGTGGGGTAGCATGGAACAACTGCCCTGAGTGGATCTCTGTTGCTTCACCAATCTGGTATGCTATATTGCATTCTCCAAATACTGCCTGCTCTGAAACAAATTTCAACTTCTAGTAAACCACCTCATACTTCAACCATTCCTTCCCTTCTCAATTGCTGATATTTTGTAAATCCCTCAGAAACCTTATCAATCATAAAGTCTCAATCGATGTGTTACTAATTAAATGACTAATGAATGTGGACAATTAAAATCATTTGGTCCACAAAACCAAAAACTTTTCTATTTCCATACAAAGGGGCCCATTTTGTATGACTCTTGCACCCTTTGTAATATCATTTATAGGCTGGGTCATTGTTTGACTCCATGGCTCAAGGTCCACGGGAGCATCACAACATTTGGTGAACTACAGGAGTACCATGGCGAAAAATGAACTTCTTGAAAGAGTTAGAGAACTGGTAGAAGTTCTTCAAATTACATCAGAATAATCTGTTTCACACTGATGGTAATCTGCTAACCCTTTCAATCCCAAAAGCACAATTCCCAGGAAGTTTGAACACCAGTGGCCACCTCACAGATAAGTGGCTCAGGCTCTCCAAGCTCATGTGGCACAGAAAGCCTCACCCACTTGACCCTGAATGGCTCACAAACTGGCTGTAAGCTGTGTCTATGCACTGTATCTTCCTCTAATGTCAGAGTGAAACAGGAAAAAAGAACTCCCACTCTTAATGAGAATTCATATGCCTATGGAATCACTAGATATCATGGGCCAATTCACTGGTCAAGGTCACAATACATGTTCTGCATTTCATAAGTACGATCCAAACAATGTTACAGGAAGACTATAGGCAAGTAAAACAAACTGCAAAACTGCATCTGTAAGAAAAACCAGCTGGGCCATGGGCTATAATGAACCTTCACAACAGTTCCAGATTGATCCCGAATGTAGAGGCCTGATTGAGGATCAGGATTATGTGTCTCATTGGCCCCCTTCATGTATAGTGCACATGTCAAACCTGCAATCATGTCTTATCATACATCAGACAGTAGTCTACTTGCGACAAACCAACCAAATAGTTCAAACCTCACACTAATGCATGTAAATCTGTAGACAAACACATCTATTGACAAAAGACTGAATGGGAAATGCAACATTTAAAGAGCATATAAACCTGTGAGGGATCCATGGTCCAAGTGCCATCCACACCAGGATGCCATGTCTGTAGTTCTATCCTCAGCACTGTTTCAGACAAGCATTGTAGTCAGGAGTGGCCCCCTCCACAAGGTATGTAAGCATGCATTAACATGAAAAAGCTGAATTTATGGTCACTGTTGCAGTCAACATCTCATCAGTTTATTACAGCATCATAACTGACACATAGGAGAAATAGTCTGGACAAACTGCCTCAGCTGCATCCTTAATGGCTAGAGTGAATTTGGGCTCTTGAAGCATTCAAATTTTGGTTAAATCATTCACACATGCAAGCCTCTTGCCTTCTTACAAAATTGGCCACAAGCTGGGTCACCCTTAATGAATTAGTTTGGGATGAGGGATTCCTGTGCTAATGAACTCTCAGGTCATTGTGTAATGCTACTACCTTAGTAACTTTTTCAGAAATTCAGATCCATAATAGGCAATATGATTCATTATCTATTGTTTGAGCAGATCAACATTCAACTGCTCCTTTCCATGTGTATTCTAGGGAGATAAAATTCTCTACCGATGACTAACCATGAAAAGGCAGGGAGAACCTACAACAATGTAAGACAAGTGCATTTGACTGTGGAGGTCACATAAATTGAGGCTCAACCACCAGTTGTATTCTTTGAAACTTATCAAAAGTTCTTCAAATTGTGTTGGAAATAAGTTCTAAGAACCTCTGAAGAGCTTTTAGGATATGTGATCTGGGGAACCTGCAGGAAGCTGGGAAATAATGCAACAGACGGCCCTTATGGCATTTTGAATCCCGCAGCATTCTCTCCAGCTTGCCTTTTTCATACATTGGCTTTCTTGAATACACTGGCATAGCCCACAAGATAAAGTAAAAAGCTATCATTCACCAGATGATGATGGCAAGAGAAAAATTCTTAAGACTCAGATGACATGCTCACATGACCCAGAGTGTATACTTACATTTCTGTATTAGAAGCTATCCATTTTATCTGATGACAACTGTGCCTTCTAAACATGACCATACACAGCTAGGGTGAACTTTGGTTTGATAGACATACCATACTTGTCACAGTGATGAGCCAACAGCATTCCCACCTCTAAAATAAGCTGGCCAAGCACTTTGAATGCTGCACCATCACCACAATCACAAAGAGAACAATAATGATCAAAGATAGCTCCTGTCTGAAAGAAGTGCACTAGTGTCAAATAAAAGAACATTCACTGTAAAAATTGCCAAACTTGTAACCCAAGGCATCCAGATGAGATTTCTAAATAAGGCAAGGGGTTTCCAAGCTATGTACCTGGCTCAAGTTCTGGCAACTGTTCCTGGGGCCAAATATTTGGTCGGCAATAGGAAGGATATCTGCATCAGCAGACTGTACCATTAAAAGAAAGGTCTGGGATTAGAACCTGTCCAGTCAAAAGGCTGCATACTGGACTGAGAATGATGATCCACATTTGATTTGCAGAACCTTTCCAACTTGAACATATTGCAATGCAACTCTGTCTTTTCAACAGAACGGTACCATGTGTTTATTCCAGACCATGTCAAAGAGACAAAGAGTTTCAGTTAGAGATTGGTAGTAATTCCATTTTCAGTTCAGAGCCAGAAGACAGAAGTGAAAAACATAATAGCTAACCCAAGGATCATAGCAACTCAACCAATGACCTTAGAAAACAGACAGGAAGGCTACTGACACAGCACATCTGAGACCAAGTGATAGTCAGAGAGGTGAAATGTTCCACATGTAACCAAAGGTAAGGACCAATCAGCAGCAGTTTGAAAGGAATGCACTGAACACTCAATAACAACATTGGGATAGAAGGAAGAGAATCTACTCAAACCTTTCAATTAATCTCTTTTCAGTGGTAGGCACATCGAGCACTGGATTGGCATAGAATGAACCCTTGAATACATCTGCACCCAAAATACCACAAAAGGTCTTAGACCTCCAGCTGATTACTTGAACTTCTGAAGTGGGAATATATTGAGCAATTTGAGAAATCATCAGGCAATCCCTTCAGGATCTACAGAGAAAACCTAACTGACTTGAGGCACATGAACAGCAGGATAAAACACACCTGGACATGCTCCTGTAACAGATAGCATGCATACATTGAAGAGGAGAACATTCCTAGATGAGAACAAGACAGTAATGAAGAGCATTTCACATGAAATTTGCTGATTTGCTGACTAGGAGTACAGAGTGTCCACTTTTGGTTGCAAAGATGATATCTGGTCAACTTCAATACTACCAGGCACGTATGGAGCTCCACACAAGGAAACAGACAGCAATTAATTGAATTTCAGAATAATTCTTGAGCAGATGGAAGGGCATACATGGACAATATACCAGACAATCAAAACTAACAGCCAAAGTTAATGATGGGCAGATACTTTTACCTGGTTGACCAGATTTAAGCATTTCTTTGCCATGACTCCAACCAAATGAGTACCTGCATCACATGGTCCACTAGAGATCCAAGATCAGCAAGATCTACCAGAAAACCACATCAAAACAGACAGAAGAAAGGCACCATTTGTATCAAGGGCTGCTAATGTCCAATTGCAGTTAAGAACAAATCTTCCTCTTTTTGGGAAGTTTTCTATGGAGATTCTAATGTCTAATGTTGATGGTTTCTGAAGTCCTGAAAGCTACTGGGGCTTATGTGGATTCATGGAGTTACTTTGCTTCTATTGCTCACATGAGATAGTCTCACTCCAGATTACAATATTTATTTCAGACATGAAAGGCTTTTTGTGAAATGGGCCAGAAACTCAGTGAAAACTCTGCAGGAGCTTGCTAGTTCATGTTGTGTCTCTACAGACAAGTGGTCTTTCATACAAAGTAATTCAGACAATCATATGCAGGCAATAAATCATGAAAGAATAGTGGTTTCAGAGTTGAGACTGGGTCCAATACACACTTGCTAGGTGGATCCTCAAGAAGCTTCTTTGACTCTTCAGGAAGCGCAGCAAGTCTGGTCAAAGAAGTCCACTGCACAGTTTAATCAACATGGTTCAATGGAGTGAATCTAATAAGGATGCTCAGCACATCCATATCCCTTGCCCTGCCCCCTGACTACATCTTCACATAAGCCATTATTGACTGCTCAGACATGCAGTACTCAGAGAGAAGACCAAAGGTAAGAAAACTCACTGGGATGCAAGGGGTAGAAGCCTATGTCGCAACTCCTTGTACTTGGGAACCTACCGACACATAAGCAGTAGCACAAAGTCCTGTTAGCAATTGTGAGCTTCCCAGACTTGAGCACGCAGGCCAAGCTGCTTGTACCAGGTAAGGAGTCCAAAATGATTCTCTTGGTCAAATCATCTCCCCAGGTTCTATGGAAGGGATCAAAATGAGGAACTGTTGATCCAAATTTCAGGGAACTCAAGATAACTCCCTGAAGAGAACTGAGGAAATTCTGGATCATCAGCTTGCAAGCTAGCTCCAAAATAGGAATATCTCTAATGGACTCCCACCAAACCAACATCTGCAATGGTTGAAACAATGTCCCTTAAATAAGAGTTACTCTCTGACTGCAGAATTAGACCATGAGAATCCTTATTGGATTATTCATAAGGTGGCTTCATTGGTGCCTTTTGGTGACAGACCCTGGCATCAACATGAGAATATATATATATATAAGCTAGAACAAATGATAGCCTTCTTCAGTGGAGCCCACATGCCTTTTGATTGAAAACCAAAAGAAAAACTTTCCAAACCAAGCTGAAATCAGATATAGCTCTTGTCAGATGCTCATTGTAAGAGTGGGAAGAGCATTCACAAAAGGGGAGACATTATAATGAATACTGAGCCCTTGGGATTGTTCCTTGAGCAGTGTACGACTATAGCAGGAAGGCATACTTCAGATTCCTGGTACAAGTGCATGACCATCACAAACTCTTATTTCTTGTCAAGCAGGTATGTTCTTCCACCAATATATTCAGAAAGATACAGTCTCAAGGGAAGGAGGGAGAGCCTGACTTCAGCAATGGCAATGATACCAAGAGAATCTGGACCAAAGCCAGCCTCCAGCTTCTCTGTGAGATCCATGTCCTTATTCTGCAACAAACCAACCACAAGAAGAGTTTCCCAACATGAGCCATACAGCAGGATCCAACAATCCCAAGCTTTCCAACATGTCACAAACCCAACCCACTTCCTAACAAGAAAAACATGATAGATATACTCCCACCCTCTCCCAGCATCCAAAATTCTCTGCTCTTCACAGGTCTAAGAACCTGGGCATGATGCTTAAAGGCTTCAACAGTTAACTATGCATCTTGACCTCAGAGACTGCCTTATGATACTACTGCTTGTTGATCTTACTCTTGAATAGTCCTTATCATCAAGAGAAAGTCTTAAATGCCACCATGTGCACTCCAGACCAAGCATAAAACAAGAAAGAAAAACCATGTGATCAAGGGCACATTTGCAACAATACTCACTCACTCTGTAAAACAGAACACTACAAACTGATTTTAGATCATCAGTGCAATTGCAAAATTTAAATTGGACACAAGACAAAAGCACCATCTTTTGTCCAAACACAGCTATGAAGAAACATCAGAGGATGAGCCCTGTACACTGGAGAGAGTCAGAAAAAGAGAAGAGGACAAGGGTTTACTTATCTTGGTCACACCAAAACAACAAATTTGGAGTCATAACAGAAATCTCAGTCTATCCTGTTCTGTCTATGAGATTGCCCTTCTTCTGACCTAAAGGGTATGAGTTCTGCCTGACAAGAATGGACTGCAATTTGTGTTGTGATGACACAGCCAATGTTAGGCAAGATTGGAAAAAGAGAACTTGGATGTCAAAGAGCATTAGTCTTCTGTCACTCATGGAAGAATCGCAGCCCCAGAAGGAACTGCAATCAAAGGACATATCAAAGACATGGAAAACACCATGAAGGAGCATCTGCATTCAGAGTTCTCAATTAAGAACAAGTCTTGGCATACATTTGTGCATGGTTCTTTATCCGTAGGAAGTGAGCACAGAAAAGACTACAAGAACACGAACGAGAATCCTCTGCTCATGCTACCTAAGATCATAGGAGTGGAAACACTGCATCAAATTCAAGAAGATCATCGAGCTCAAAGACAGTGACAGAAAGAGAGAGCATTCATTACCAGTAGGTCAGAGTAGCGAATGGTGACAACATGAGCTACAGTAGGTTTCGGATCGGTGGAGGATAGCTGCAGCTCTGAAGCAAACTCCATCCTCTCTTTCTGCGCTTTCACGGCGACACACTGTTTGCTATGCTGCGCTGCTGCAACACAAATGATGGAAGCCCATGATTCTCATCTAGATGCAACAAATCTGCATCGTTAAGACTACAACTGGAAGTGCTGTGTGGAGCGGAGTGGCAAAACAGCATCCATCACGCACTCCTCAATAACAAGCTAATCTGCAATCCCGCAAAAAATAAAAATCACGAATCCAATCTTGATAGAGGACTGAGACAACAACTCTCATCGAAATTCCTCACTAAAAGTAAGCGGCAGAAAAAATTGCAAAAGATTGTTCTCACCTTGTACAGAACCGAAACTGGTAGCGATTTCGAATTATACTCCGAGAAAAACTCTTCAATGAGATTTTCGTTTTGCTTCAAACCTCCCCTAACACACGGATGAGAAAGGATTCTTCTGCTCACAATTTACCCGTGATTTTCGTCACGTTGCTTGTCTCTCTCATTTGTGAATCGAATGTTTAAGAGTAGTTTGTCCTCGAGATGAACTATATACCTGCAAAACTTTGTCACAACAGAAGACAAGACGAAGAAGAAAGAGGAAGACGACGAAGGGAGTAAAAAAGATCATGAGGAAAATCACCACAAACAACAAAGGAACAGAAGTCGGAGATGAAAAATGGGAAGGAGAAGAAGTGGGATGGAAGCCAAACCCTGGATGAGGCAACACTATCTCATCTGTTGTAGTGCTATAGATGGATGATTTTCTTACTATCTCGTCACTTGGAGTGCAATAGAATGGATGGATAGGTAACGTCTTATTATCTCATCTCCTGTTTCTAGAGTGCAATAGATGGATTGATCATATTATTTATTATTTTTAGCTTCGAATAGATAGATGGATGGCTGGATGGATGATCTTTTTATTATCTCATTTCTTTCAGTGCAGTAGGTGTGCGGATGGATGGATGATATTTTTACTGTCTCTTTTCTTAGAGTGCAATCAATTGATGGGCGATTTCTTACTATTTCATCTTTTTGGAGTACATTGGAAACTTGGATGTAATGTATCTCTTTGAGTGAAATTGATACAATTTCCTTGGATGTAAAATTTGAAGCACTGGGCAGACAGAGGTCTCAAAGGGTGGGGGCCCAGGTTGCATAGACAATGCTAAAAATACATTTTAAATGTTTTGATTTCAAATATATATTTTCTTCTGATTATTTTTTAAATTTTTTTCACTTGGTGAAAATTTGACTTTTGAGAAATTGTAAGTCATATATATAATAAATTAAGGATATTCTAAAGAAAATATGAATTATATTTAATTATATAGTATTTTTAATTGACACTATATAATATTGGATTAATCCAGAGCTGTAGAATTTTATGCATGTAAAAGCCCTCAGCCAGGGGGCTTTACCTTAAAGTGGGGGCAAATCCATTTGGAGCATTCTCAATGTGGAATGGTTAGTGTCTTGGCCACTTTAGGGTATGTTCATCATATATAGGACAAGTGTAGAGCCAGAGAGGCCCTTCCTTATTTTGAGGTGCCAAGGCATGTGGGTGGAAGATCAAGTGATGGGGGCAAAACAAGGAAAGGCCTATGGTCGGGCCCCTACCCTTCTTTAGGGT
>Ga0209208_10013526_pt1 | contig 10179 bp, 13 predicted proteins | sample S1TSphfallax_3_FD_187694 | JGI IMG/M metagenome (GOLD analysis project Ga0209208, IMG submission 187694) | Host-associated microbial communities from peat moss isolated from Minnesota, USA - S1T2_Fd - Sphagnum fallax MG (SPAdes) (version 2) | ecosystem: Host-associated > Plants > Peat moss >... | reverse complement strand
GGTGGGTGGTGTCACAACTTACAAATTGTTGAAGAGGCTCAAGGGTTTTATAAAGCAGTAGATGCAAAGTTAATTTTTTAGGACTTTTACAATTCCTTGTTTTTCATTGCATTTAGGTGAGTCAAACATTGTTGCATTTAGTCAATTTGCATTCTGTCAAATGTTAAGCATTCAATTGAATGTCAAGTTTAGGGTTCAGGTTTTGTGATCCTTTGCTCTTGTTGTCCCTTGCTTTCAATCCTTTTCATTGAACATGGCCCCTTTGTAACCTCCTTAAAACTCTAAATTCCATAGGTCTTTTTTTCAAACTAAGTTCAATAAGGGAACATCCTTTAGTCACAACCAAACCCCAAACCTCATCCCTTTTATTGAACCTGTTTTTCATGCAAGTCTTTGGATTTTTATTAAAAGAACTAAGAAGAAAAAGGAGTGCAAGCAAAACAAGGTGTTTTAGGATGTTTGGAGCTCTAAACCTCCATAAGTTGAATATGTGGTGAATGTACAAGGGAAGGCGCATCAAGTAAAATGCAAGGTTTGTATCAAAATAAAAGGCAAGGATGCAAGGTCTATACCAAAATAGAAGGCAAGGAAAAGTTTTTAGCCCTAAATTGGACAACCTTTGAAAACATGGTAGGAGGAGGAATGCTTTAATTACGATCCCAAGAGTTTGCAATGTTGGTGAGTACCTCATGAACAAATGTTTTGTCTGTGCCAAGAATGAAAGATGGTATGTAGTAGCTAGGAATGATATAGTTCTCAAGCAAACATGTCATGCTACTTTTGGAGAAAGAACAAGAAATTGGTGCAATTTTCTCTTTGTTTCCACATGTTATTTTAAGGTAGACAAACTATGATGGATTATGAAATTATGAGCATATTGCTACATTTCCTTGATGTTAAGAACTTTACAAAAACCTATTAATCAAACATAAACAATTGGGTGATGGCATTTTGCATGCATGAATTGGTTGTCAACAAAACCAATTCTTTGGTTGAAAGTGCTAGGTTCATTTCCCTTTCTTGTGATGAAATGGCAAACTCTAGTCAACAATCACAAGTTTCCATATTTCATGCCTACATTGTTGAAGATTGGTTCCATTGTTGTTATCCTTGCAATAAATGGTTGATGGGGCCACTTTCAATAATTTGAAGTGCATTTTGTGGATACCATGGTGTTTTTTGGTGATTTGAATCAAGATATAATTACATCCAAATTGATCACATCTAGAGTTAATGGGGTGAATGTTTTTCAACACATTAAAACCAATGTGACAATCTAGTTGAAAGATTAGAATGCACACCATTCATGATCAGTGTGAATTCATGTATGAACCATTGCGTCAATTTGGTGGTCTAAACTCTTTCCAAGTTGGGCATTGTGGGAAAATTTGAGGATTGTTGCAAAACTTGTATGCATATTTCTTTCATAGTCCAAAGAAAATTTAAAAGTTTGTTGTAACTAGCCAACATCATGGAAACATGGGGTTGATGGATTTTGAAGAACGTCAAAACTTGTTGGATTTCAAAGTTGTTCCTAGCTAAAAAAGTTATATCTAAATATTGTGCCATGGTTTTGAAGATGCATTGAGATGTCAACATTATCACCCAATTCACCCATAATTTGGAATTATTTTGCAACTTTGATGTAATGGTGTGGCGCTTTTGTATCATGCCCATCCTTGAAGGGTTGAATGAGTTGATTATATTCTTCTAATCCCAACACTATTTTGTATGTGATTTTTCCACTAAAATCAAGTTGTGCTAAGTATCTATTTACTACCAATACATTGACCCCCAATAATGTCTACATCAATGACATTTTCAATGAATATTGGAACTTGCTAAATAGGACATGGTGGTGCATGAATTAGCAAATCATGTGAAAATTAATTTGGAGAACTTGAGTTTCCAAATTGTTGACAATTTCATCATGATACATTTTCATTGTCTTGAGATGTCACTTCATGTACATGTGATCCATGTTATTTTATAACAAACCATTAATAACATTAAAATACAATGTTTTGAAGAAGTAAACAAAGTTAATGATGAACTTGAAAAGTGGTTTCCTATTTGATATGTGATGGATGTTTTAGGGCTAGGGTTTTGGTTTACTAAAATGTTTAGAACATATTGTCCTACACAATTTTTTGTGTAGTTTTGTAATGGTCCTTTGGTGTTATGGAAATGTGATAATATCCAGAAAACCATCTAAAAATGTATAAACCTCATGTCTAATTAAAATGTTAATAACTTCATCAATAAAAAATAACGGGTATGGATATTTCTAAGTAACAACATTAAGCTTTCTAAATTTAACGGAAGCACCTTACACGGGGGTAAATAAAATCACGGTCAAGTAAACTGACATAATTGGGTTAAAGTGGGCAAAAATGGGTGAAAGGAAATTTGAGGATAGTAAGTTAGTGTTGGGTATTATGGGCGAGAAGGAAAATATGAAATAAAACAACTTAATATGAGGTAATAGGGGGGAACACAAAGAAAAGGAAACAAGGGTAAAGTAGCGGAAACCGAGGTAAACCGAGGCGAAGTAAATACCTCATCTCAATCGGACGTGTGCGCGTGAAATTATGGGCCCCCAAAGTTGCAGGAGTCCCAATTTTGGCGATTTCATTCCCACTTGGGAGTCCCGGGACAAAATGCCATTTGGATGTGGGCCTCGTGGAGAGGCGTAATGTCGCAACCCCACTTTTGGAAGAGTGTGAGGATGACACTCACACTTTTGAAATGAGGACTTGGGAGTCCTCCGGGACTCCCAAAACTTTAAAGTTCGATTGCAGGGGTCCAAAACACCTCGCCTTGAGGCGTTTCTCATGTCATTGGAAAGCTATTGAAGTGTAGATGTCGAAAATGGCCTTGCATGAGCCATTTAGACATCTGCAGCACAAGTTATGGCAAAAAGAAGAGCCGGGAGTCAAACTGATAATTTGACTCCCGACCGTTAAAAGTCGAGAATCGACTCGACCCCGGTGTGTGCAAATTGAACGCAACACACTGTTGGAAAGCTCTCAATGACGGCTACAAGTTGGCTTTAGACCTCATCCCAATTCGAGGTCTGAGCAAAAAATTATGAACTCACAAAGTCCCGGGAGTCTAAACCGGGACAATTTCGAGACTCCTCCTTGGGAGTCCCGAGACAAATAGCCATTCGAATGTGGGTGCTGCGGAGTAATGTGGAGAATACTATATGGGGGAAGGTGGTGGCTTCCCTTGAATCCGGGTCATGGTGAGTTTTGTGAGTTTAAAGTTACCCATGGCTTGTCCTAGCACCAAAGGTGCTCCATAATGAGAATTAACCAACTTGTTGGTTGGTTTCATGCAAATTTGAGTGAGTAATTAAAGCTTGTCCCTCTTCTTAATTCCATTCCGAAGCTTCAACACGCCCCTCTACCCTTTTTAGTGCTGAGAGCTAGGAGAATGCCCTCAGGTCTTCACAATTCCGCTATTTTAGAAACTAAGGCCCACCTTGGGCCTAACTTGGGACTTGAGAGCATGTCACGTAAAATATACTATAAGGGGGAAGGTGGTGGCTTCTTCCAAGTCCAGGCCGTGGTGAGTTGTATGAGTTCGAGTTGCCCGTGGCTCGCCTTAACAGCAAATGTGCTTCAACTATGCACTAACCACCTTGTGTTGGTTTTATGTAGGCCCATATGAGTAAATGAAGCTTGTCAATTCTTCCTAGTTTCATCCCGAAGCTCCAACACGCCCCTCTACCCTTCTAAAGTGCTACGAACCAAAGAGCGTGCCCTCGACTCCTTGCTCTTCCACTATTTTCTATTTGGGACTCACATTTTAGTCCCTCAAGGAGTTGGGAGCACATCATTTAACATCTCATGACTTAGTAATGGAAATTGTGCAAAATTTGTTCATTCATAATTTATACATTTCACACACTAATATCATGCATTGAAAACACATTTGACATATATATTTATACGAAGATGCAAAATTTATGTGACATTCATCCATTCATAGGTTTATATTTCATTCATCAGCACAGTATTCATGTGTTAAATGTGTTTTTAGCACATGATATTTGTGTGTAAAATGTACAAACCTATGAATAAATTTTGCACGATTTTAATTATTAATTTGTTGCATGTTAAATTTTTGATGTACAACATAATGACAAAATAATTATAATGATTTAGTTACAACGAGTTGCATATGTATATACTTTTATATATAATGAATTATGTTGTCGCAACTTTTGCAATTTGCAACAATTAAGTTATAAAAATGTGTTGAGTTGTAAATGGTCATTGTAATGCAAGGTAAGAGCACATTACAGTGGACTTTTTTGGAAGTCACAATGGTAGTTTTTTTTGAGTGAGTCAAATATTGTTACATTGTATTCAAATCTACTTGAGAAATTTGACAAGAATGATATGAAAATTTGAAACCTACATTCTAATCTTTCAAACCCAATTTTTGTTTTATCAGAAGGATAAATGTTCAAATCAAGGTGGACTTTACAAAGGATGGTACATTTAATGTCACAATCCAAACTACCCCAAAAAAATTATAATTATGGATTTTTTTCTTTTAATGGAGTTGGAAAGTAATTTTTTAATTTTTTACCACCACACATTGAAGTACCATAACACTTAAGATGAAAAAATCAAGCAAGAAAAAGTCTTTCACAAATTTTAACATTTAAAATGAAAAACCATTTAAAATCCATTTCAATATCTAAATTGATTTTTTCAAGGCCCATATTTTTAAAGGTTTTTAAAAAGTTTAAATTATGGTGGTATGAATTTGGAAATGGAAAAATGTATGAACCTCAACATCATTTAATTTTTTTTTTGAAAAACCATTAGATTTGGACCATAAAAATGGACTTTCATTTGCTCTTTTTGGGTGAACACAAGGTTTAAGGTTTAGGGTTTATTGCAACTAAAACCTAGTTTTAAGTTTAGTTGTGAAAAACCTATTTTTTCATAATGAATTTTGGGTTTCACTTTTGGTGTTTGGGCTTTATATTTGGATTTTCACAAAGTTAATGCCATTTAATATTATTTGAAAAAGTGAAATAAATTGAAAAAATTAAATTCATAATTAGTATATTTATGGTGTATATAATATAATATAACCCATTTCTTATTTTAGGTCGTGCATTAGTTTTTAGTTTGTATTAATCAACCAAAAAATGTTTGAAATGGAAAACCACTTCACATTTCTTAGCATTTTCCATTTGAAAATGATTGTTTGCAAAAAATTGAATTTACCACATAATTATGGTCATCACCTTAAAAACAATTCATTTATGATATGATAGTTATCAAATTGTTCACATGTTCATAATCCTATTCTAATCCTATTGAATCACAACTTTGTTTAGTAGACATTATAAATTTCATAAAGATGAAAAATCATTTCAATCATCTTTTGAATATATTTGCATTTTTTTGTAAATTGTGGCATACAATTTTTTTTGCGCCAACATCACAAATTTATAGGTTTCATGGGTTCATTCCAGATCCATGCCAAATATGTTATTTCATAGGTCCATATCGTTTAAACACAAATGTTGTGCATTATTTAAACATAGAAGTCATGTGCATGACTTTCATGTGTAAACAACACAAATAAGTTCATACAACATATTTATCTAAATAATACAAATGTGCATATAACATTCATGTTTAAACAATGCACATAACATCAATGTCAAACAATATAAATTAGATGAATGACATGTGTGTTTATTCCATATAAACATATGAAAAACAAATGTCGTACAACTAATTGCCAAATCATGGTCCATGAAGTTTATGATGAATATATTATAACATCACATCAAATGAAATAAAAAATCTATTTTTTTGGGCAATTGACTTCTTTGTGTTCCGACCTACCATAATATGCAAAAACATTATAAAAATTCTTTTTAATAATGACATGATTAAAGTTCACACATGGGTACTTTAAAAAACAATAAAACGTGACAACAATTTTGGCCCCCCCCCATAGTGTGATTTCATCTATACATGGCTTGTTTGATGCCTCCTATCCACACCTTTCACCACCTTTATAAAAGACTAACTTTGATATTAATCATGTTTTTTTTTTCCAAGTTCCTACCCCATTTATTTGATACTCAAAGCATAACGCTCTTTAAACTATTTAGCCTACACATCCCACAACATATAATCATTAATTTAACACATTTTTTAGCTAACACAAACTAAAATATAAAATTTTACATCATAAATTTAACATTTGACAAATTAATAATGAAAATTGTGCAAAGTTTGTTCATTCATAGGTTTATACATTTTACATATCAATATATATGTTTGACACACAAATAAATGTGTTGATAAATGAAATACAAATCTATGAATGAATAAATGTCAAACAAATTTTGCATTTTCTTATAAATATGTGTCAGATGTGTTTTCAATGCACAATATCAAAGCATAAATTGTACGCATTATGAATGAACAAATTTTGCACAATTTTTGATACTAAGGCATGAGATGATAAGTTTGTGATGTAATAATTTTAACAAATATAAAATTGAATTGATGTAGACTTCCACACATGTCCCATGGTCCTTAATCACCTGAAATCCCCTTAATCTTGTCACATAACCAAATCACATTAATTTCTTGAAGAAAGTCAAAGGTCATGTTCTTTATGCAAACCCCCAAGACCTTGGCATCACCTTAACACCGACACTCATTTACCATGTGATGTTGTTAGACACTTAAGCCATGCATATTAATTTGGTGCTTTAAAGGCAACAAGCTCTTTTTGCGAAACCTCTGGCACCAACTCAATGCTCTAGGCCTTTCTTGGGCCAACATTAATTTAACAAGGCAAGTCCCATCCATTCCTTTGCATTGGCCCTTACCTTGGCCAATTCAATGAAGATTTCATAATGCCTTAGGCCCTTTTTAATATGGGCTTGAATTATTTAGGTATGCTTTTGGCTAACATTAATGGCATCAGGGTGAGACCTCCTTGGCTTCACCTTAGGCTCAACCTCCACATGGCCTTGGTGTGCCCCTGCCGAGGAGTTCTCGACATTGCCTTGCTTTGAAAGGCATGTCAACTCTCTTTTACACACATGAATCCCACATTGTTTTCCCAACCCCATTTTCACATTGCAAAAATGAAAATGGGGATGGGAAAATATGATTAACATATCACCATATCTACCACTTTTTCCTTCTCTCCAAATTTCTAATTGGGAATTGCATTGCACTACACCAACCTTTACCACATCACTATCAACCAATGAAACCATATGCAAGAAAGAACAATTAAAGGTCAACTTGCAAGACTTCATTGCAAACTTTTGTTCCAAAAATCTGAAATTTATGAGCAATGCTCCTATCATTAGTTATCTAATGATAACCCTAAATTGAGCAAAAATCATCATTTTCATGAGGGTATGGCTTTGTCCTTTAAACAATCATGAAGCAAAGACATTTTATGCAAGTTATTCTTCAAAGTGACTAACACTCAATTCATGAACACTAGATCCCAATAATAAACAAACCTACAATACCTATTGAGGCATGAACTGATGATCATTTACGATGACTTGGCTATGAACATTGCCATTATTAAGCTTCTGGTTTGATGCTTGTTGGCTTGAAGTGGAGCATATACAATTTGCCAATGCTTGTGGATCACTTCCATTAATGAGGTCTCTGCCAGTGTTGTGCGTGTAAATGGTTTGGGACTTAAACTCCCTGTAAATGTAAATCTCATAATGAAATTTATTTACACTTTGTGCAAGTGTAAGTGTATAATATTCATTTACATTCATGTAAGTGTAAAAATAAATAATTTTATATAGTTTTACACAGTCCAATAAAACAATGTAAATGTAAAAAAATATATATTTATATGATCTTACATGGCTATGTAAAAAAAAGTAAATATATAACAATGTAAATGTAACTTGAGCGGGGGGAGATTTCATAATTTTTAAAAAGATAAGCTAGCTAAATGGCCCATTGCCAAAAAAAAAACCATCAAAATATAAAAAACCCACAACTAATTAATATGACTTTGCAAGAAGGTCTGGTCATTAAAAATATATAATAAATTAATCTATAAAGTAAGGAAAACAACACTAGAACCCTGAGTTTGATCATATATAGGGCAAGATTCAAAAAAATAAAAAACATTAGCATTCAAGGGTGGGGGGACCTCAGTTTTTGTGATGAACTGAGTTTCACCCTGTTTTTCCTTTGTTTTTTAGCGCCTCCATTGTTGCTGCATATATTTTCACTGCTCTTACTTGTAAAGCCACTATAATTAGTGTTGAACATTGTGCATTAAATGCTGATTTTCAGCATTTCATTCCTAGATTTAATAAAATTTCCTTAATTTATGGATACCCTTGAAAGAAGGGTTTGGGGAGAAAGGAGGCCCAAAGACAGGATGACTTTACAAATAATTTTAATATTTACACTTACGCTTACATGCCCCAAAACATTTACATAGAATCATGTAAGTGTATTTGACAAATATTTACATTGGCCTTGTGTAACTGTAAATATATATATATATATATATACACTGCAACAGGATAAGTGTAAATGTAAAATATTTGGACATGTAAATGTAAATGATTTACACTTGCACTGGATTTACCCACCATATATAAGGCTATTGACATTTACACACACAACACTAGTCTGTACTTATGTTTTCCAGTTCTTGATTTCTATGAGGACCTTCAGCTTTGAACTTCTCCCTTTGTTTGATAAAACATCTAGTGTAATTGTGAAAACAATTTCTATAATTTTATGTAAGTCTTCCTACTTAAGAATCGTCCAAAGAATTGACCCAGGACCTTGAACCTGCCAACAATGATAAATATTACATTTTGGTAAAGAAATTGATACTGGGAATGTATTTGTCTGGCTAAATAAACGTGTTGCATGTATTTCGAGGTTTGAAATCCTGTGTATTAAGGCCTTATGGTTACTTTTTAATATTTTACAAATTGTGCCCAAGTTTAGTATTTTATTAGTGTATTTCATTAGTTAAATTAGAATTCCCACAACGACAACAGAAATTAAATGAAATTTGTGGAAGCCAATTTGAAAAATTCACAATGAAACTAATAATCTAGCTTGTCATTTATTTGATATGATCAACATATTGTTGAAAGTCAATTCTTCCATTTTTTTCATCCTTTGATTATATTAATACATTCTGCATTGCATGCATATATCTTTTTCCTAGTTTACATGAAATATTACTTAGATTTACCTCTTAATAATACATGGACCTTATAATTTTTTCACATTATGTTCATAGATTGATAAAGTGATCAAGGGTTGTAAATTTGTTTGATGCTCCTCCTTGGAATTCAAAGATTCCATAAAGTCAAAATTTGCACCTTGCATTGTTAAAGAATATATTGTTACAAATTGAACTTTAGGTAGTTTTTGGACATCCTGAAATTTGAGGAGTTAAAACCTCATAACACTTCTCAGATACCAGCTAATGCAAAATCACAAATTTGCCTGGCATCATGCAAAAACAAAAGTTGGGTTCTGGTTGGTGCATGTTTTATTGGTGAAATCTTGCATCTTCTGGGTATGGCGGCCATTAAACACCAAACTTGACTTTTTTGATTTGCCACAGCCCCATGCCTAGAGAAGAGGCTGCCTCATGGGAGGGCCATATATTGTAAAATTATTTTGTGTGTATAGCCGTGTACAGGTGTCATGGCATCGCCAAGCTGGCTTGTGGGAGGCCCACATATTGTAACACTGCGTTGTGCGTGTAGCCAGCCACCTGTACATGTGTCCTGGAATGTGCTTTTATAGGCTAGGGTGAACCATCACCTTAGATGGTGCCCATACTTTCTTTTATTGGCAAAATTTCACCCAAAAGCAAAATAAAACATTCAAAAATTCTAGAGTGAAGTGATTTAGGAGAGGTTTAGTAGCCAGAAGTGAGGGAAAAAAAGTAAATGAGAAAACGGTTTTCAGTATGTAGTCATAAACATAGAAGGTTGATGAAACATTTGTACTTCATATAGCCAGATCTAGCTGAATTTTTCTTGTGACGATTGCCATTTTTTCCTCATTTTTATATAAACTAGTGTGGCCTGTACCGTTGGCCCAAGTGTTACCACGGCCTCAACTGATTTTTCCTTCCAAAACCTGGTTTCTTGGA
>Ga0209208_10013525_pt1 | contig 10179 bp, 4 predicted proteins | sample S1TSphfallax_3_FD_187694 | JGI IMG/M metagenome (GOLD analysis project Ga0209208, IMG submission 187694) | Host-associated microbial communities from peat moss isolated from Minnesota, USA - S1T2_Fd - Sphagnum fallax MG (SPAdes) (version 2) | ecosystem: Host-associated > Plants > Peat moss >... | reverse complement strand
CCCACGGGGGACTTCTTCACAGTGGCCTTCGGCCACGGGCACCCATTAGTATCTTGAAAGACTGAAACCAGGAACCTATGTGATTGGATTCACTATTGAAATCTTGGAGAAGAGCTGCAAAGGTATGCTAAGTAGTACAAGCGAAAGGTAGATTACCAAGGTTGTTTATTTTCTGGACCCAGAGTTTGTTTTCTAATTTCATTATAATATATATAATGGCCCACTGCCGAGTCGGTACACAATAGTGGGCCTTGTAGGTGTATGCTCTTACCAGCCTTGATTTGCCCCAGATGTGTGCCATAAGCCCTTTACAACTCAGCTACTAGGCACAGGCCGGTAACTTAAAATTCCTGGGACCAGGGCGCGGAGCCCTTAGGGCCCAGCTACAGTCTCTGGGCCCTACCTCACTGCCCAGAAGTTCCTCTCTCAAGGGACTTTCCCAATATGTACCTTTCCCATTCTCCAAGATGGGGATCATTGTTCGAAAGAACGTCTACCAATGCACATGCAACTAAGTCACAATATTTTGAGCAACCTTACATGTAAGGTGCCATCCTTTGTTGAGACAGAACTTTTCTTACTTTCTACTGGTCCTTTACATGTAGGGTGAAGTGGCAAGCCCCAGGGTGAGGGCATTCCCAAAATTTGATATTCCAATCTAGCCACAGATTTTGAGAATGTTCCTCACCCATCGGCTTCATGAAGTGGACCTTATGATAAACCTAAACATATGTAATTCTCAAGGTGTAGGAGGCAAGAGCTTTGAAACCTACTCCTTAAGAGTGGGACGGAGTTGCAAGTACAATTAGGCATAATTTTCTTTGAGAGGTAGGCGTAAGGTCCATCCTCTCTGTTTTAGCTGGGATATTCATGAATATAAGATGATCTTCAAATACACTGAAAGCCCTTAGCCAGCTTTTTACCACTAGGAGGAGCAGGATTTTCAAAGCAGAATTTCCCACCTTGGAGTGGGGAGGGAGTTTTGGTTCTATTTTCATTTCTCCATCAAGAGTTCCATTGCTTTGTTGGTCCAGGGTTTAGGGTTTCTTCTTTGGGACTCCCTTCATTGGGTGTTTCATGGATCTTCATTGGATTTCTTTTTATCTAATGGGTATCTAGTGAGATCCAATGACCCAGATAAGGGTACCAAAGGGGACATGTTTGGAGGCCACCTAGTACCCGTGTAGCCACACAATACAAGTTGGCCGGATCCACCCTATGAACAGGTACTCGGCCCACCCAAGCCCACTGGAAACCTATCTTAGCATACCCAGTCTGTGGGTATGTGAGCTTTATGTTCAGTAACTCCTTTTGAGAGGGAAATTCCCCAAATAACCATCCCCAAGGTCGGATACAGTTAGGATATTTCTCCAAGTGCTTTACCCTAAAATCATTTCGCATGTGAACCAGGACTTCACGTTACATGAACCCTGAGCTTCAAGTCATGATAATTGAAGTTTCAAACTTGTTTGCTTTTCTGGGTTTCAACTTCAGTTCTCACATCTCAGCTCAAGTGGAAAAAACAGTTTATGTTGAGGGTATGGGATCATCATTGTTTCTTGTAGGTCTGCAACTTAGGGGCATAATACCCATGAGGTTTCGTTCTGCATGTTTTCCCTTCAATCCAAAGAATTCACCAAGAACAACAATCATAACAGACACCCCCTGCTGTTGTGGACAAAAGCCAGTCCAAACTCTGTCCCGGACTTTATTTTGCTACTTAGAACCTTGGTGCCAATAGTCCAAACCAACCCTGATAGCAAACTAGAAAGCCCTTTTCTTTAGCCTCTGCAGAGTGATGATTGGCTTGCCTCACACCAGTTCTATGAACTGATGATTATGACCTTTTTAAACGACAGAGCTTGCACAACTATGGGCTTTTGCTCATGTCACTGTGAAACCAACAATTTGAGGCCTTTTTAGGATCAGAGGATGTTTATGGGCTAGCTAACCCGGGAGAGTGTACAGGTTACCATGAATTTGCAGTATGCCAGTGCATTGATACTATTCATGATAACCAATATGCTCAAGCCGATTACCAGACAATCATCCCTCATGCAAAATGAGATGATCTCTCTACATCTGTGATTCTGGAATCTTCATCCGAGGGTCCATAGAGCAATTGAGAGCCCAAGGGTGGTACCTTGTGCTAACTAGTAGGTCAAAGGTTGTGGGTTGTAACTCATGACCTGACAGCCCATCAGAGCATCAAGATTCTCTCAACAGATGCTTATGTGTCCAGCATCCTTATTCCTAAGTTGAGGGTGTTTGTATCTCCAACGTCACCTACAAGTGAAGGTAATTGTGACGTGGGAGAAGTTTGAGATGGGTAAGTTGATCAATTAGATGCAGGCTTGAATCAGATGAGTATATTTTATTATCTGACATGCCGTGCAATACAAGCTTATTGCATGAGGCCAGGCTGTCTATGAAGAAGTACCCTTTGTGGTTCCAGCACTAAAATGCCCACTAGATATAGACGTGCATATATAAGAAGTGTTAACTTGCTAGTTTACCAACAAAATGGTTGTTAGATCTTGCTTTTCTTGCATGTTCATGTACCTGAGATGTCTCCAGAGGTACATTATGGAGAGCAAAGGTGTCTCTGGAAATATACCAGTGTTTAGAACCAGTGGTTATTAACAACCAAAATCAAAGAACCACCCAACATTGAAATATACCAGGATATCCTATAGCTAATTTCATGATGTATGTGAGAAGTACTTGAACATAGAAAACTTCAACTTGTGCTCTGGGGAGCTACTGGAGAAATGGTGAAATTAGGTCAAAGAAAAGGCAGCTGAGAGGCCAGCTAAACCCTCAATCAATCCCCCATGAAATTGGTCAATATGGCATTATAAACATTTAGTTTAAGAGGGGGAGAGGAGTAATATCGCAAGAGCTAAGAAACATTTAACCCTTGAAATAACTTATATAGTGCTTGAACTCAAAATACTTGAAATATAGTTTGATATAAAGGTTATGTCACAAGATCATTTGAGTCTTAACCCCTTTTCTGAAAATGGCTGACATATGAAGATAGTTGTTTGGGGGAGCTCACACTGATTTGTGGAGACTGGTACTGAGAGTCACGAAAGAGCAATCAAAGTTCAATCTGATGTGCATTATTTCACTTGAATTTTTTATAATATTTTCCAAAATGTTGTTTCCCAAGCCAAGGAAATAAATACTATGAAAATTGTTGTTGATAAACAACACGGGATGTAGCATCATTTTGACATGATATAGGCTAACATGTTTTTCTATGCTACTAACCTCACCAATTGAAGACCTTGATGGGGGGCACAACAATAAACAGAAAGAAGGTAAGGACCATAATCATTTTGGCTCACAAGCAATTTAAACTCACATGACAAGGCACATCCACCCATATGCTGAAGGGTTTCTAAAGGGTTCTCCACAAGCATTCCCTCATGGGCCAGCAGTCAGCTATTGCTGTGTTTCAAAGTTTTCATCACAATTACAAAATGATCAATGGAGTTGATTTAGACTTTTTCATATCACAAGAACATAGTATATTATAGTTATTGTTTTCTTCCTTGGGGTTTTGAATAGAAAATCAGTGGAGTCTGATGCTTTCTTTTTGGATGGAGGATCTTTGTAATTGTTCCACTCGAATAATTATTGTTTGGGTCTAGACTAAGAAATTTTATGGATAAAATAGGTCAAACTTGCCTAATACCTACTTGCAAAGAGGTTTGGTTAGTCACTTCTTTAGCTGATTACCAACCAGATCCCTTCCATGATCTCCCTTCTCATTTGATTAATAGACACAACTTACTTATTTAGACTTTACTGGTGTTTAGTTGTTGCATCCTTTGCTAGTCTCTCTAAACTGCTACATCTGGTTGATGAAAAAACTTTTCATTAAAGTGAAAATTAGTGTTCTTTGATTCGAAGTTGTTAATTTGTTTAAGTACAAGAGCAGACCAACTAACAAGCCGCCATTGGCACCCCCAAGTCAAGCTCAGTGGAAGGGGGGTTGCAAGGCTTCCACCTGCACATCAGTTGGTCTGAGTCTGAACCCAGAACCTTTTTCCAGGTCCGAGACAGAGGGGGGTATACCACTGAGCCTTTACCCCTAGGGCTGATTCCAAGTCTTGAGGACCTCTCATTTGGTTTTGCTTAATTTTTTCAATTTCATGGAACCTCTACACAACATTAGAGTGTGCTTGTGATTTTTTCTCACACAAAATGTCCTGGCTCATTACAGTAAACTATGTGATTTACTCCATTACAATGTACAATATGGGGTGTTTATTGTGGCATATCTATCTGCCAAAGAAGGCTGTTTGTTTATTTCGTTTGTCGCTGTAAGTTCTCCCTGCGCCTCTCGCTGAGTGCTTGATAATGTTGGAACACTCTTGATGGGTACAGGTGCACCAAGCTGGTTTCATTAATGTTTTGATCTATGGTGAAGAGTTTATTGAATATTGAACAATTTTTTAATAAAAATTCATTTAAATCAAAACTAAAAATTATAAGGGAATTTGGCTATGCTGAGTATTGTTGGAACAGCCTCATCAAGTAGGATTTAAGGAAGGTGATTTGGAAATTTCTAAACCTAAGGTGTGAGAGATATTGAATTTTGAGTAGTTTTTGTCATTAGAAACTCAATTAAATTACAAAAAATGATTTTGGAAGGAAAAATTAATTTGGTAACCAGTTCACATTTGGGCCAATAGCATGTAAGTTAAAATAGCAATTCAACATCAGGTAGTGGCATTTGTGCCATATGTGTCACTACCAAATGTCAAATTGCCAATTTAATATAATATTTGTCACATATTGTACATTATAATGATGGAAACCACAAACTTTACCTCACACATGTGTAATGAGTTGTGGTTTTTCGTGTGAGAACAATCAAATTCTCCTATATTGTTAGTGAGGTCATTTACCTGCTTTTTTCAAGTATATTTCAATCTCAAGTAATTTTTAAAAAGAAATCAATTTTAACTCTAGTTCAGAAGCCATTCCATTACTATACACAGTACACACTGCTGAATATTGGAAATTGTACAGGAATTAGAATTATGAAATATACTAAAAAATGGTCACCTTATTGTAAAGTACATCATACTTGCATGAAAAATGGGAACCAACTAAAGTAACATAAGGATAACTTTAGCTTAACAATTTTGACAATTCATACAATTTTGACATTTCATAATGGTGATGTAGTCAATAACACAACATATAACTTAGTGTTCCCAAGTTGTCACATGAGCAACCTTCCCAAAACTGAAAGAAGAAGAAGAAGCATGGGGTCCATCCAAGACTATTGAAAAAGACATTGAACATTAAGGATGTGCAAAACTACTGAATCTCCATAAGATTCATGATGCTAGACTTGAGACCCACTAATTCATCTAGACAAGCATATGTGCTGTTGGCAGTAGAATGCCAAACATTTCAGATAATCCTTCTTGTTGATTCATCATATAAAAAAGGACCCCAAACACAGTGATGAGTCAAAACAAGCCTAGTCCAAGTGCCATGAAGAAAAACCCACACATGGGGAAGCCCACACCCCAATATACTATTTTATCCATGACTCAAATATGTTACAAAGCTACTACTTTGTACTCCTTAACAACTGCCAGTGGGTCAAGAAGAGGCTCTTAGTTTAGGGTAGAGACCAAGGTTGTGGCACATTCCTGAAATGTGCTCAAGCCGAATTTGGGCTTCCACTTTGGGAACTTCCCTCACTCATAAGCTTTTCCCATGCTAAAGCACGAGGCAAAGGTTATCATGAACCTAACCGTTTCTAGATCATGAGGCATAGTAGGGGGAGGGTTCTTATGGTCTTATGTCTACTCATAGGTGTAAGAGCCTTCCCACTCTTAAATCCTAAATGTGAAAGAATTTGGAAATACACTGAAAAGCCGACAAAATTGGTCTGCCCTTATGTTTAGGGGTTAAGGAATAGACATAATATCTCTCCTTGCACAGTTATGATAGGCCAAGGGATGAACTCCAAGTGAGTTTGTGAGACATTGTGGACAGAACGAGAGCAAACATCTATTGTCTTATGTTAGATGATTTTTTATCTGCTGGGCCTACATTAATTGACCTTTTGCAAAGGGTGATGATACTTCCATCAAACTCAGCTATTTGTAAGTATGGCTTCTCAAAGCAAAGCTGGGTGAAACCTAACCGGAAGAGCATATTGAATCTTAGAAATTATGTGAAAAGGATATGCAAGCTATAAAATGATGTAGTAGTTTTAGAGTGGTTGAAGCACCAAATAGTACTTGAAATGGATATATAGACTAAAATTGATGTTTTAAAGTTCTCACCATAGTTTGTTGGTGTATTCAATTTCAGTAAAAATTTCTTTCCTTTGTTTTTTAGCTGAATGTTTACAATTATCAATTTTGCATTACATGTGTAAATTTGTTGCAAGTACACAAAAGAGAATGAAGGGAAATTAATTTGACAGCCCTTTATCACAAAGGGCACGAAAATTACACACATTCTCTAAAAGAAATGTTGATGCACCCATCAAAGTTTAATCCTAGCTAGACGGGTTGTTAACAACATCAAATAGGTAATCAAATAGGTACTTGCACAATATTGGAAATATCTTGGAGTGCTTGCAGTCACACTGACTCACTCTAAAGGCTGTCATCTGATGTTGAGTGCTTGTGGACCCCAGCTCTGGTTTTCGCAGCTGATTGTTACTTACCCTTGGTACCTAATTGAACTTGACCCAAGATACTTTCATTCAAAGAAGAACCCATTTTCCGTCTGTTTCTTGTTGTTGTGTTCTGTTGCAATGAAATTTGCTAGGTGTAATGACATCAACCCTTCCATCCCTTTCCAACTGGCCTCTGTGAACATCATAAAAAGACAGTCACACAAAAATCTCCCTATAAAGATGATGGTTAGGTAGATTGATTTTCGAAACTGGAGTGTGTGTGCAAAAAAATCATGTACAGCCTAAATTTTCCAACCTGGAAGTTGCACAAAAGATGGCTAAATTTGGAACTACCAACAAAACAATTAATGGATCAATTACTTCTCCAACTGGAGTGTGCACATCACTTACCTATATATATATAACTGAGAACTCCCAAACAGAAAAGATGGGATTGATTCCCCAGTTCAAACTATATTCTTTTGAATCCCTTGGGATTTGTCCTAATAATAGAGAGGCCGTAGTTGTTGATAATTGGTTTGATGATCATGGCCCTATTGTGTGTGTGCGCGTGTTTTTTTCCTCGTTTTTGTGATGGAGCTGAAGTGGTGATCATCCATAAGTCAGTTTAGCCAAATTTGGCTATGAATATGGTTATGAATGAAAAAAAGCTTACACATCCTTCACATTTTCGGCTATGTGCTGCTAGAACCTAATAGAGAAATCTGGCTAATTTTCAAAAGAAATTGTAAAAAAATTGTCAACTAGTTGGCGACAAGAGAACCCAAAAAGCATATTTTTTTGGCCATTTTGGAAGGAAAAAAAAATCCCCACTGGCTAAATTTAGCCAGGGAAAAACAAAAGAACACCGCTGGCCAACTCCCACCCCTCTGTCCGAAATAGAGGAAGTTTTAGCGGCGGCGAGGAGCCGCCACCTTAGTTGGCCGGAAGAAGCGATTTCCTAGCGCCGTGTTTGTTTCTCGCAACACGAGCTTCCTTTGATTGCTGCATCGGGATAGATCACAGAAAATCATATTCACAGAGACAGACAGAGAGTCACACACACACACATGTGAGAGAGAGATGTGAGAGAGATGTGGAAAAGGGGCCAGCACGAGCACGGGGATGATGTTCTTGGGAGGTCAATGTCATGGAAGCAAGGATCGGGCAGCTGCTCATGTGTTTTCATCTTGTGCATAGCTGTTGTGGTGCTGGTGGTAGCGGCCGCAGCAGCCATCTCAGTGCCCATCATTCTGGTGAGAATGAAACACGAAAATCAATTGCAGCTAGGGACCATGGAAGCAACAATCTCTTTGGCTTGTAATGCCACCAGATTCCCCGTAGCTTGCAATGTTTCGCTCAGTGCTGTGGACCCACGTACCTTCAAGTCTTCAGCCAAGGATCTGACCACCATAGCCGTGACGGTTGCGACGCAAGCTGTGTCTCAGACTCTCAGCAGCTCCCTGTCTTTGATGAATATGAGTGAAAACTCTGAAATCTCAGGGATTAATGCAACACTGGCTAGCAAGTTAGTGGATTGTTTTCCGCTTCTCAACTTGTCTCTGGGACTTCTCGATGAGTCCTTTTACCAGCTAGACTCGTCGTCTATGGACTTGTCTTCTCTGCATCTGGTTTTCCAAGACATCAAAACATGGATCAGCGGGGCGCTCACATTTTACACCACCTGCACCGATGCATTCAACCTCCTTGACAATTCAACAGACGATGATCACGCCGCTGCGTTCAATGTGCAGATACAACAACAGAGCGAGGTTACATTCCAGCTTCTGAGTAATGCTCTTTCTTTTGTCAACGCGCTCGCACTGTTCGGAAACGATTTGCGAAGCTGGAAACCTTCGTTTTTCCAAACCCACGTCCAAAGTGTAACGACAACAGCTGCAGCAGCTGCGGTAACTCCAGCGGTTCCTAGTACGACGCCTCCTGCAGCTCGCCGCAAACTCCTCGCAAGCGAAAACAGAGAACAACCCACTGCGGTGCTCACACATTCAGAGCTCACGATCAGTTTTCCGACATGGTTAAGCCCCGCAGATAGAAGGTTACTGCTAGCTGTGGATTCATGGAGTGCCAATGTCACTGTAGCACAGGACGGATCAGGAGACTACAACACCATTCAACAGGCGGTAGATGCTGCTGCTGCTGCTGCTTCTTCTTCTTCTGGCAACAGCAATAGCAGTAGCAGCAAGCCTGCTGCAGCGGCTCTTCGCTATGTAATTCACATCAAAGAGGGCATTTACCATGAGATTGTAAGAGTCTCCACACCATTTCTCATCATGCTTGGTGATGGAATCAACAAGACCATCATCACGGGAAACCGAAGTGCAACTGACCCCAGTATGACAACCTACCAATCTGCAACTTTTGGTACAAACCCTTTTCAAACCCCTTCTTCTTCTTCAAGCTGTTCTTCACTAGTGTTCCATGTAGTAGAGTTATGTCAATCAGTGTCTTACAGAAGAAATAGATCAAATTGCATGAAATGCAATCAATTTGGATGCAGTTTTCACCATCATTTGGGCATCCATTGACATGAGTTCTTCTCCTGTGGATAATAATATGACATGGTTGTTTACTCATGTGTAGGTGTAACGGGGAAAGGATTCATTGCAAAAGGTATTACTTTCCAGAATACAGCAGGTGCAATAGCTCATCAGGCTGTGGCATTGCGAGTCTCAGGCGATCAATCAGCCTTTTGGCAATGCTCCTTTGATGGCTTCCAAGATACATTATACACCCATGCTCTGCGCCAATTTTACTTTGGCTGCACGATATATGGAACTGTGGATTTTGTGTTTGGGAATGCCGCTGCAGTGTTGCAGAATTGCACACTTCTTGCACGACCCAATTTACAAGGTCAAGAGAATGTGTACACTGCCCAGGGTCGAACTGACCCTGGGCAGAATACAGGCTTTGTTTTGGCGGACTGTATCATTGGTGGAACCCCAGATCTTCTCCCTCAAAGCCAATTGTTTCCAACCTTTCTTGGGAGGCCTTGGAAGCTGTATTCTTTGACTGTTTATATTAACTGCACAATCTCTGGCATTGTCAACCCAAGTGGCTGGCTTCCTTGGTCTGGTGAGACATCTCTCTTCTCTGTTTTTTTCAATCATGTATTGTTGCCTCCAAATAGATGTGAAATATATCTGTTGTGGAATGGAGAGATGGATATCACTTATGCACTGCATTTTATGGACTGTGGATCTCTTTCTGTATGAAGGCTTGGCTTTTACTTAGTGGCTCTTCACCATGTTATGACCCGTTCCTAAACCCTGAAGTTGCAATTGAAATCGTCTTTGAAACAAAAATTGACATGTTTCTTACTTTTGAAGCGGTTGGTGAATGTCATCATTGACCTAACAAACCACATATCACATCAGCTTCGACAACTGTGCTTTGGAGCAACTGAATTCTGAAACCCTCCTAAGCCCTCATTGTACACTTGCTCACACAATTGGTCACAGGGCATTTAGTCCTATTCAACTTCCCATGAACCCTCT
>Ga0209208_10013524_pt1 | contig 10179 bp, 5 predicted proteins | sample S1TSphfallax_3_FD_187694 | JGI IMG/M metagenome (GOLD analysis project Ga0209208, IMG submission 187694) | Host-associated microbial communities from peat moss isolated from Minnesota, USA - S1T2_Fd - Sphagnum fallax MG (SPAdes) (version 2) | ecosystem: Host-associated > Plants > Peat moss >... | reverse complement strand
ACTTTCTTCAGATGGGTTTGTTTAATGATGCTTCTTTAGATTAAAATATTGCAGTTATTAAAAAAATCGTTTTTCTCAAATGGGCTTTTTGCATTCTTCTTTTTCAGGTTGAAATATTTGAGTTGTTGAAAAAATATTTCTTAAAATGGAATTTTTTCTATGCCTCTTCAGGTTGACATATTTCAGTTCTTGGAAAAGCATTTAATAAAGTGGGTTTTTCTTTGTGCTTCTTCAAGTTGAAATATTTCAGTTGTCAAAAAAAAATCTTCAAATGGGCTTTTCTTACATTGCTTCTTTCAGGTTGATATATAACATATTTTTAATGGTTTTTTTTCTTGGCTACTTTTTAAGGTTGAAATTCACATATTGGAAAAGCATTTTAGAAATGTATGTTTTCTTTTTTGGGTGGTGCTTCTTTTTCTCCTTTTGTTGGGCTTGGAGGCACTCAGTGGTGAGCGATTCAGATTCAAATTGTAGGTTTGTGGATGAGAGAAAAGAGGACGACTGCCGGGGCTGCAGTCTTGAAGGGGCTGCAGTCTTGAATAATAGTCTCCTGGGCTTCTATTTGTGGACGATAATGATGATACGTAGTGAGGATGAGGGGTTGGTGGGTGCGCGATTGAATGCATCTCTAAGAGGAAAAGCATGAATGGGAAGTCAAATTGGATGAACTTCTTCATGTGAATTAACTTGTCAAACTTTTACTGCAAGAGAAAGGAATGGAAAAAAGGGACTGGGGGAAGGAGAAAAGGATGATGGAAGTGCTAAAGAGACTATGGAAGATCAAGTAACAAATTAATTGTGGCTGATGTTGTACGAACCACTATGGTGTAGTCTAGGGTTCAAAATTTGCAACCTGATAAACATGTGGACTTGTAAAGTTTAAAATCACCTTATGCCAGTCTGAATTCTCAAATTTTGTTGCAACCTTCTCTTTATGAAGGAGATCTTTAAAAAAATTAATTGTTGAAAGATCTTGGAGTTATTATGACATATTTTTATAGTTGTTTTGATCACACTAATTTTGAAGTTGTTTTACCCACCTGAGGAAAAGGATGATATGAATCAAAAGTTTGTAGTTCTTAACCATTACATCAAGTGCCATTCTTTTTCAATGTGTGCATTCTTCATAGACCCAAGATGAGTTTAAAATGAGTCAAATGTGAAACACAAATGATAAAAACAAGTATTTGAAGGCATTACATTCTCACACAACTTTACAATGTGTGTTAAAGGAAGAGGGGTTTGAGTTTGGTTGTATTGCAAGTCAAAGCCCCATTGTCATGGAGGATGATAATTTTTGGAAAGTGAAATAGTTATGGCCTTTGTGTAACCTATTGGTGGTTACAACAATTTTTTTGGTGTTAAAATGTTAGTTTGTTTTAATTATGTTAATGTTTAAACTAGGTTAGCATAGGTAATTATGTTTTAGCTTAGAATCAATTCATGTGTGAATAAGGTCCAAATTATTTAGTATTTGGGACATAATCTCAAAATGTGGATTTTCAAATCAATTTTTGTGATTTTTTTTTTCATGTAAGTATTTTTCACATGGTTTTATGTTCTTGTTTTTCATTTTGTATTTTAGGTTTGAGTTCCTGCTTATTTGCAGTTGAGTCACATTCACTAGAAAAAAACAAGGTTTTTACAAATGGTTTTTGTGATTAATTTTTAATCACAAATGAAATTTACAATTATATTTCCATTTTTGTGTTGGATAAGTTGCAAACGACAACCATTCATGAATGGAAAAAAAAGTCAACAAAATACATGTTCATCAGTTGACCCATCATATACATATTGTCATTTGGAACTAGCTTGCAATTAATTTGGTCAACTTTGTATTCTTATGATATGTTGCCATGTGTCATTTAATTTAACATATTTTTAATATTATTATTTTATTTATGAAAAATCTAAATAATTTAAGATGTCCAATTTCTATGTTTGGATGGTAATTAACCCATATGGCCATTATTTGAAAATGGGAAACCAAAATACATGATCTCCAAACTTGAATTTGTTTTGGATATATTTGTTAATCCCACAAAGCATGATTCCACTATTGGTTCTCAATAGTTTCTTATGCCTACAACTTGTCATTTTGTAGTTTCTCCAACTCTATTAATTTGTTAACGAGTACTTGAACATGATTTGCACTTATGTGGTCCCCACTACATGCTAATAGAACATATTCTATTGGCATAATAGGATGTAATACATAGACCAATTGATATGGCGTATATCTTATAAACCACCTTGTAAAATTGTTTTGTATGAAAAAAATACAATGGGTAAATGTTCATCCCAATTTGCTTTGTTCTCATTAACTTAGTAATGAAATTAACAATAAAGTTGAACTAGTTGATTATGTTGCCCATTTCCTTATGGATAATAGGTGGTAGAACTAACATGTTTAAGTAAAAAATGGTTAATCATATATTTAATAGCATCATTGATAAATTGAACTCCATGATATGTTACTAAGGTCAATGGACAACTAAACCTAGTCAGAATACACTCATACAAAAAAATTGTTATGAGAACAATAGTGTTGGTCCTGAACACCTTTGCCTCCACTCATTTAATAGCATAATTTGTGGCTACAAGAATGTATTTATTACCTATAAATCATCCTATAGGTTTGATTGGTTTCAATAAATCAAGTTCCATTTCATAAATGGTTCCTCTGGTAAAATAATGATTAATTTAGCCAAACTCTATGTTATTAAACTTCTAGCTTTTTGACATGCATCATAGGATGTGTAATACTTTGTAGCATCATGGGACAATGTGGGCCACCAATATCCTACATCAAAGATTTTTTTGGCAATAATGTTTGCTACAAAATGGCCTCCACCAAATCCCTCATGGAGCTCCCATAATATCTTATGTGCTTCCTCTATGGCTACATAACATCAAAATATGTTGTTTTGATCCATAATGTATAGTATTCCCTCTTGTAAAACAAAGGGTTCCGTTCATTTTGCCAACCATTGTTTTTTAGTGTTGGTCAAAACTTTTAACATATGTATTGTCTACAAATAATCCTTGACCTTTTCCAACCATATTGGTTGTAACTGAAACAATGTTACATATGTGGTTTGATCAAGTACCCCTATTGGCTCTATAGTATTTAAGAGTCTAAATAATGCATCTACCATTACATGTGTACATCATGGTTGTATATAACATTAAATTCATACTCTAGAAACAAAAGTCGTTGTCTAACAATACGACTTGAAACCTATGGTTTATTTAGTAAATAGACCAAAGCTATATGATCAACATAAAACACAAACTTATTACCAAGTAGGTAATGTTTAAACTTGTGAAGGGTGAATACCATTGCTAATGTTTCACACTCTATGGTACTATAGTTTTTCTCTACATTGTTCAATAATTTAAAAGCATAGACAACATGTTAATCAACATTAGTAGAAAACCCCCGCTTTTGTAACTACATTTTCAATTAGTGTTCAGTTACAAACCAAGTTGAAAATTACACATGTAGTTATAACTTATTTTTTGCAATTGCTAACCAGTAATGTCGATAAGTAAAGTTGAGATTGAAATTATAGTTGATAGTGTATGCCACGTGTCAACACCACAACTAACGCGCTCCCAAGTCCCAAGTTAGGCCCAAAATGGGCCTTGGTTTCTAAAACAACGGAATTGTGGGGACTTAAGGGCACACTCCCAGCTCTCAACATTAAAAAGGGTAGAGGGGCATGCTGAAGCTCAAGGATGGGACTAGGAAGAGGGACAAGCTTTAGTTACCTACTCAAACCTGCATCAAACCAACCAATAAGTTGGTTAGTTCACATTCGGAAGCACCCTTAGTGCTAGGACAAGTCACGAGCAACTATGGACTCACAAGACTCACCACGGCCCGAACTCGAAGGAAGCCACCACCTTCCCCCATATAGTATTCTTTGTGTTACTCTATGGCACTCACATCCGAATGGCTTTTTGTCCCGGGACTCCCAAGGAGGAGTCTTGACATTGTCTCGGTTTGGACTCCCAGGACTTTGTGAGTTCATAATTATTTGCTCAAACCTCCAATTGGGATGAGGTCTGAAGCAAACTTGTAGCTCTCCTTAATAGCTTTCCAACAGTGTGGTGCACTCCACTTGCACACACTAGGGTCGAGTTGATTCCCGACTTTTAGTGGTCAAGAGTCAAACTCTCGACCCTTCTTTTTGCCATAACTTGTGTTGTAGATGTCCAAATGGCTCATGCGAGGCCATTTTCGACATTTACACTTCAATAACTTTTCAATGGCATGAAGAATGCCTCAAGGCGATGTGTTTTGACCCCTACAATCAAACTCTGAAATTTTTGGAGTCCCGAAAGACTCCCAAGTCCCCATTTTGGGAGTGTGAATGTCATCCTCACTCTTCCAAAAGTGGGGTTACAATAACAATAATAGCCATTATGTGCCACGACTTGCCAATTTAATTGAAAATTGTTCTACCAATATAGTCAAAGGATGTTATCAATTTGCATTCAACTAACGAATGAACTTCATTCGCTAATTGGGCATGACATCAACCAAAAATATAATCACAATTTCAACTAGGTTGGACTTATGTAAGTTCAACATTTTGACTATGTTGCAACTATGTAAATTGAACATTTGGCCAAGTTTTTGGTGACACATGGCACATTCACAAAATTTGGGGTTAATAAATAATTAAATGAAACATGACATGTTCACAAAATTTGGGGCCAACAAATAATTAAATGACATGTGGTATGTTCACAAAATTTTGGATCAATAAGTAATTAAATGACACATGGCATATCCACATCAATAGGTTAGGCCACATGGTGTTTAAACATAGGTTAGGTTTAAACTTAGGCACCTTGGTTAAACCCAAACATAAGCCATTTAACTTAAGCTGAAGTTAGGGCTAAACCTACACACTTATGTTAGGCCTAAACCTAGGCCACATAACAATCAATAAAATGAAATCCTATTTCATTTGGTTTAGCCTTTAGAGTTGAATCTTTTTGATTGGTTCATCCCAAATTGCTATTATATTTTTGTATTTATTGTGCTTCTCCAACAATCTTAGTGCATTATTTTATATAATTTGGATTCATGGAATGGAAGCCAAACATGTGAAATAAATATTTTAGTTATAAGGTAAAACGGTCATGATCAAACACTTCAATGCTTAGGGCATGCTAGATCCAAAGGGAAGGCTCTATTTTTTTGGTGTCCAAACGAAACTTGAACCCCTCTTATTAGCACATCTAACACATTAAAAATCATCAAATACATATTAAAATTAAGAAAATTACAAACCCCCCCCCAAGTAAAGGGGGTCAAGAACTCAAAAACAATCCACCAAACACTATAAAACTAGTTCCCAAACACCCAAAAACTTTTTTGCATGTCGTTTTGTTGCTATTAGAGTTCAAAAATGATTTGTAAAACTTCAAGTGGCGCTCCTATAACACTTTAAATTGTTTAAAATGAAAGAGAAATTATAAGAAAGTTATGAGGTTTGAAAGTAGGAAGGGTACAAAGATTTTTAAAAAAGAAAAAAAAGTGTTTTGTAAGTTGGAATAATATATTTTAAATAGAATAATTATTATAATTTAGTGATAATTAATAATAAATATAATTACAAAACATTAATTATAACATTGTAGCTAGAAATTAAGCTAGGTTAATTATTTAACTATTATAATTGATATTGTTATCTAACTTGTTATAGCTATTATGAATTAGTATAATAAATATTAAATAAGAAATATATATATATATATATATAAAGTACAATATGTTAAATAATAATAATAATTCTGCAACTATATAATCATTTATTAAACATCCTTGCTAAGGATTCCAATCACTATCATAATTTAATCATAAATAAACTAAATAAACAATAAAATTTTGCCAATAAAATGAAAGAATGAAAAAAAAAATTGGAACTAACAGTCAGCAATAGAATAAAGATTAAAATTCCAAAAAAAATAATTATATACCATTACTTGATATGTTGTAAATTAAAATTAAATCTATATAGAAATAAGAAATTGCACATGTATTGAACATACACATTAATAATGTGACTTATATTGCAAAAGTCCCTTAAATTTTATTTTCAAATTGAAGCATAATATTTACATGCACAAAACAAATTCATCATACATAAACATTCATGTATACAAAAAACATTTACATGTACCTCAATATTAATAAATTTTTATCATAATCTTTAAAATATACTAAGACATCATATGTATAAAAATGAATAAACATTAAAGTATCCACAAAATTATTAATTATGTATCATTATTTGAATTGTAAATTAGCATTTGATTTACAAATAAATAATAAATTACGTAGATTGAACATAGATTATTACAAATTCGAATTTCAGAATGTCCTTAAATTTATTTTGAAATTAAAATTTTACAATTATATGCAAAAAAAATTGCATCACACTTAACCATTCATTTACACAAATAGAATTTACATGTAGCTTAATGTTTAGTGAAATTTTATTTCAATTTAAAGCAATTATTAAGATATCATGTGTATAAAAATGAATAGACATTAAAGTTCCACAAAAATATTCATTATGTATCATTATTTGATATGTTGTAAACTAAAATTCAATCTACATATAAATAATAATTAGGTGTATTAAAGATGCACATTATTACAAACTTATATTTCAAGATTATCTTAAATATTATTTTAGAATCAAACTCTACTATTTATATGCACAAAAAATATTTGCATCATACATAACCATTCATTTTATACAAATAAAATTTACATGCAATTTAATATATTTATGAAGGTAAGTAGTTTGTTTTGTTTTGTTTTATCATGTTGGGATTTCCTAAACCAAAATGTTTCATGCAATGCTATTGGTATCTTTGAAAACCTAACAACAAGTAGGGATGCATTGACTTGGGTCCAAAATTTTTAGAGTTATGATGCAAAGGTTATATCGTTTATTGAACCATTTTCTTAGTAAACATTAATATAATCATAAATAAAAATTATATTTGAATCAAAAAATGTACTTGGTGTTGTTGGAAAGTAGCCATTAAGTTAGATTTAATGAAGTTTATTTCATATTTTTAAACTTAAAGTGTGGAAGGTGTTGATTTTTTTGTGAATTTTGGTGTTGAAAAATCAAACAAATTACAAAAAATTAGGTTTAAAAGGGATAATGAATTGAGTGTGTTCACACTTGGGGCCAACAACACAAGTTATGTTATCTATCCATGAAGGAAATTAGTTTGTTTTGTTTTGTCACAATGAGATTAACCAAAACATGGTGTTTGGGTTATGGTTTGGAATTTATCATTAAAAAGTTCTCAATGAGTAGGGGTACACCCAATTGGTTTAAAATGTTTGGAGTTACGGCTGGAAGCTATTGATTATTGAACCAGTTTTTCATTGAAAAATAAATAAAACCAAAATAGAAAATTATATTGGAATTTGGGGGCATCCTTGGTATTGTTGGAAAACCATCACTAAGTCTAATTTAATAAAGTTGATTTCATAATTTTGAAATCTAAAATGTGAAAAAATATTATTGAATTTTTAATGGACATTGTTGTTGAAAATTCAAAGAAATTACAAAAATGGTTTGGAAGGAAAGTTTAATTGAACACATTCACACTTGGGCCAATGACACATGGTGCATTAGTGTTTGATGAATTTTGTCATAATTTTAAACAAATATTAAAATATCGTGTGCATAAAAATGAATAAACACAATAGTTCCACAATATTATTATTTGATATGTTGTAATGATCTAAATATAAATAATAAATTACATTATTGAACATAAACATTATTACTAACATATTTATTTATTTAAAAAAAAAACTTAGAAATTAAATTTTAATATTTATATAAACAAAAACCATTAATTTATATAAATAAAATTTACATGTAATTTAATGTTATCAAAATTTTAAACAAATGTTAAAATATCGTAAGTATAAAATTGGAATCGCTTGCTAGTTGTTCAGCCTAGTTGAGAGAAATACTTGTAACAAAGTTGCAAACAAGACTACATTTCATCCATCTTCTACTACATTTTATTGTCCACATATGTGTGTTGATGGTGTCACCAAAATAGTTGAACATTAGTAAATGTATTGACTATGTGCCAACTAAAGAACTTTAGATGCCAATAATATCTTGAAAATGGCACCTTAGTTAAACATGTTTCATATTGTTTACCAAAATAGTTGGGTGTTTAACTTGGAAACATTGTTGATGTCGGGAATATTTGGCAAATGACCACCAAACTGAAAAATGATTTCAACTATATATCAATATAGTAGACAAGTCAATTTAAGTACTAATTGCCATAATTTTATGGTAAATTTTTTTAAATCCCAATTATAGCATAATGTAAATGTCATGTAGTTGAAAACTTTTGGTTTAAAAAGGGGGGTTTTCTACTAGCGCATGTTTTCCTATTAAGTTCTTTTTTAACATTGCACCTACAATTAGCAATGACCACTAGTAGAAAACCCCTCTTTTTAAACCAAAACATTTTCATCTAAATGTGATTTGCAACTATGTTGCAACTTTTTTTTAAATATTTAAAAATTGAATAATGGAATTACTAATGAAGTCGACTCATCAACTAAAGTGGTATATACTTGAAAGCAATTTTCAACTAGGTGTTGTTTTGTCAAACATTCCATTGAATATTCTTAACATCAATAATGTTTATAAGTTGGAATGCTTACTACATTGGTAAACAATGAAAAACATGTATTGAGTAAGAGATCATTCTCGGAATATTTTTAACATTTAAGGTTTTTTAGTTGACACATATTCAAAATGTTAACCAATGTTCAACTATTTTGGTGACACCATCAACACATGCATGGATGATAAAATGTATTAAAGGACGGATACAATGTAATTTCATTTGCAACTTTGTTGCAACTATCTTTTAACTCAATTAAACAATTAATAAATGACTTTGCCTTTATACATATCATATATATTAATATTTAAGCTAACTTTTGATAACATTCAATTACATGAAACTTATTTGTATAAATGAATAGTTATGTGTGACATGATTTTTGTAATGCATATAAAATTTAAATAAATTTCTTGAATATAAATTAATAAATTAATCTTGTATATGTTCATTATTTGATTTTTATGTACACCAAATTTAGCTTATGATATATAATTGATGATACTTAAATTGTGAAATTCTAGTGTTCATTCATTTCTTTTCATGTGATAGCTTGATATTTATTAAAATTTATGATCAAAATTCATTAAACATTAAATTACATGTAATTTTTTCTTGTAAAAGTGAATGTTAATATATGATGTAATTTTTTTTCTTAAGTATTGTAAACAATAATATTCAATTTTTAAATAAAATTAAACAAAAAAATTAAATATAAATTGATAATAATGCATAATATGTTCAATATATGTAATTTCTATTTTTATGTAAATCAAAGTTAGTTTTCAATATATCAAATGATGATAGATGATTAATATTTTTGTGGAACTCTAATGTTTATTCATTTTTATAAATATGATAATTAAATTTGATTTGTTCAAAATTATATCAATTTTATTTTTCAAAATTATTATTTTTAGGATGCAATTTTTTCATTTAAATAATAAATTAAATTTATGAAAATATAATATAATGTAATATAATTTTAAAATATTGTGTATTGAAATATTAGTTAGACTAATATGTTTGTTAACGGGGTATTCTATTACCTTGATTTTGATTTTAAAAAAACTAATTAAATTATGATGTTATCTTCAACAAGTTTTTTGGGTTAATTTGTTTATGTCCCTTATCAAAATGTTCCAATATATTACAATAATTTTATTATCTTACTTCATAAACAAATGGCTTCCTCTTTTTCCTAATTGAAAGAAACAACACAAAAACATGTCCCAAACCAAAAAAATGTCCAATGTAAGTACCAATGTTCTTATATACCTTAGTATTACTAGTGGGTACCCATTAATTGTTTCAACCAATTAATAATTCTGATATTGTATGATGCAGAACAGAGAGGTGATTTTTGTCAAGGGTTGAAAGAAGCATTATATCACCTCCAAGGCTTTATGTTTGGCAGTCAGGGAATTTATTTGTTCCCTTTCTAAAGGAGTCCATATGTAGTTTTTT
>Ga0209208_10013523_pt1 | contig 10180 bp, 6 predicted proteins | sample S1TSphfallax_3_FD_187694 | JGI IMG/M metagenome (GOLD analysis project Ga0209208, IMG submission 187694) | Host-associated microbial communities from peat moss isolated from Minnesota, USA - S1T2_Fd - Sphagnum fallax MG (SPAdes) (version 2) | ecosystem: Host-associated > Plants > Peat moss >... | reverse complement strand
AAAATTCAATTTGAAACCTTTTTTGGTTTATTAATTCAAATTGAAAATTAATGTTGCTTAAAACAAGAAACATGATCTATTATATTTCATATACCATAAATATAGCCATTATTCCTTTATTCTTTTAATTTATTTTTAATAATAATAATATAAATATCATTTTGAAAAATAAAATAAAAATTTGAACTTCAAACACCAAAAATGAAACCCAAAATGAAATGTAACACATTTTGGAGGTGTGTACTTTTAGAATATGTCTTGAAAATGCATAAGTTGGCTTCTTCATAATGTGTCTTCATTGAAGGTAGTTTTAGAATTAGATGTTGAACATGTACTCCAACAAGTTTCAATACCTTGTGTGATAAACTATGTGTCATTAGTTCATTGTGCAACAAAAGGTTTATTCAAATGTGTTTGGAAATAAAGTAGTAGTTGGCATGTCACCATTACAAGTGCATGTGATTTTAGCACTTTGTTGGAAGTGGTTAAGGAATAGGTTGATGATGTGTCATTAATAGATAACATAATTGTTAGCCACATGTTGATGCATTTTCGTGTGCAAAGGGACATTGGTGAATGTCTTGGTTCATTGTTAATTGTGCACATGTTCATTATCAATATGTTACCAAAAAAATATGCAACCAAGAAAAGTAAGATCGTCAATTTGAATTACAACCCTCTTAAATGTACAAAACTTGTAAAACAAGTGTGAAAATAATAATCATTGTACCAAAAAATAGTTAACACTAATTGTTTTCATTGTTTTCTTGGCATTTTAATACAATTGCACACAACATGAATGTTGAAAGCTTTGTTGATCGTTTACATTGCATTGCATGAAAAGTAGGAAGGGAGAAAAAGAAAATGCAAAAGGAGAAGAAGGAATCAAAAAAAGAAAGAACTTTAAAGTTTTTGCATGTGTTTCATTACATATACATTGTCCAAGATGTTCACCACCGACACCTCCAATTGACTATGTGCTAAAACTAGATAAATTTGCAAACAAGGATGAAAATTACATTGCAAACAACAAAATGTCGCAACCAATAACATTAGAGTGATGGAAAATTTACTTCAAAAGTTGTATAGACAACAAGGAAAAACAAAAAAACAACCCACAATCATAATGGTGTTATTAAACTTGGAAAAAGACGAATCAATTGCGCTTGAACAAATTGTCATAAAAGAATCTATTGCAATGCCACCTCTAAAAATACCATTGGGCTAATTAATTATTAATGAATTTTAGTTATGTTAAGATTTAAAATTTTGAAAAATTTGTCATATTTTTAATTTGTTAAAGTTTAGCCAATGTTTTTTCAAGGTTTAGTTTAACCAAGGTTTAGCCAACTTTTAATTTAACCAATGTGTAGCCAAGTTTTTGTATAGCCAATGTTTAGCCAAGTTTTAATTGAACCAATATATAGTCAAATTTTTGTTTAGCTAATGTTTAGCTAATGTTTAATCAAGTTTTAGTTTAACTAATGTTTAACCAACCTTTAACCAAGTTTTAATTTAGCCAATATTTAGCAAAGCATCAAGCAAATTTTAGTTTAACCAACATTTGGCTAAATTTTAATTTAACCAATGTTTAACCAAAGTTTAGCATGTGAGCCTAACTTGGGTGTGACATAGGTTATTTTAATTATTAGGTTAGGTTAATTAGTAGGTAGTACTTTAAGTTACTTAAGTTAATTACACACACACACACACACACACACACATACCTATGTTAATTAGGTAATTGGTAGGTTAGGAAGGTAGGTCAATAGGTTAGGTGGGTATGTAAGTATATAGGTACACATGTATGGTAATTAAATAAGTATATATAGTTAATAATATAAGCTTAAAATAGGTAGGTAGGTTTTTTTTAGGAGAATCTTATTTTTATTTGAAATAAATTTTTTATTGTGTAGATCTTATTATGTAATTTGCAACATTGAAAAAAAGACAAAATATTTGGGATATTTGTTAAAATTAAAAATTAATGTTTAATTAATTGGGTTGTGACTATAAAATTTATTTCATTTTTATTTTCCATTTCAATCTTGTAGACTATATAAAGAGGTGTACTTAAAACATAAAAAACACCCAAACAACATTATAAAAAAATGCCATTTGGGATGAGTTAATAAAAAGGTTTGACCCTAAAAGCTAAACATATACTTCCCACCAACCAACATACTTACCTACCTACCCACCCACTTACCTACCTATTCACCTACCTACCTACCTACTAAAACAAATTCAAATTTTAATTTTAATTTTTTTTAAAAACGTCACATGGCAAATTTTGATCATGCCAAGTGGCAATATGTGAATGGGCTATAGTATAGTGGTAAAAATTGGGATTGGTTGCAAATTCCATACACCTAGTCAATGAATGAAATCATATATGTGGGGTAGAGGGAGCAAACTCCAGTAATATTTTCTTCGAACCACATGTAGAAAAAATGATGAAGTGGAAACAATTTCCAACACCTTTTATGGAGGACGACATGTTGTTCTTGCTAGAAAAGGAACAAGGGTTATCGACATGTGTTTAAAGTCACTTTTCACCATGAATGGAACAAGTGATTTCTAAAATCAAATTGCATGAATAGACCTAGTAGGATGTACTAAAAACAATACATGTGGTTGTTAATGATTAATCTTTTAGTCGACAAGACAAACCATTACTAAAAGGGGCACCGATGGACATTGGGAACATACTTGCAAATATATCCAATAAACTAGTAGGAATGGCACAAGTGGTTATTAAGGACTGACCATAATCAACAATGAGTTTTTACATTTCAATGATTTGTTTACAAAACACTTGGTCAATCATTAGGAACTAGTTTTCTAAAACCAACACCAAGTTTCCATACACCAAGTGGTATACAATTAGGAGGAATAAATGCAAATCCACACTTGAAGGTTGCATGCATGTTTCAACAGACGGTTGAATTAAAATATATTCAACAAATGAAGACAATGTTATTGGAATTGTTTGGACTCAAATTGGTCAACAAACAAGTTGAGGATGAGAATAACAAGGTGGAGAAGTCCTTGCAACAAGTTTAGGTGGAAGTACATGAGTTGTTACAATTGGTGAAGGATGTGACAATGATAAACAAGTGGTAGTAGTCCATTAGGAATTAACATTTGCAAATTAGAAGCCTACAAACTGTGACAAACACATGTAGGATTATGAAAAGGTGAAGTTGGAGAAAAATCATGAAGTAAAAATTTGAACATAAGAACATGGAATATTAATTTATGAAATAACAAGTAGATGATGTGGTTCTTCAATAGGATAGGTGCAAATCACTACTAGAAAACATTTGGTTAAACCATTGTTTAAACCATTCATTCTGCAATAGTACCTCTATGGTGAGTTTCAAGGAGGCGTAGTAGTTTAGGGTAGTGGTTGGTCCCTAAAGGGATAACAAAACCATTAAATATGCATTGGGTGGTTTGTTTCAAGTTCTTCTCTTTGGTTTTTTTATGGTGCTTGGGCAACAAATGTATTCATTAATGGTTGTATTAATGGTTACATGCATTGGTTATTAAGGTAATTGGTCGAACCATGTTTGATTGGTCAAAAACAGTTTTGATTAATCAAACCTCTTTTGGACTAGTCAAATGCCACGTGGCTAGAACCTAAATGACCTAGGTTAAACCTAAATTAGGCCTAAAACTAGGTACCTAGGTCTAGGAACCTAAAGTCTTAAGTCTAGGCACCTAATTAGCCTAGGTCTAAGAATTTAAAACTTAAAGTGTAACCAACTAGGCCTAGGTCTAAAAGCCTAAAATAGGTTTAGGTAACCATATTATAAATCTTTAAATTATATAAAATATCTATATAATTATAATGGATTATATTGTTGATTAATAATTACAAACATGTTGTAACTAATTCCTTACAATTTTGACCTAATTTATTTTATATTATTAACAATTTATTTTCAGTAATTAATATATAATTATTTAATCACACACAAATTATTGTATATTAAGTAAATAACTAGGCCACTAATGGGATAACAAAACCATTAAATAAGCATTGGGTGGTTTGTTTCAAGTTTTGGTTTTTGGTTTTTTTATGGTGTTCGGGCAACAAGTGTATTCATTAATGGTTCGATCAGTGGTTACATGTGGTGGTTATTAAGGCGATTGGTCAAACCATAAAAAAATTAACAATTAATAATTTATTGTAGGTATGATTGTAGGTATTTAACTTTACCTAGGTGTTCTTAGTTAATTATTCCTAAGTAAATAATCAAAGTTATAACATTGTTACAAAACAAGGTTTTTCAAATGGTTCAAGTTGACTAGTTAGTCCTTTTTTATTAATGGACATGTTGATTTTGGCTAGAGGCTGAAAACTTTTTTTTTAATTAATCAAGTTTACTCGAATGATTTATTTGACCAATTCATCTAATCAAGTTAGAAAACCCTAGTCAAAATGGCCAATGGGTTTTAATCAAATGTGACATTTAATCAAATTGAACATAAAAAATAACATCATTAATTAAAATGACTAATTTTTTCTAGTCAAATGGGACATTTTATCGATAGTACATACCTACTTCTTACCTCCCATTTATAATTTTACAATCTACCTACCTACATACCAACCTACCCACCCACCTACCTACATATTACCTACCTACCTATTTAATTACATGCCTATCCACCCACCTATAACCTACCTATGTATTAGCTACCTAACTACCTTCCCACCCACTTATCTAAATGTACTACCTACCTACCTATCCACCCACTTATAACCTACCTATATACCCATTGACCCACCCACCTAAATGTACTACCTACTTACTTATCCACCCATTTATGTCTTACCTACCTACCTACCAACCTACATGATAAAACCACCACAGTCATAGTGGACATGTCAAAAACGACTTGTCCAAAATGATGGAGTGGTCATTTTGACGTTTCTTCAAATTGGGTTTTTTTTACTATATTTGTTAATAAAAAAATACCATGTTTTCTAGTAGTGTAAATTATAATGAGTAATACATATATTGAAAACCGAATCATTTAGCTTATGTATGTAGGACAACATATTAATTAACATAGGGTATAGGTAGGGTAGGGTAGGGTAAAATAAGGTATTTAAGCAGTTAGCCTATATTCTTTTGAATTTACAAATTTAAGGTAAGGTAGGTGTCGTAACCCTAGCCTTGGGCTCATGACCAAGGCAAGGGCTTGCAAGAGTGCGGGACAAGAGGGAAGCCCGGGAGGCACATCTGATACTCCCAAAAGTGCAAAAGAATGTGAGAGAATGAACCCTCACATTCCCAAGTGAGCTCCCACTTTGGGAGTTGGAGTCCTGATGGACTCCCAAATCTTCAAGGAGCAATTACATGAATCGAAACCCATTGGATTGAAAAGTTATTTATACCATTGGAAAGATATTGAAACATAAATGTCTAAAATGGGCTCGCATGACTCATTTGTATACTTAAAACACAAGTTATGGCCAAAAGCAAGGTCAGGAGTCAAATTGGCAATTTGACTCCCGACCACTAAAAGTCAAGAATCGACCCAATTTCCTTGTGTGTAGGTGGCGTGCAACATATCGTTGAAAAGATTTCGACGAGAGTTACAACTTTTCTTTAGACTTCATCTCAATCGAAAGTTTGCACGTAAAATTATGGGGGCCCAAAATTGTGGGAGTCCCAACTTTGAGAATTTTGAGACTCCCATTTAGGAGTCTCGGGACAAAATGCCATTTGGATGTGGCCCTTGTGAAGAGGCATAAAGTATAATATAAGGGAGAAGGTGGTGGCTTCTCCCAAGTCCGGGCCGTGTTGAATCTTGTGAGTTCGAGTTTGCCTGTGGCTCGTCCTAGCACCAAAAGTGCTCCAACTATGCACTAACCAACTTGTTGTTTGGTTTATGCAAGTTTGTGCGAGTGAGTGATTACTTGTCATTCTTCCTAGTCCCATTTCGGAGCTCCAGCAAACCCTTTTGCCCCCAAAGTGCTACGAGCTAGGGAGCATGTCCTCGATTCCTTACTTTTTCGTTATTTTCATTTCAGACTCACATTTGAGTCTATCAAGGAGCTTGGGAGCACGTCAACTAAGGTGCATCTATTTTCCAAATCAACTTATTTTGTGATAACACATGTAATAGTCCTAGGTGTCAATAAGTCACAAGTGTTAATAGTTACATATGTGATTATGAAACGAATGGATTTAGATTGTAATCATAAACGCCATTATAATTTGTGACTAACGTGTTTCAATAAAGTTTTTGATGAAAAATCAACAAATGTCATTAGTTATTGTTAGATTCCATCGATGAATGAAAAGTAAGTCATTTTTGTAACCATTTAAACATATTTTGCCAACTATACATAAATGATTAGACCATGTGTTGCATTAGTTTGTGATTGTAATTGATTATTGAAGTTTATAAAATTACATTCAATGTTAACATTGATGATAATTTAATTTTACATTACCATTTCATCTCCAAATTAGAAACTATCAAGGCTTATATTAACATACTTATTGAATTAGAATAACTAGTTTAACTTAAATCTATGTATTTAGTAATGATTTAACTTATCAAAGCCTACTTGTTAAAACTAGTAGGTTGGTCATGATATAAATGTTATTATAAGTTAATAATTCAAAAATTAAGATCTAGGGTTAGGCATAGATAAACTAAGATTACTTAAAATAATAGTTAGTAGTCCATGTTATCCATTAGTTATGTTAAGTTAGGATAGGTTAGTTAGGATATTATTATTAATTATATAAATAATATAGGTTACATTAATTACTAGTTAACTTAGGCAGATTGGGCATATAATTAATGACAACACACAAAATATAACATTTATTTAATATATAGTATTTTTTAATTCATAATTTTAAATAAAAAATGTATAAAAAATATGAAATTCCACAAAATTATTAATTATATAACATTATTTGATAGGTTTTAGTTTAGAATCTAATATTTTAGAACTACAATACATCATAAATAATATAACTAGTTAAAAACAATTGGTATATATATAATATTATCTATTTTTTGACTATTATATCTAAATAAATTATATTTGACTACTTTTAAATAAAAAATTAAAATGAAATTATGACATATTTTACATCAAAATTTTATAAAATAATTTAATACTAGTATTGGCTTAAATTTTGGGAAATATACCATTTGTTAATGTGTGCACAATTATAAATGAAATTTCAATTTTGTCATTTGGACAAAATATCGATAAGAAATTTAACATTTGTGCAATGTTTAAAACAAAACATGAATTTAATAAAATGCAATCCTCTATGGTTTCATAACAAGTTGGGTGGTATGTTGGTAAAGGAGTTGGTTTCCATCCTTGAGGTTCAATGATCAATATTTTGTCACAAATGACATGGTGGTGGCCGACCATTATTTATTGATCAAATTTCCAATTACAAGCTAAATTGCATGTGCATTTGATTGTGCATTTCCTCTTTGTAATTTCCATTGATCAATGGAGTTTCAAACTTCAAGTGGAAGTTTTGTGAATGGGCATAAAAAATAATTCCCTTTTGCATATGGGCAACAAAAGGGGAAGGTTTGTACATTATGAATAATTATGTCAAATTCAACAAGCTCATTAGGTTTAGAACAATTTTTTTGGGGATTTTTTTTACTTTTTCTCATTGAAAAAAAAAGAAGATTTCAAATCTCTAATATGAGATAGTGCTTTATCCATGGCATAGATAATTTCCCATAAAAAGATCAAAATTTGTCCACATGCACCTTAATCTTGTTGGGTCCCCATTTATGCATAGATAGGAATGTAATTCAGTGGGAATCACTAAACATTCACTATAGCGCAAATTCACAATCTAATTCACCCATCACATTGTTGCATGGTGATGTGTCTTCCACCCAACAACTAGTTGGGTGGAAAGCTTTAATTGAAATGAACACTATTTCCAATAATGTAGTGGCATCACTTATAAGGATGAAATGGAACAGGTTCAACAACCTTTAAAACTTGAGAATAATTGGTAGGGATGAAAGGAGGCACTTAGTCAATAGAGTTTCAAGAGGGAAAACTTATGATGGAGAATAAACATGTTGTTGTTGGACACCATGAATAACAATTTGATGAGTTCAACGCATATCTCAAACATTGCACGAGGGGGAGCATTCTACATAGGAGTAACACTTTGATGAGTTGTTAGATTAATCTACATAAGAGCCACAAAAGGAAACATTGTTGGAGCATATGGTGTAGGTGGCCCAATAATTGGTGGTTATAAACTCACAATTAAAACCTTTAGTAGATTGGCTAACACAATAACGAATCTCCACTAACCACCTAACATAGGGACAATAGCTATGGGGGGAATAATTTCAATTGATAGTAGTTTGCAAATAATACTTTTACTTCACCTGGCCTTAACATTAATTCATTTGTATATTATATAAATTTCAATAAGAAAATTCAACATGGGGGTGGGGAGGGGGTAATGTTACAGGGATAAGAGGATAGGTTGGGCATCAATAAAGAAGAATTTAGTTATTAATTAAAGAGTTATAGGATTTAAAATTTTTGTTTATGAGTTGGGGTTTTCATAAGATTTTTTGGAACATCTTTTCTCACCTTTTGTTCATGGGCATGATTTTTTGGAATACAATTTTAGAGAGCTTGAAGAGAGATGTATGTATTTTGGATTTTTAATGTAATTTTGGAAGGTTTCCATGAAGGATTGTCATAAATTGTAGAACTACTTATAGAATTTAGGTTGTAATTACTAGTATTTATAGGAACAATACTTGTTCATACTCATTGTAAGTGAGGATTCAATTTGCTTATAAATTTGTTGTTGTAAAAGTTTTGTAAATCTATTAAAACTTGACCAAGAATCAAGATTTATTACTTATTTTAAGTTCAATCCTTACAAAGGGCTTAAGTGAAAAACAATGATTGATAACAACATACAACTTGCTACTAGATTGGGCAACAAACAACAATAAGATTTGACCTTGCCCCTATTAGACTAGTTGACTAGTAGAAAATAATTATGTTGTTTTTCCTTGAAACATTTTAGTTTAGTGGGAGTTGAATTTGTGATATCCATGTGTAGTGTAGCAAGTGTTAGGTTTTTTGATGTAATGTGGGTTTCAAGTTCTTAAATGTTCAAAGTAAATTATGGTCCAAGTGTTGTGTCACGTGTGTTTTTTTGTTACATGTGTGTTTTAATTTGAAGGAGCTTAGTGGAGCCTACAAGGACATATATGGTGAAATATAAAGAATGTTGAAACGTGTGTCTAATTAGAAGTTCAAAGATATTAACCTTTAGTCCTCTAGTTGTTTGAGTTGTTATCACAAATTCTTCAAGGGCTTTGGGTTACAATATGGAAACTTCCTCATATAGTTGGAAGGCATTGTATGCCCGTGATTCTTTTTGAAAAGAGGATTTTTTTTTTACACCTCTTAGACCTTAAAGAATTGACAATATAATTGGCATAATGAAGAATACTTGGGAGTTGAAATGCATATGCGAAGTAAAATAACATAGTTGGTTTCAAAGTTGTTAGGATTGTGGATTATAATTATTTCCAAGTTGTTAAGGTGTTCTTTACAATTTCAAATTGCTTCACTATAATTTGGTTATAGTATGGTTACAATCTAAATGATTGAATCTTTTTTCATTTTTGCAACGTATCCAATTTTGTAACCTTTCCAACCTTGCACATCTTGTTGTATTCTATCCATAGTTCACATTAGACCTTAACACAATTTTATGATTGTAGTGTTTTTTTTGCATGATCTATTTTCAGGTTGAGCCAAATCAAATGTATGTTGGAATGTGATAATACTCTAGAAGATGTACATGTTCATTTGGATTGAAATGTGTGGTTATAGTGGCCAATTTGTTTTGCTCTATACATGATGGCTTTTGTGTTTTTTGTCTACACATTTGTTTGGAATTTACATTTGACATTTGTGAGGTGGTTGGAGTATTTTAAGGTGCAAAATCGCCTATGGTGATTATTCATGCAAGTGTGTCTACCCTTGTGTCAACTTTGGTGGTGTAGACTTGCCCACCACCTAGAACTTATCAATGTTTCCGAGGTTTGCACTTTAACACCCCTAGACTTGTTTCAATGTGGACCCATTTTCCACCTATTATTGTCCATTGTC
>Ga0209208_10013522_pt1 | contig 10182 bp, 13 predicted proteins | sample S1TSphfallax_3_FD_187694 | JGI IMG/M metagenome (GOLD analysis project Ga0209208, IMG submission 187694) | Host-associated microbial communities from peat moss isolated from Minnesota, USA - S1T2_Fd - Sphagnum fallax MG (SPAdes) (version 2) | ecosystem: Host-associated > Plants > Peat moss >... | reverse complement strand
TGAAAACTGCTGGAAAATGATGAAAAACTTTTAAGCAACACATAGGTATAGGGTTCCATTCTATTGGGATTATACATTCACACTCCTGAGTTGGTTGCAACAAACACATCGGCCATCACGAACAACATGTCTACATGTAGAGAGAGAGTGAAGACGAGTCCTCTGAAAGGTAGAAAGATTGATACACCTTCAGAAACGACAAACTCCCAGGAAAACGCTCATAAAGAAACCCTAAATCATGATATACACTAAGACTGAGGGAGGGTGCAATTGAAAGAATCAGTGAGCAGAAAGTGAGCTTACGGTGTTTGCGCGTTTTGTGCGTTAAGAAAGTGATTCGGAGGCGAGCCGTCAGTCATCATGCTTATGATCTCTCCGTCACTTACTTGCTCAACTAAGTCTACCCTCCTCGCCTCCCCTCCCTCCTCTCCGCTCGTTTTCAACCCAACCATAGTGCTGGGCGGCCACACCACATGCACTCCACGAACCGCTTTCCACTCAACCTTAGTACCACACAAGTTGTTACAAATTTTATGATTCACCCCCAAAGTTTTGGTTTATTATTAAATAGGAGGTGAACATCCCACGTGCACATGCTACATTTCTTAGTATTGCATGCACAAGGCCATTAACTTATGAAATATTATTTCCACCCAATCATAGTGAACATCACATCTAATAAATTATTCAATTCACCTTAATTCACCTCAAGCATCTTTTTAATTCAAAAATTAAGTGTATGAAACACAAATATATAAAATAAAAATAACTTATAAGATGTTGATATATAACACCCCCCACTCAACAAATTATCAGGTTACACATTTGACCATATTTTCCAAGTATCAAAATTATTCATGTTTGTCAATAGAAAGTGCCTTGGTCAATCATATTTGTAAGCATATTTATGTATAACAATGTACCAACTTGATAAAACCATTTTTATTTTATTTTTTACATTAAATGATGATGAATCTCAATATGTTTTATGTAAGAATGAAAGATTGAGTTCTTCAATAAAAATATACAATTTTAGTTCTTGTCATGTATAACAATGGGTGTCATTTGTGATTGATCAATTGACATGCTCACAAGCTACTTGATAGATTCAAATGTGAATTTGAAGTGAAAACAGTGGAAGAGCAAGGGGTTGAGGGACACACTCTTTAGTTCGTAGCATTTGGAGGTAGAGGGGTGTGCTAGAGCTCTGGGATGAGACTAGGAAAAATGACAAGCACTTAATCACTCACACGGACTTAGATAAAGCCAAACAACAAGTTGGTTACTACATAGTTGCAGCACTTTTGGTGTTAGAATGAGCCACAAGCAAATTCAAACTCACAAGACTCACCATGGCCTGAACTTGGGAGAAGCCACCACCTTCCCCCTTATAGTATACTATGTGTCTTTCCACGAGGTTCACATCCAAATGGCATTTTGTCCTGAGACTCCCAAATAGGAGTCCTAATTCCGAAAGTTGGGTCTCCCACAACTTTGGGGCCATATAACTTTGTGTTCAGACCTCTGATTGAGATGAGGTCTAAAGAAAAGTTATAGCCCTCGTTGACAACTTTCTAATAGGATGTCGCACACTACCTGCATGCAAGGAAATCGGCTTGATTCTTGACTTTTAGTGGTTGGGAGTCAAATTGCCAATTTGACTCCCGACCTTTCTTTCAACCATAACTTGTGTTTTAAGTGTTCAAACGGGTCATGCGAGCCCATTTTAAACACCTACGTTTCAATATTTTTTCAATGATATAAAGAACTCTTCAATCCATTAGGTTTTGACCTTTGCAATCACTCTTTAAAAATTTGGGAGTCCACTAGAACTCCAAACTCTCAAAGTGGAAGGGTTCATTCCCTCGCACTTTCCTTCATTCCTAGGCTTCTTTTTGGCCCGCAACCTTGCAAGCCCTTGCTTTGGTTGCAAGCCCAAGGTTATGGTTACGGCATTAATAGTTTCAGATAATGATGAAAGTCATATCGTTTGCCTTGTTTTTTTGAAAAGTTATCATATATTCAGCTTTTGTTAATGACATAACAATGTAAAATTTCTTTTTGCTACTCCATAAAATAATTTTACTACTCGTTATAAACATAACTTGATGTGGATTACTAGTCATCAATATTGTCAACCCAATTTACATCATAATTGATGCGCCCCCAAGTTCCTTATTAGACCCATAAAAGATCTAACTATGTTAAAGGGCGGAAGTAGTTGAAACTTGGTGTCGCTCCCACCTTCCAACACTAAAAGGGGTGAGAAGGGCGTGTTGAAAGCTCCGGGATTAGACTAGGAAGAGGGACAACTATTTAGTTACTCGGTCTTGCATCAAAACCAACCACAAGTTGGTTAATTCACCTTCGGAAACACCCTTAGTGTTGGGACAAGCCACGGGCAACACGGACTCACTTGACTCACCATAGCCCAAATTCGGGGGAAGCCACCACCTTCCCCCATATAATATTCTTTTCATTGCTTCGCCGCACCCGCATCCAAATGGCTTTTATTCCCGGGACTCCCAAGGAGGAGTTTCGAAACTGTCCCGATTTGGACTCCTAGGACTTTGGGAGCTCATAACTGTCGACTCAAACTTCATATTGGAATGAGGTCTGAAGCAAACTTGTAGCTCTCCTCAATAGCTTTCCAATAGTATGTCGGACTCCACCTGCACACACCGGGATCGGGTCGATTCCCGATTTTTTGTGGTCGGGAGTCAAACTGCCAATTTGACTCCTGGCCCTTTTTCTTATCATAACTTATGCTACAAATATCCGAATGGTTCATGCAAGGCCATTTTCGACATCTACACTTCAAGGCCTTTCCAACGGTATAAAGAACAGCTCAAGGCAAGGTGTTTTGACCCCTGCAATCGAGCTCCGAAGTTGTGGGAGTCCCGAAGGACTCCAAGTTCTCACTTTTGGGAATGCAAATCTCATCCTCACACTTGCTTCAAAGTGGGGTTGTGACAATAATAAACATAAATTTTTGTGTTTCATAAATGATATCACAACTTTCAATATTGGGATGATGGATTTGATAGGCATTCCTTTCAAAACGCATTTGGCCCAAAATGTTTCCATCAATTTCATAGCTATTGCTTATTTTTTGTTAAAACACAAATAACTTTAACTATGGTTTACATTCCTATCAAAATGCACCTAACCCTTTATGTTTCCATTAAAATTTATGTTATGGTTTACATTCTTGTCAAAATGTGTTTGGCCTTGGTTATGGCTTATGCCCCTTTTGAAATGCACATGGCTTTAATTATGGTGTACGTTCCCATTAAAACATGCCTAAACCCTTATGTTTTGATTGAAGCCATGGTTATGGCTTACATTCTTGTCAAAATGCACCTAGCCCATAATAACATTTTCAATGTTTCCTTTGAAACACAAACCAAAATCTATTATGCTTTTTAAATAATGAAAATTTTGTTTCACTACAATCCAATGAAATTACCCATAATCAACCACAAATTGGTTCGCAATCCCCACTACTTAAACAATATAAAGTCTTATACATACCATTATATACATGAAACCTCCAATAACATTATGAAATGGGAGAGCCTATATTGCTTCCAAGTATATGCATCATTTTGAAGACCCATATCCTTTGAAAAATTGCAATTGATAATAAAAGGGGTTCACACCAACTTACTTTTAACCATTTAATGTACCTTCAATGTATTATTGTTGAGTTAAATAAATTATTATGTCTTATTAAACATGATTTACTTGTATCGATCATAGAAACTCAAGTCATGATCTCCATTGAGATCCATGCCTTCAACAAAGTTATTTTTGGGTAGGGTTTTTAAGCCCTACATAATGAAATGTTTGAATATCCGATGCCACAAATCATTCTTTTTTGTTTAGTGTTATGATTTGCAACCAAGGATTGAACAACTTTCATCAACTTGTATAACTTCCCTTCTTGGACAACTTCAACAATCATCTTGTTTGAGTCACAAGACTTCAACCAACATTTAGTGGTTTCAAATTCCACTTTTGAAGCTTTAACTAATAATTAATTGACCCGTAACATATTATTTACCAATTTTGGAACATATTATACATCTTGAATGCACTTGAAAAGCATTTGGTAATTTGAAAACAATAATGCATTTCCCAAACACATCAAGAATATTATTGTCTCCAAAATCTAATTTGTGACCAAAAGTAAAAATTTCAAAGGTTGAAAAAACTTCTTTCTAAAATATGTCTGATATTATGAAGCTCCAAAATCAATATACCAAATATCTTTGTAAACTATAGAGATAAACAAAATAGTCATAAAAAGTTTAATTTTACTTATAATCACATGTGAAAAACCTTTGAACTTGTTCTTGCAATCTTGCTTATTTTTACGACATTTTCTAGCAAAATGACCTTTAATGCCATAATTATAGAAAGTTCCCATTTTCATTGGCTTCTCATTCTTGAACTTCCTTTATTTTACACCCTTTTTGAACTCCCTAGACACAACTTTAATAGTTAATGCTCTTGTTTTGTACTATGGTTGAGTACTTCTTGTTTAAAAACCACAATTATTCCTACAACATATTCCACATATGAACTCTATAAATAATTCATTAAGATGGATAAATTAAATGAAACCACCAAGGTATGGAAAGAGGGTGGCAAACCCCCTAAAATTGTGAATGCCAAATTTCATCAAAAACAATATGATCAATGTTTGACAATTGATTAGTATTCATGCAAAACTTGTCAATGTGAACCTACACCAGAGTGCCTTCCTCCATCTTAAGATTCCAAAGCTTTTGAAATTGATGTAATCTATTGCTAGCATGTTGTTTTTCAAATGTTACAAAAAGGTTAGTTCAAGCTTTTTTTGCACTTTTTACACATGCTACATGATCCAACATAGAATCAACATCATTTAGGAATATTGTCCCACATGCCAACTTGTCTTTCTTCATGCACATTTGATGGTCATGAATACCTCCTTTAGAAACAATTTCTCCAAACTTAATCCTTGGTGGCAATAAGTCTCCTAAAGTGATCTCCCACAAATCTTTCACATGCAAAAAAAACTCCATTTTCATTTTCCCAAATGTGAAAATTATTGCCATCAAATTTCTCAATACTTCAAACATCAAAAGTAGATGTTGTAATTATGATTGGAACAATGTTAGAAAATAGAAACTTTAAACTTCAAAACTTTTGAATGAACAATTACTACATGTAACACAAATTTTCCTTCTATCAAGAACAATTAGGCTATAATACCACATTGAAAATTGATAATGGATCAATAAAAGAATAAAGACTTGTAAAACACATATTTACAATGAGTTTTTCACCCAACCTTAGATCACACAAGTCGCTACAAGATTTATGATCCATCCATGAAATTGGGCCTATTTTTAAATAGGAGGTCAACATCTTAGATGTTACCTTTCCTAATATTACATGTACAAGTGCATGCACAAGGTCATCAACCCAAGCATATATTACCTCCACCTAACTATCTAGTGAACATCACATGTAATGAATTACTTAATTTATTGTAATTCAAGTATCTCATAGTTTCAAAAATTGAATGCATGAAACATTAATATTTAAAGTAAAAATAATTTGGTAAAAACAACTTGATAAAGTGTTGACATCCAACAAATAGTACTTAACATCAAAGTTACAGCCACATAAGTCATGACAAAAAAATTCTTACCACATTAAATTTTCTATTGTATTTGCAAGGCACTATATTCAACAAAAACATTTCTCTACAAAAGGGAGGCATTTTGAAAAACAAAATGCTTGTAGGAATAGGTGTTTTATTTTCAAAATGTTTCACCTTTTTTTTCTTTTTCCCTTGTGATAATAATGAATATTTGTTGGGAATCACGAGAAAAAATGCAAAAAAAAAATTGTGTCAATGTTTTCTTACATTGGGTAACACCTTTGGAATAAAACATTCCCAAAATAAATGCCATTTAGCTCCACCTAGGAGGTGTTTATTTTGGGCATGGAATTAAAAGGCATTTATTTCAAGAATGGCCCCGTCCTCATGATTTCCATACATTTACCTTTAATTGACATTTGACCAAAATAATCCCAATTAAAAAAAAGGATTAACCTTCACAATGTGCTTAAAAGTCATGCAAATTTTCAAATCTAACTTCATGGAATTTTGTTAGACATCAAGTTGAATGTTTTGGTTTTAAAATGCATATATTTGGATGAGAAATGGAAAACTACCACCATTGAAAGTTTAGACTTTCTAGTATGGGGCAAGTTTTAAAATTGCGAGTTTTTGGAGAGTTGGATCAAGATATAGGTTGTGCTATCTATTTATTGTTAAAAAATTGTAGTAAATAAAAGGCATTCATATTAGTAATATATAAAATGAATATTCATAAAAGAATTAAAATGAATGAGTTATGGATGGTCAAAGTTGGCCATCCAAAGAGAAGTTTTTTTAAAAACCATTTATTTTCATCCTTTTTGGGGTAAACAAAAATCTTGGATAGTTTGGGACTATGATCAAGAATGGAATTCCATCATTTGATTATACTTCTACTTTCAAAATGCTAAAAACATTGGGAAACAAAGTTTTTCACCAACTTTCACATCATTGTTGCATAAGGTTACTTAGAGTTCATTATCATGTTGGGCAATTCACAAAATTCTTATAACATGTAACCAAAGACAAGAAACTTTTATTAGGAAGGCAATCCCTTTTCAACAACATGGCACCTACAACCCAAGTGTGTTAGATTTTGAACCCTCACTAGAAGTATTGGGAAAGAGGCAAACCAAATTGGTCTTCCTTGACATTTAAAGGTTAATACTCATCATGTTTCATATACATTCATTGCCTTAAATTGCACTTTTTACCATTTTTATTAGTGAGTATACACACCTCATGATTGCACATTGTCCAATGTTAACTATCAATTGTGCTACTAATTCCTACAAGTCCGCACTTGTTTGATGTTGTTCCAACTTCCTCTTTGTGATTTGATTTTGAAGTTTGTTTTTGTATGTCTTTTGCAAGTTTTTTGCAATGTTCTTGTTCTTTCTTCAATGAATGGTTGGTTATAGATATGTAAAGACTCATTACCTTCTTAGCTACACTCTTTCTCATGATTCTTCCTTTTACATTTTTGAAAAATTCTATTATTTTTATAATAACTTTGCTTTTAGTTTCAAGCTTTTAAATACAATTTTGTTCTTGCACCATTCTCAAGTCCAATAGATTTGAACAATTTTCACACCATGAACAATGGAGAATGGTACAAGTTTGTGTGGTTCCCTTCTCATATTATTCAAGGTAGCATGGAAGATATGCAATATGCACTTGATGCAAACATAGCCTTCCTTTTGTTTACTTTATTAAACACTAAGACAATTAATCAAAGTGCATAGGTGTTGTTCACATCTACTTTTATTTTTTTATTTATGAACTATTGCCTTAGAACTTGGAAATTGGGTTAAGCATGTATTAACAACATGATTTGATCATTTCCTTGTCACAAAATATGATAGTAGTAGGTGGATTTAACTTTTTAGGATTTTGAAAAAAATAATTTTGGATGTTTGCAATGAAACTAAAATTTTTGATATCTAAATTATACACAAAAATATCACAAAGTTATCCTTGTCAACATCAAAGTTTTGCATGTGATTTGCAAACTTTTCCATGTTGTTAATGTGAACATTTTTCTCTAGGTTGTTGGAAAGTGGGGTTTCTTTGTGGGGAATAGTAATGAAAATCAATTTCAAATTTAAGAGTTTACTTGATTGGTCAATCGGATACAAAAGTGAAGTTTGTAATGCAAGACTTTAAGATTTAATGTGATGTGCCCATTGTTCAAGGGGCAATAGATGGAACACACATAAATGTTGCTAGGTCTTCCAATCCATTTTTAGAGGAATATTAAATGGATAAAATTAATGGTTACAATGTTGCAACCCAATGCATAATAGATGGAAGTAAATATTTTATAGACATACCTATGTGTTTGATTGTCAAGTTAGTTAAATGATTCAAGGATGCTACACAAGTCTAGTTCATATCAAACAAGTTGTTTTATTGCGGTTCATTCATTCTTGTTTAAATTAATGACTTTTTGTTTTTTCAAAATTTTGATGTTGCATCATCATTGGTTAATATCCTAAAAATGATTTACCATTAAATGACAACATGGTAGGTAAGACAATAATTGTTTTTTTGTAATCATGTTATTGTTTGGCAACTTGTAGGAATAAGTCTTTTAAATTTAGCAAACACAATCCAAAACCCTTATTTTAAAACTTCCCAAATTTTCCTAAAAAAACCTTTATAGGGAATTCAACACCAAATGTTTTTCACATTTTGGTGAGATTTCCACACAAAAAATGTTGATCACAACATGAACAAAATAAAAACCTCGTCTTTTGGTAAGTAAGAAAATACCCTTTATGAATAATATATTATGTAATAAAATAATGTGAACGTGAAAATTAAACGTGTACTAATGTTGAACAATTATTAATTTTTTTCATAACCACTTGTTTTAGTTCTCTAAAAACATGAATTCAAAAACCAAGACAATTTTCATTTTTTTTTCCATACATTATTAGGTTTTTTATTTCTTATTTTCCTTATGCCCAACCAATTATTTCACAACTTGTTATTAACTCATTTAAGTTGGTTGGTTATATTAAGTTGGTTCTTTAACTTCACTTTCAAAAAAATTGATTAAATTCTTTAAATATTTCTTCAAATTTTCATAGCCCAAATTTTTTTAACAATCATTACAAAAATCTAATATCTAAACAAAAATATGTGATCGCATTCAAAATATATACAAAACAAATAACATTATATTAATCCTTTGCAATTAATTTGTTCAAATGAACCTTCAACCTCATCTAATTCATAATTTAAATTTAATTTATAATCTATCAATTCTACCAAATTACAAAAGGCCTTACAACCCACCCTTGCATCATTTGGCCAATTTTTATTCACAAAGATTAATTTCTCAAGGTTTTATAATTGTAAGTGACATATTCTCAAATTAGCAAGAATTCCAACAAATGAAAAAAATCTCCCAATTTCAATTTGAGAACTTACGATCATTAATATATATATATATATATATATATATTTAAAAGGCCACAAGTTAGGAGCGTAATTTCATGTTTCATCCACCACTCCAAAAATCATTTGATATCTTTTGCATCCATATCATATTTTTAAAATATCAACAATTCTTCTTGATTAACAAGTTCTTTAATAGGTTTGTTTGTGCTAGCCACCATTTCAAAAATGTCCAAGCTATTATCTTTCTCAAATTTTTAATCAAAAGAAGTTTCATTCCTAGACAATGGCTACAAAAGTTGATAAAACTTCAAAAACATGGGAAACACATTTTTTATTTATCATACTTGTTAATTATGGCCACCCCATGCTCATGACCAATAAAAGAAGATATTAATTTCAAACTTTCAAATCTAGGATCTAACATCAAGGCTAGCATATTATGAACTCATATTTCATCACATCTTGTCAAGAAATAAAAGAAAAGTCAATCACCTCAATAAACTTCTTTTTATTTTTCTTTGTAAAATGTTCTAATTCAATAACCAACCTAGAATCATCATCATCAATCAAACTGTATGATAAAAGGAAATGGTTCCATTTTTCCTTTAAGTTGACGTTCACGGATATGGTTATATACAAAACATCATTCAATAACCAAGGACCCTTTGACTTGTTTAAGATGCAAGCAGTGACAATAAGAAGGCCATAATCTTCTTATATATGAAAACTTTTGGGGATGAGAAATGAAGCAACCCCCTGATTCCGTTTTGAACAGTTTTGAACAGTTTTTTTGGGGATGAGAAATGAAGCAACCCCTAATTCCGTTTTGAACTATTTTGGGGATGAGAATTGAAGCAACCCCTGAATCCGCCCAAACCATCATCCGTCCCGTCGCTGCTGCTGCGCGGATTCCTGATGCTGGTGCTGTGCGGATTCCAATGTTCTTGAGGAATTTCTTGATTTGTGCTTGAAACAGGTGGATTGCTTTATGGAGCTTGATATTTACATCAAAAGATCAAAAGAGAAATTCAGCAAACAATGTGCAAAAAATGAGCAATTGAATACAAATTAAGTTTATGTTTTTTAGGGGGAACATTTGAAGTTTAAATCAATGT
>Ga0209208_10013521_pt1 | contig 10182 bp, 3 predicted proteins | sample S1TSphfallax_3_FD_187694 | JGI IMG/M metagenome (GOLD analysis project Ga0209208, IMG submission 187694) | Host-associated microbial communities from peat moss isolated from Minnesota, USA - S1T2_Fd - Sphagnum fallax MG (SPAdes) (version 2) | ecosystem: Host-associated > Plants > Peat moss >... | reverse complement strand
CATGGGATTCTTTGTTAATGATATTGCACCTTGGTTGTCACATTGAATCACCATTGCCTTCTTCTCTTTCATGTACCCTAATTCCTTCATGAACTTAGTCATCCATATGGCTTCTTTGGTAGCTTGTGTACTTGCCATGTATTCGGCCTCTATTGTTGATAGAGCAATTGTGGGTTATCATTTGCTATTCCAAGAAATGGCTCCACCTCCCATCATGAACACAAACCATGTGGTGGATTTCCTATCCTCAAGGTCACTGACCCAATCTGCTTCACACGAAAGTCCATGTTTCTTACAATATAAACAAAGCTTCTCATTTGACTTGTGAGTTTTGTTTGCTAATGCAGTAGCTTCAAAACTCTCACATTCTTTTCTTTTGGACATTTTGTGAAACAACCTTGCTATAATGAATTGAACGTCTACGTCTTTTGTGGACACGGACTCCAAGCTTGTGACTAAGTTATCAAAGGATGGAGGTAGGTTCATGAGGAGTACCATGTAAACATCTTCATCTGTAATGTTCACCTCGATAGAACATAGTTGGTCTGCAACGACTTTCACCGTGTTGATGTGCACAAACATGTCATCTCCTTATTGCATTTTGATGGTGAAGAATCTCCTTCGAAGGAACAACTTGTTACCAATTGTCTTAGCTTCATGGACACCGCAAAGAGCCTCCCACACACTTTTCACATTGTCACAATATTGAATGTGTGCAAGTTGGGCATCTGTGAGATGTTCACAAAGCAATGCAAAAACCTTCATCTCCTTCTCGTTGTAATCGACACTTGTAACTTCTTAACTTGGTAAGGTGGCACTCCCATCAACAAATTTCCAAAGCCCATGTTTAGAAAGCATCATGCGCATTTTGAAATTCTAAAGGTGAAAGTTGCCACCATCAAATTTCTTCGTGACTTTCAAGGACTCCATTTGAAAAGAAGACATTTTGAACACAAAAACTACAACAAACATTCTCTCAAACTTGAAAGTTGAAGTTCTCAAGTACTCGAAGAATTCTCTTCTGAACATTTTCACCTTGAAACTTGATACTTTCAAAAACTTAAAAACAAGTTTTCCACACTTGAAAAACTTATAACACTTTGAAGAAATCTTTTACATACCTCCCACTCACTTGGCTTTATTCTCTTTGCAACCTTGCAAACTAAAAGCCTTCCCTCAAAAGGATTTTCCCTTTCTATGTTGTACAAACAAAACCTTTGACTACTTTTTGTTTTAACACAATGTCCTTTCTGTTGCTTGGTGTGGGCCCATAACCTATTGGAAACAACTTGAAATCAAGCAAGAAATGAAACATTCAAGGTTCATGAAATGGAACAATTGTATTAACTAACTAAAAGATTACAAAGGTTGTATGCTTCAACATCTACAATGCAAACTATGACTTGTAACAATTAACAATGCTTGAAGGTTCTATGTGCACTCAAAATCATGAAAGGAGAGAATGAAAGACCATTAAAAAACACTCCACTATATACTATCTCCAAACCCTAAAGTAGTCGCCACTTAACCCTAACCCAACTATATATATATATTCAATAGGTATTATGTATTTAGATTTTATTATTTATGTTAAAATATTACTGTAAATAGGCTATACTAATTAACCTACAAGTATATAAACATCCTAAGTTAATTATTAATTTAAACTAGACAATAATATTAAAATCATATTTTCATTAAGTAATCATAATTATTTAAAATATCCTATAATCATTTTTGAAATGCAAAAGAAAAGGAGTGTTAAAAACTAACAAGAAAAAATAAAATAAAAATAAGCTTTCCAAGTTACAAAATGTTTTGTTTTGTTTTTATCTTTGGACCCCTCCTATTTTCAAACCTCGTAACTTTCTTATTTCTTATTCATTTTAAACAATTTAAGTTATAGGAGCGCCACCTAAAGTCCTACAAATCACATTGGAACTCTAATAACAACAAAACAACATAAAATGAACTTTCTAGGTGTTTAAAAACCAGCCTTTGTAGTGTTCAATAGTTTTTTTTGGGAGTTTTTGACCCCCTTTGTCGCAACCCCACTTTTGGTAGAGTGTGAGGATGACATTCACACTCCCGAAATGGGCACTTGGGAGTCCTCCAGGACTCCCAAAATTTCAGAGTTCGATCACAAGGGTCAAAACACCTTGCCTTGAGGCGTTCTTCATGTCATTGGAAAGCTATTGAAGTATAAATGTCGAAAATGGCCTCGCATGAACCATTTGGACATCTGCAACACAAGTTAGGCAAAAAGAAGGGTCGAGAGTCAAATTGGCAATTTGACTCCCAACCACTAAAAGTCAGGAATCGACCCGACCTCGGTGTGTGCAAAGGGAGTGCAACACAACGTTGGAAAGCTCTCAACGAGAGCTAAAAGTTTGCTTTAGACCTCATCCCAATTCGAGGTCTGAGCAAAGAGTTATGAACTCACAAAGTCCCAAGAGTCCAAACCGGGACAATTTCGGGACTCCTCCTTGGGAGTCCCCGAACAACAAGCCATTCGGATGTGGGTGTCGCGGAGTAACGCAGAGAATAATATATGGGCGAAGGTGGTGGCTTCCTTTGAGTCCGAGCCATGGTGAATCTTGTGAGTCCAAAGTTGCCCGTGGCTTGTCCTAGCACCAAGGGTGTTCTAGAATGCGAATTAACCAACTTGTTGGTTGGTTTGATGTAGGTGCGAGTGAATAACTAAAGCTTGTCCCTCTTCCTAGTCCCATCTCGGAGCTTCAGCACGCCCCTCTACCCTTTTTAGTGTTGAAAGCTGTGAGCGTGCCCTCAAGTCCCCACAATTTCGCTGCTTTAGAAACCAAGGCCCATCTTGGGCCTAACTTGGGACTTGGGAGCGCATCACCCTTTACTTTGGGGGGCCATAACTTTCTCATTTTTAATCTATTTTTAACAATTCTTAGTGTGTTAGATGCGCTAAAAGTAAGGCTTCAAGTTTGTTTTGCTTACCAAAAGTAACAAAGTCATGCCCTGGCTGGTATAATCTATTACAGTAGTTGCATCTAATGTGTAACTAAGTTGGTTCATGAGGTTTGCAATGGAATGTTTTAAGCCATATCCTTTGGCTTCGAATTCTATTTGGCTCAGTATATAACTAGGAACAATAGTTTTGTAGTAGCCAAATATCAAGTGCCATTGGGGATGAGTGAATGGAAAAAGCTTGACCTTTATGAAATGGTTAAACCTAAAAATAAAATTGGATTATTTAAAACCTACCTATATAACCTAAGCCCAATTGCTTTTAAACCTACTTACATACCTAAGTAATCCTACTTAATAAGGTTTAATTATTACCTACCTACCTACGCACCATGTGTCAACATTTTATTAGCCATAAATCATACGATTTAAATTTCATTGATTAATATTTGAAAATTTTAAAATAGGTGAGCTTTGATTTCCATGTGTCACCATATAATTGGTGTTAAAATGAACAAGTGTGAAATGGTCAATGAACGTTCCATGGTGTGCCATGTGTCATCATCCTAGTGGCAAAAACTTTAATGATTGAAATTAATCCAATGAATTTTTTATTTTGAAAACAAAAAAAAATTAAATAATGACACATATCCACAAGCTAGTTGTTTAATTTTTAAACATGTGTCATATTTTGATTAGTTGCATTGTAGTTGCAAAGAAAGTCGCACATAAGGTGCAACTACATTTGGATTTGTATATATGTATGAACATGTATATTAACACAATATACATGTTGCATACATAGTGTCGCATGCAATTGAATGTCATGTGCAACTTGTCTTATGTAATTACACAAATTTGCAATTACATGTGTCGCATGCAATTAAATTTTAGTTACAAACGATAGTTGCAAAACCCAAAATTTATAGTAGTGGAACTAGGATTATTTTCAATGGGAACCATACATTACTACCAAAGTGGGGTGCAATTTATTAACTTAAATCATTATGGGTCCTTAAAAGTGAAATAATTTCATTGCATTTTATTGATTTCACCCTAATGAAAGTTATTTAACTATAATATCATTATGTAGACATCATGTTTCATTAATAATTTACATAATTCACTATTACAATTTATTATAATAAATAGATTTATTTGTATGTTTTTAAAAATATTCTATCTATGCTACTTTATGATACACCTTATATTATTTAAAACTACTTTAGTTATTCTAACTTATATTTTATGTTATTATAGGTTATTCTAAATTATTGTACCCTAAATTGCATATGTTATTTTACCTTAAGGTATTTTAACTAGTCTATTATAAGCTTTTAAGTTAAACTAATTTTAGGCTATACCTTGGGTTATTTTATTTTAAATTAATATATGTTATTTCAAGTTATATTTTAAATCATTCAAGGTCATTATACTTTATGTTAGTATAAATTATTTTATCCTAAGTATAATAACTTTAAATAATTTAAAACAAAATATAATGACTTAAGGTAAAATAACTTAAAATAAAAATTAATAACCTATGAAAATAATTTTAAATACCCTACAATATAATAACTATGAATAGTTTATGATATTATAACATAGAATATCAAACAATAATTTATAATACAATAATCATTATAATTGTAATATAACATATAATAACCAACAATAATTTATAATACAATAACCATTAATAAGCACCAATATCCACTAATAGAATAACCATCGATAGTCATTTATTAGAATAACAACCAATAATCATTAATAAAATAACCATCAATAGTCATTTATAGAATAACAACCAATAGTCATTTATAAAATAACAACCAATAACCATTAATAGAATAACCATTGATAGCCATTAATAAAATAGCCATTAATATAATAACCACAACAACCATTAATAAAATAACCAATAATAACCATTGATATAATAATTAGTAATAACCATTAATATAATAACCCCAATAGCCATTAATAAAATAACCAATAATAGACATTGATATAATAATTAGTAATAACCATTAATATAATAACCCCAATAGTCATTAATAAAATAACCAATAATAGCCATTGATATAATAATTAGTAATAGCCATTAATAGAATAGCCACCAATAGTTATTAATAGACTAATTAATAATCGCCATTAATATAATAACCACCAATAGTTATTAATAAAATAACCAATAATAGACGTTAATAGAATAGCCACTAATAGTTATTAATAGAATAACCAATAATAACCATTAATAGAATAGACACCAATAATTATTAATAGAATAACCAATAATAACCATTAATAGAATAGACACCAATAGTTATTAATAGAATAACCAATAATAACCATTAATAGAATAGACACCAATAGTTATTAATAGAATAACCAATAATAAGCATTAATAGAATAGCCACCAATAATAAGCATTAATAGAATAGCCACCAATAGTTATCAATAGAATAACCAATAATAACCATTAATAGAATAGCCACCAATAAGCATTAATATAATACCACCAGTAGCCATTAATAGAATAACCACCAGTAGCCATTAATAGAATAACCACCAGTAGCCATTAATAGAATAACCACTAATAACCATTAATTGAAATAACCACCAATAGCCATTAATAGAATAACCACAATAGTCATTAATAAAATATACACCAATAGCCATTAATAGAATAGACACCAATAGGCATCAATAAAATAGCCACCAATTTAATAACCACCAATAGCCACTAATATAATAATTAATAATGGCCATTAATGGAATAACCACCAATAATTATTATTAATATAATCACAAAAAATATTAATAGCCACAAATAGAATAGGTACCAATAACCATTAATAACCACCAATAGCATTAATAAAAGACCAACCAATAGCCATATATTAGAATTGCTTAGGATTGCCAAAAATAATATAAGGTGAAATAATTTATAATAGACAAAAAAAAATTAAGGTGAAATAATCTATAATAACCTAAAATTTCCAATAATAACATAAAGTGAAATAACCTTCAATAGCTGAAAATAACTTATAATAGGTACAAGTAGTCTAAACTGAAATAATTTATAATAGCCAAAAATAACATATAATAGCCCAAAAAAATTACAATAGTTGAAAATATTTTAAGGTGAAATAAGTTAAAATAGCCAAAAGTAACTTAGAACAACCAAAAGTAGCCTAAGGTGAAATTGCCAAAAATAACCAAAAATAATTGAAAATAACCAAAAATAACCGTAAATAATGTAGGGTGAAATAATTTAAATTAATGAAAAAAAGTCATATAATAATTGAAAGTAACTTAACAAAGGTAGTATTATTATATTAACAAAAAAATTATTTATTAAATTTTTGTTTTTCAAAATATTGGTCATTAAAATGTTATTGAATAATGATATTCAACTATTTTTCTTGTTCAAATGATTTTAAACTTTCAAAAGGAAATAAATTTAATTATGTACATTATTGATTTTTTTTAAAAAAAAACTTGAATCATTTCATTTGAACAAAATTTCAATAATATATGAATTTTCAAAAAAATTGTTTTTATAATGTTTAAAATGATGTATTTGATAAATAAAATGTAATGTAACATATTATCACAATAAGTGGGGTGGTTTGATGGTAAGGGTGTTTACCTCCATTTCAAAAAATTCAAATGATCAAACCTCATGGGTGGTGTTGTGTGTGGTCAACAATGATATGTTGACCAAATATACTCTTATCAAATTATTATAATAGGTGCCTAGGTTGATTACGTGGCCTACCTACCTACCTAGGTTAGGTTTTTAACCTAGCATAGGTAATGACACATGCCAGTAAATAATAGGCTTTTAAAATCATGAAATTATCAATATTATTCTATATTAAATAATTAAAATTTAATTGATTTCCATGCTGGTCAGTTAATTAAGTAGCAAATGAATGGTTTGTCAAATTTTTATTTCACTTGACAATAACCTTGTTTCATTAGGTACTATTGAAACAAGTCATTGTCTATAGCAACCGATCCTCGTTCATTAAACAGTTAAACAATTTCACTAAGTAAAAAGTCCAAATTCACTTAAAATCTAATGAAACTTAAAGTGAACTAAGATGCATTTCCTAGTAGTGATAATTGTCCCTGCATCAATATTGTTGAACAAGTTATTGTACTTGTTGAACTTGTGTCCGAATCACTTGTTTCATCTAATATACTTGTCAAATGAGTATTTGTATTACATGTTAAGATAGTTATACCTCCTGATACTTTCCAACATTTATTATAAACGTTTTTCCAACCTGAAGTTGGAGAAATGGAGATTGACAAAAAGCTTGTTAAGATTAGAGTTCAATATTTTCACATTGCTAGATGGACTATCATTGAAGAAAAGCGATTGACCAAGATCAATTTAAGTTTTGAAGAAAACATGTAATAGGTCAAAATTAGTATGGATTTAGAACCTATTGTTAGTCATCAAATATTGAATTGTTGAAGGAGTTCAAGGACATATTTTCCTAAATTTACAAAGATTTGGAAAGCATACCACTTAAAGTATTTCAACATCGGATTGAGTTGGACACATTGATGCCACCTGCTCGTCAAGCAAGGTGTCGATTAAATCATAATTATGTAGCCATTGTCAAACATGATATTGACCAATTGCTTGCTACAAGTTTTATTATACATGTGGAAGAGGTTACTTAGCTATCACCTATAGTTGTAGTGCTTAAGAAAAATGGGAAATTGAGAGTTTGTGTGGACTTTAAGAAGCTTAATGCAGCTACCAAAAAGGACCCATGCATGTTACCTTTTACTAGTGAGATTATTAACGTTGTAATTAAACATGAGGTTTATATATTTTTAGATGGTTTTTCAGGATACCATCAAATTTCCATAACATTGAAAGACCAATACAAAACCGCCTTTGTTACTAATTGGGGAGCTTTTGTAAGGGTTGTGATGCTTTTTGGGGTAAAAAACAAACCACCTACATATCAAAAGGCCTAAACCCTAAACCAAAGCTTTCCATGAATACATTAATGTGTTCATGAGGATATTTTTAGATGATTTTATTGTTTTTAATGACATGTCCATTCATTTGGAAAAACTTTAAAAACATTTTCTAAAATGCAAAGAATATGGCATTAGTTTGAATCCAAAGAAACACAAATTTATGGTATGTTCTAGAACTATTTTATGATTTATAGTCTCCAAAAAGGGGAAGACGCCTAATCCTAAGAAGATAGATGTTTTAGTCAAAATGTCAATACCCAAAACACCTCAAGAGATTCAAGTCTTCGATGGAATGGCACAATTTTATAAATGTTTCATCATAAATTTTGCTTCTATTATGGCACTAATCACCAAGTTATTAAAAAAAACTTAAGTATTTGAATGGATTGTTGGATGTCAAATCGCTTGGGAAGATATCAAGAACTAGTACATTCAAGCTCTTATATTTATTAATCTTAATTGGGAACTATAATTTTATGTTCATACTAATGCATCTCAGCTAGTAATGGGGGAAATATTGGGCTAGAACCCAACAAGTAATCTAGATCAACATGTTACATACTCATTGAAATTATTTAATTCTATTGAAAGAAACCATACTATTACAAAAAGAAAGGTTTTAGCTATGGTTTATGCCTTACACAAATTTAGGCATTACATGTTAAGCAATAGGTTCACATCTTATGTAGACCATATGACCTTAATATATTTACTTAACAAACCATAGGTTTCTAGTAGGTTAACTAAATGGTTTTTATTATTTTTGGAGTATGATTTCAAAATTGTTTACAAACCTGGAGATCCCATCTAATGGCAAATGCATTGAGTAGATTACCCAATCAAATTGAACTTGTCGGAGTACCTGATCAAACATGTGATGCTTACATGTTTACTTTATAACCTAAGTGGTTACGAAGTGTGTATGAATACTTATTAGAGGGAGTGATGGCAAAAAGATTTACAACATCCCAAAGACAATATTTAGCCCAAAAAGCTAAACCATTTGTTCTTCAAGAAGGAGTACTATTCTAATTTGGACAAGATAACAAGTTTCATTGAATTATGCAACCAAAATAGGTGTCCATAATTTTGCAAGAATTACATGGAAGAGTTGCAGGAGGGCATTTTTCTTATGATATCACTATGAGAAAGATTTTGGATGTTGGTTATAATGGCCGATGATGAATAAAGATGTTCACAAATGATGTCAAACTTGTGATCAATGTCAAATAACAAGTAACTTGTTGACCAAAATTTGGCTAAACTAGTTACTATGTTATTTGAATAACAATTTTAAAAATGGGGATTAGATTTATTGGACATGTTAAACCTAAAAGCATAATGTCATGCAACCGGTACATTCTAATAGCCACTAACTATGTAACCAAGTGGGTGGAAGCCCGAACACTCCGCACCAACATTGTTGCAATAACTACCAAGTTTTTTTACGAGCATATTCTTACGACATTTGGATGTCCATTAACTATTGTGATTGATCAAGGTACCCATTTTATCAACAATGCAATCAGATACCTTATTAATCATTTTATTCTTATACATAGTAGTTATAGTATTTATTATCCATAGGGAAATTAGCAAGTTGAGTCTATAAACAAGGTTTTTGGAACCTTACCAACCAAACTAGTTAATCAAAGTAAAAATGATTGGGATGAACACGTCCATAGTTTTATTTTCATATCGAACTACCTACAAAATTGGAATTGGCCATACCCCATTTCATATTGTGTATGGATTACATCCATTATTGCCTACAAAATATTTGTTACTATCTAAACCTAGTGAAAATAGAGATCCACAACTTGTTAAAGTCCTAACAAGTCGGTTGTTTGAATTAAAGAAACTATAGGAGAGCAAGTTGATTACACTGGATCTAGTTGCTTCCAACTAGTGAAACAGATCATTATGGTCATAGGAATAGTTCATTAAAACCAAGTTTCAATTTGGAGATTACATATTATGGTTTCCAGAGTTGTTTCCAAACATGTTCCAAAAAATTTTAAACGATAGTTTGGACCCTATAGGATCCAATATTGTTTACATAATGATATTTTTTTATTTATCATTATTGATAAGTTTGACCCTAACACTAGTAGAAATCTGGGATTTTGCAACCAACGAATTTGCGACTAGTTGCGACTATTTGACATTTACAACTACTGTTGGTTATATCTACAACTACTGTTTGCATTTGAAGCTGCTTGCAACTACTCT
>Ga0209208_10013519_pt1 | contig 10183 bp, 3 predicted proteins | sample S1TSphfallax_3_FD_187694 | JGI IMG/M metagenome (GOLD analysis project Ga0209208, IMG submission 187694) | Host-associated microbial communities from peat moss isolated from Minnesota, USA - S1T2_Fd - Sphagnum fallax MG (SPAdes) (version 2) | ecosystem: Host-associated > Plants > Peat moss >... | reverse complement strand
AGAAAATTGAGGAGAGCGTCTATTGGAAACATTTAAAACTTGATTGAGATGCAGTGTCCGATTGTTGAACTAAATGTCATTGAGAGATTTGTAAGAGCAACTCCACTGGTGCAGTATACAACAAATTTTGGATGAAGAAAAGTCGGAACATGTTGGGTTGGCTCAGCAATATGGTTTTGGCCCAGCATTGTGGCACAGATTCTTGAGACTGGCAAGAAGGCACAACAAAGCCTAAGACCTGCTGCTGTTGATTGCCTAGATGGTTTGATTTGTCCAGGTGCATTACTTACTATTAATAGTCTCTCACATTTTGCAGTCCTAGTTCAGTTTTGTGGGTGGGGTCAAGAAAAGTAAATAACTAATCTTGGATGTGAGAAAGACAGTTGCAGGGCCATGCTGAGCATGGGTGGAGCTGGTCTGAGAGACTTGTGCTTCATGAAGCATTTGCATTCAATTTTGTTGTAACCACACACTGGGTGACAGTGTTTTTCCAGCTTGAGAACACATGAAAATGAGCTCATGCTGTTCTAGATACGACCTGATTGGCATCAGAAGACAACCAAAACAACAACCTTCTAGTTTTTCAGTAATTGGATCCACCCTTCTGTTTCCAAACACATGTGCATAAGATATGGAGGTTTCTTGGTTAGTTCTACATTGTGGATTAGGATGAGGTTTTTGGTATCTAGAGCTCTGACTCCCAAGGCTTGTCTGATAGGTCTACATCAGGTTCTAGGGTTTAGGGTGATGTTTTTTGTATCTAGAGCTTTGGCTCCAAGGCTTGTCTGATAGGTCTCTACATTCTGGTTTATGGTTTAGGGTGAGGTTTTTGGTTTCTCGAGGTTTGACTCCTTGACTCTTGAGGTTGTGTTATTTAGAGTGGGAGTGAAAGAATGTATGGTCTCAGTGATCGAGTGGTTTACAGTAGCTCTAGCAGTGTCCTGCACCCTCTTAAAAAGAGAACATCTGAGCTGAAAATTGCACTTCGAAGACGAAGAACTTGAGGCAGCAGTGGAGAAGTTGATGATAGATAAGCGTTCAGGGTTCAGTGCTTTTGCGCCAAGTGAGTTTTTGTAACATCTAGTTTCAACCCATTATAAGAATTTCTAGGAATTTCATGATTTGGTAACTGAGAGAAGAGAAGAGGAGCTTTGAACAAGTTGTAACAAATACCATATTTTCATCTAGTTCCTGATTCAATCATTTGGTAATTTAATCACTTCTTCAATTGGTTCTGTTTTGGCCATATCTATTACAAACCCACTTGTATCAAAACACTCCATTCCATAGGAGATGATGGAATAGTTTGAATACCAGATTGTGTTCATCAAAACTGGGAAAACTACTTGTTTTGGATAACATGAGTTTGATAAGACATGGATATTGAATTTAATTATTTCAAAAAAAAAAATTGTTATCTCCTCCCTCTCCAGATGGCCTGATGGAAATTAAAATAGTGAGGAATAAATAGTTATAGTTGGTGGGATTCTGGATTCATTTTACTTTCTCAAATGCATCAATCCATTTTTAGTGGTACCATGGCAAGTTCAATTATTTCATATTCCATAAGATTCTTAAAGATTCTTGATTTTCCTTCACAAAGTTTTGTTGTTTGAAGTGTTTTTTTGAAGATTCTGAGAATAATATAATTAGTTCTTGATTGGTAGTTGGGTTTAGGGTTTAGAACGACAGCAGATACCCACCGGTTATCAACTCAAGTATATACTCGCATATCCATGAATTCTCAAAATATTCAACCTATTGGCTTGGTATTGAATTCTCAGATTTTTAACAACTTACCCGAATGACTTGGTTATCAATCTTAAAGCACTGAACATGTTCATAATATGAAAAATAGACAAAGGACAAACAAAATTTAGAATTTAAAAAAATAAAAAATCCTATAACCAAACCTATAAATGGCAATATAACTAAGCATTTGAGAACCGACAAATATGTTATAACCTGCAGTTATTATCCCAAAAAAAGTTTAGGTAAATTGATATTGAAGGTATTACCCTAAACCCTAAACCCTAGTTGGGCACTAGGGCTGGGTGGTTCTTTATTTTTATAAAGAACTTCTAGTTTCAGTTTTAAAAAGATTAAACCTTTAATTAGAATTAATTTGGTTTTAGTTCTGATTTCACACATAAATGTAACTGGGAATTTGATTCCAGGAAAAAAAAATAAAAATTGATTTCAATTTTGAAAATTAGAATGAGTTCTAGTTCAACTCTTATTTATGCCAATGTGTGAGGAAATGGAGTTCAATGAAAGGGTTTTTGTGAGTGGAAACTTAATGAATGTAGATGAGAAGGGAGTAGAGTAGCTGAAAGGAGAAAGCTATAAGAAAACGAATGGTCGTTGGTTATTTCTAATGATAACACATTTTAATTAACTTTAATTAAATTTTTTTGAGGTCCACTCTTACCTATGTAAGAGAATGATTTCAATGGGGGCATGGGACATTTCACTCGTAGAATTATTGACTTCTTTTATTCACAAACCTAGTCAAAAAAATATTCAATTTGTACAAGTGTTAAAAAAAAAAATTCCATCATTTTGGATATGTCTGTTATGGTTGGGGTGATATTTTTGATTTGCAGAGATCATTTGATCAATCATTTTTATTGGCAAACAATGGACCATTTAATTAGTCAAAATTTTGTCCATATTTAAATAATTTATTTTCTTACATTATTATATATATATATAAATTGTGATAGATAGGTAGTTTGTAAAAAGGTGGGTATGTAGGTGGTAGCCTATCCTATTTTAACCTAACCTAATACAACTTATTTAATTTATTTAGTTTAGTCCTTTAAGCATGTACATAGGTTATAAGTATTAAAAAATGAACCTTTGACCTTCCGAATGATAAATCAAGTCTTTAAACAATGGATCACACCATCAACAAGTCTTCAATTTTTATCAAGTTTTTTTATTTTACATGTTTATTTTGACACATCATTACAAGACTATAAGTTATATAGATAGGTAGGTTGTAGGAAATAGGTGGGTGGGTGGGTGGGTGGGTAGGTATTAAATTTAAGTAGGTGGGTGGGTTGGTAGATAAGTAAATTGTAAAATTGTATGTGGGAAATAAGAGGTAGGTATGTAATAGGCATAAAATGTCCCATTTGATTAGAGAACATTGATCATTTTGACTAATGATGTTTATATCTTATGTTCAATTTGACTAGATGTCGCATTTTTATCAAAACCCTATGAGCATTTTGACCAAGGTTGTTCAACTTGACTAGATGTATTGGTCAAATAAGTCTTTCTAGTCAAGCTGATTGGTAAAATAAAACATGTTTCAACCCTTTAGTAAAAATAAACATGTCCATTAGTATAAACAAGCTAATTAATAAATTTGAACCATCTGAAAAACCAAAAAATTTAATACTATTTGGATATGGGGCATGAACACGGGACACTTATGAACATGTATGAAACTTGGACATGAGGCATGGCACATGTATGAACATTTATGAAACTTACATGGCACATGGAACATTTTGACATGGCGCATGAACATGGGACATGTATGAACATGTATGAAACTTGAACATGGGACATTTCAACACATGGCATGGGCAGGGGCATGTATGAAACTTAGACATGGGGTGTATTTGTGTGATTTTTGCTATAGGTTAACAGTGATGGTTGGTGTGTGGTGTCAAACATGTGGAGTTATGTTTAGGTGATGAACTTCAACTTTTTTTGTTTGAAACTTTTGAAGAACTTTAGTGATGGTGCTTCAACGATGGAATGTTGGCGAGTAGTTTCAGATGTAGAACCCATGATAAAAAGGGAGAACAATTGATCGACAAATAAGCAATTTTTGGACTTTATTTTGTTTTGGAATTATGGTTTCAAGGAAGAAACATGTAGAAATAATCATGTATTCTAAAAGTTGTGTAAGATTTTATGGGAAGAATGCCCACAATCTATGTTCTTGGACTAGGTATTTTCTTCTACTCTAGTTTTCTTCCTTTTACATTTTAGAGTTTAGTTAATGGCTAGTCTAAGTTTAGAAACATGAATAAAGTATCAATTCTTATGTGGAGATGAGGAAAAACTATAGAAAACTAATGAACTTATTTGAATGACATCAATCTTTCAAAGTTGGGATATGGGGAGGGGATTTTAATAAAAAAATTGTGGGGAAGTGAGACTTTTGGAAACTTTAAGAAAAGATTTGTTTTGCTTTTGTGATCGGGCAAATAGGGACATCCTTAGTGGTTATAAGTGAATGAAGTGTTTTTTGTTTAAACTTCTTGAAAAGATCTAATAGGAAATGTTGGGTTGTGAATAACACAATGTTATCATATTGATGTTTAAGTAAAACAATGATAGTTCAAAAGAGGAAGTTTGAAAAGATTTTGTCCACCTAGATATGCAAAATAAACATGTTTTGTGGTTGCTCTAAATTTCTTGTTTAAGATAATAAATTTGTTCATTGGCCATGTAGTCCATGGAACTAATGTGCATAAAACAAGGATAATTTGTGATTAAAGTTCCTTTTGATAATGAGCAAATGTGTAAGAATTGTTTACCAAAAAAATTGAGGCTATGAATTGAATAAGGGCTAATTTAAGATCATAAGGTTAGAATTTAGGTTTATTTGCACTCCCAGTTTTATGTTACATCACTATTACAAAATTTTCCCATTCAAGTGGATTGTGTAATGGAATGGGGACATGTTTTGTAAAATTGCCTAGACCAAAACCAACAACTATTTCCAATTAACCCCCAATTCTATTTTATTTTTTTCAAAAAAAATTTTACTTAAAAAAATTGGTTTTGATTTTAGTTTTAGTTTGACACCTAAATAGAATTGAGAACTTGGTTTTGGGCCCAATTCTTTAAGGAAATAAAATTAAGTTTTAATTCTTCTTTTGATTTTGAAAATTAGACCAAGTTTTGATTCAATTTTTACTAACTAAAACAAACATTTCTTATCCTCTAATGTGAAATAAGTTAATTTTTAATGTTTTGAAAGTTTGTTCTTTCAATTTTTGATACATTGTGTTTGTCACTTGACAACCGAGGTGAATTAACACCCACATTAATACCTTCATCTTTTTTTATTGAAGATTCGGAATTAATGTATTTTCTATGGTGGAATTTCACAACTTGACAAATGTTTTTTCAGAAAATGTAAAAAAAATGAAAAAAATATTTTCAAAGGTTTTTTCATTTTCAAAATTAAAAATAATTAAATTAACCACATCTAGACCTAAGTGCCTAAGTTGCCATTTGTGTGCTAGACTTTTGTAAAAGTGCTATAATATCCTACCTAGGATTCAATTTAATTTAATACTAAATAATGTTAAGGATCTTTGGTAGTACACCTACTTGAAAATTTTAGAAAAAAATCTTACTTTTAAAATCCATATTAAGCCCCAAAAATGTTAAATTTGAACCTAGATACATTGCTTTAGTATTACCATAACATATTGTTAATATTTAAAAATAATTGGCATATAATGGATCTTGGGAATTTTACCCTAGTGTTAACATGGTTGTTGTAGGTTCATTTAAGGCAATGTTGGATTAAGTACATCTCCAATAATGAACTTGTAAATAGGTGTTGTATGAATATTGTTAAAACCCAAATGTATTTTGGTTAATATATGAACGATTTTCAACTATTATAGTACCCACATCATTGTGCCCAACAAAATAAAATCTAGTGTCATTTTCTTTTTGCGAATGTTTATACACATAAATTAGTTTAGTGGTTCCTCATAGAGGCTAGTCAATAGAAGGTGTGAAAACTTGTGCACACAAAATGAAAATACATGGTTACTACTAAAATTCTTAATTTTTCAAACAAGGAATTTTGGTAAAAAAACCAAATTTGGATAGGGGTCAAAAAGACCACCTTATCATTTTGGACAAATCAATTTTAACATGTCTAATGTGACTGGGGTGGTTTTTTTGACTGGTAGAGCAAGGACCATTTGATTGGTCAAATGATTTAAATAATTTATTTAAAAAGTAATTGTAAAAAATAATTTGTAAGCATGTTGTAAAAATGCACGTAGGTAGGTGGTAGCCTAACCCAGCCTACCTATTTTAACCCTTTAAGCATGTACATAGGTTACAAGTATTAGGAATTAAACCCTTAACCTCCCTAATGATAAACCACATCTTGAACCAATGGACCACACCATCAAAAGGTGTTCAACATTTGTCAAGTTTTTTATTTCACATGTTTATTTCAACACATCATTACAAGACTATAATGTACGTAGGTAGGTATGTTGTAGGAGGTAGCTGGGTGGGTACGTAGGTTGTAGGAGGTAGGTAATTGGTAGGTAATTTGTAATAGTTTTGTGGGTAAGCTAGTAGGTAGGTTGGTAAATATGAAGGTTGGCAAATATTATGAAAGTTAAGTAATTATAAATAGCTAGGTTGTAAGCTTAAGGTAGTAGGTAGGTAGTATTAGAGGAGGTTACCTAGGTCAATATGTAAGTAGGTATATAATACTTAGAAAATGTTACCTAGGTTGATATATAAGTAAGTAGTATGTAGAGGAAGCTACCTAGGTCAATGTGTAGGTATGTAGGCAAGCAAGTGGGTAAGGAAGAAGGTTAGGTAATTATGTAGGTAGGTTATAGGATGGTAGGTAGGTAGGTAGGTAGGATGCACCACTTGACTATAATAACATTTGCCATTTTGATTAAATGTTCTAAATTTGACTAAAACATGATTGGCCATTTTGACCAAAGCTATCATTTGTTTTTGTCCAACTTGATTAAATGTCATTTAACTAAATGTCATGTTGGCCATTTTGACCAAGGTGGTCAATTTTTTGTTTAATCTAACTAGATGTTCAAATTAACAAATATCAAATAAATAATTTCAATCAAGTTGATTGGTGAAATTATACATATGTCATTGAAGCCCCTAACCTCTAGTGAAAATGTACATGTTCACTAGTCAAGAAAGACCAATTTGTCAACTTGGACCATTTGAAAAACCAAGAAGTCTAGTAATGATTACCCATTGGGGTGTGTGTTTGTTACGAATATTTTTCAACAATGTTACAATATTATTGTAGATAAATATGTAACCTCCCATTAGAGATGCATTTATACCCCTTCCATGACCATGTGTACCAATTAACACTAAAACATTCATTTGGGAAGCCATGGATTCTTAGATTACATCCTTCAAAGTAATAATTAAAATTTTCAAATCCTTTCTAGGTAAGTCAGTAGCCACCAAAAGAACATTTGATGTAACCTTGGCCTTAACATTACATATTCCCATAGTTCTTAATATAATCAACATAATAATACTATTGCAATTTTTTTCCCTTCTACTTTTTTCGCCTAAATTTTTCCATTTTGTCATATTTTGCACCCATAACTTCCGATGTTACCAAAAGGCATATAACATGCTAGGTAGCATGTGCCAATGGTCTTGTAGCATGTTGCATATTCCTTAACAACCCCCAACATGCTCAAAACAAGTACCACATGGACCCAAAACATGTTTGGAAATGCCAATGTGGAAAAAATGGGGCAAAAAACAAATTGGGGGAAAAAGAATTGTGATAGTACTCTTGTATTGATTGCATTAACAACTATGGGCATATATGTTAGGCCAAAATTTGATCCAAAAAATATTAACTCATATTTGAAGCTCCTTCATTTAATCTCAAGGCAAAATATTTATAACAAAGTTAAACAAAATTGGGTTATACTATTGTTGACAAATTATTCAAGAAAATACTAGTTATCAACAATGGTCCAAAGGTAGGTTATTCATAATTAACCTCACACATTTGAAATTGATCGAGTATCAAGCAAAGACCATATCTATTTGGTATACATTTTGTAAAAACCTCAAAAGATCCTTATGGGTCAACTATTGCTTTGATGGAAACCATTAATCAACAATGTGCCCTTCCATTTTTATCCTATGAGGTTCTTGAATCTTTATATGCTAAAACTTTTAAATTGTCACTTTTCATTTGGTGGCACATTTCCAAATTTAGTTGCACTTTAAAATTGAATTTGATTCATATGATTGGTAGTTGGAAATTGTGATAAACACATAGGGATTGAAGATTTTTTTTAAAAGGACAAGTTTTCTCTAAAAAAAAGTGTTGTGACATTATAAGATGTTTCCAAATTATGGTGCACATAATGTTTGCAAAAATTGGAAATACATATTGTTTGAAAATTAGTACAATTTAAAATTCATATATTTTAAGAAATAATTAATCACATTTAGATGACTTGGGCTTTAAAAATAAAATAATCTACAAAAATCATGAATGCAATTGCTTCATGTTTATTTATTTGTGTAAATGTAGACTAATCAAATTATAAAGCTTGCTTGAAAAACCTCATTTGATAGCAATACATCATTTAAAAATATAATTTAATAATTTAAAAACTATGTTTCACTTTTGAAAAAATTAAAGAAGACACATATTAGACTTGTAACTATCCAATGGATAAACATTTTACAACCAACATAACCATCATGATTATTATAACATAATATACTATGAAAGTTTTAAACTAGTGTTGCAATAGTACCAAATTAACACAAGTATTGCATGTCCAAAACATTCAAGTACCAAAATGGTATGAATAAATTATTATTATTATTATTATGAACAAACTAGAATATTATATATATTGGAATGAATAAGTATTTTTGGAAATGATATATGGGTTAATATGCAATAATTGGTTACTACAAGTATGTTGCAAGTTTTTTTTTCCCATTAATATAAAACTATCCAATTTCAAATTCAAATTGAACATGAAACACATTAACCATCCAACACAAATAACAACATTGATCATTTTGAGGTTCAATATGCTAAATGTTTTTATTGCTTGCATTTTATTTGCAAAGATGTGTTCAACTTTGCGGGTCTTTCATTCACTACACCAACACATGACCATTACATTTTATGGCTAGTGTCCAAACCTAGTCATGTAATTGTATGAAATAATTTCATATGTGCCTTTGGTCATGAGTATATAACAAAAGTCCTACATGACTATGTTTTTATCATTACATGATTAATAATCATTTTGAAAGAGCTATAATTAGTCTACATAAGTAGGAGCATGTTAATTAATTTAAGATTAAATTGTCAATTTTGGACTTTTTTTAACCTAGTGGTTGGGATCAAGTTTGAGACAAAACATTGTTAACATCTATTTGTTGGATCATCTAGTGAGGCAAAATTTTATTAATATTTATTGGTGCATCATTTGGTGGCCCCCAAATGAAAGTTGTTCTTTAATTTTCCAACTTCCAAATGGTCAATTATTAATTTTAAACTTTCAAAAGTTCAAAATTAACTAAATACATGATTAGGTAGTTAATTAAGATAATTATATGTATGTTAGTTGGTTAAATAACTAAACTAGAATATATATATATATATTAGCTAGGTTTAAAACGTAATTAGGCTAGTTAGGTAAGCCAAACTTAGGTAGTTTAAGTAGCCCAAGTAGCCCCTAGGTAATGCATAAATAAACCCTTGAGTCCATAGTTTGCAGTCCGTCAAAATCCAATATTTTAAGAAACCCTTACATAAGCATATTAGACTTAGATAACCCCTTGTTAGGTAACCATGATAATTCTTAAATAGCTTAAGTAACCTACACAACCCTTAAGTAGGTCCATAGGTAGCCTAGCCTGCCCCTAAATAACCTTTAGGTAACCCCTAGGTAGCCAAAGAAGCATTTACATAGCCCTTAGGTACCCTCTTACCCTAGGTAATGTAGGTACCTTAAACAAACCTTTGGCAACCTCATGCGTAGCCTATGTAGCCTAGACAACCCTACGCAACCCTTAGGTAGCCTAGGTAGCTTAAGCAAGTCTTACATAACCCTTATATACCCTAATCAACTCTTCAATGATCCTGATGTAGGCTAGGTAACCTAGGATAGACTCCTAATTCACTTTTTAGCCTAGGCAACCTAAGTTAGTTAGGCTAGGTTGTCTAGTCTAGGCCACCTAGATTAAGCTAAATAGTCTATGGTAGCCTAGATCAACCCTAGGGTGTGTCAAGTGGTGCCATTTCTTCAATTTGTTGCTTTGTCATGTGCTTACATGTAAAGAGCAATTTTTTAATTTTATTTTTGCATCTAATCAAAGCCAATCCAATGGCTTATGATGATCCATCAGGCAA
>Ga0209208_10013518_pt1 | contig 10183 bp, 7 predicted proteins | sample S1TSphfallax_3_FD_187694 | JGI IMG/M metagenome (GOLD analysis project Ga0209208, IMG submission 187694) | Host-associated microbial communities from peat moss isolated from Minnesota, USA - S1T2_Fd - Sphagnum fallax MG (SPAdes) (version 2) | ecosystem: Host-associated > Plants > Peat moss >... | reverse complement strand
GGCGGACTGATGGTGAATTTGGGAAGCTCTTCATGAGCACATGTAGCAGCAAAAATTTATTGGACCTGAAAAGTTGTAGATGACAGTTTTTTTGGTTTGATGGGTCTAATATGTAGAGGTTATCTTCAAATTCAACCTTTCTTTGGGCCCTAGTTCGACCTTGTAATCCTGGTTTCATCCCCAATCTGAGTGTAACAGTAAAGTGAGCTGAAACTGGGTATCGGTTTGATTCAAAGGTTTGCATGATTTATCTTCTTACAAGACTTGCTTTTAAATGACAAAATAGTTTAGTCCCCTCTTTTGTCCAGTGTCCTGTTATCATCTTAATAAGATGTGCTCTCCATCAGGGCAAAATATGCAGCAGCAGATTCTTCAGATTACTGTTTCAAGCAAGGAGGTGGGAGAGGCACCTGGTTTTAGAGCTTATTTATCACTTCCAAGATAAGGGGCTCATCTAGATTGCAAGTTTGTTTCACATCCCCACATTTCCATCCCCACTTTCACAAAAGAGAAAAAAATTTAGTACTTTCCGTATCCCAACAATTCCTTATTCCTCTCCCCTTTTGGATGCATGTTGCCTGAGTGAAATTTATATTTTCAACTAACATTTTATTTTCGATGAGCCTACTTGAATGTGAAACCATGGGTCTTATCAAGATTCAAACCGTCAAATCTGAAATCGTCAATCAAGAAAAGTTGACTCGATTCCAAAACCCAATGTAACCAAAAAATAGATATTGCTCAAACTGAAAATTATTAGCCACACATGGCCTGAGTATGTGATAAGTATGCATCCAAAGTAGAAACAAATTACACCAACTCAGAGCCAATATTATCTCAAAACCTACCCTATATTTCTATGATTCCTATCTGCTAACTCTACATTATTTAAAACTAAACCAAAAACCTAAAAGCATGAAGTGGATTAGATCACTCTCAATTTCCTTGTATAGGCTATCTTGATTTTCTATATGGCATCAAGGTTACTCGCAATCTATCAACCTTTCATCAAAGGTTTAAAATTCTCGCAAAAGAATGCTTGACAACTATGGTTTGAACAATCAAACCTTTCCTTTAACAATTGACAACAATCAACCTCAATTTCTCCCTTTAAAGATTTCAACATAAGAAAATATTGACAAACATAACTTCAACCTCCTAGAAACTATCCTTTTACAGAAATACACTAAGCATTGAACCCAAAGACAATAAATAATTTCCAAATGAAATTATATTTGAAACTCCCACATCAACATGTATTCATTTTTCTTATCCAAGTACACCATCGCGAAACCCTTGCACAAAGTCATTATATAGAACGTGAACTTGTGATGCCATGAACAAATGAACCCTTATAATCCCTTAGAGTGTATCATCAACTCCGCCCATGCCAATATTAACACCAATTTTCCAAATACAAAATTTTCTACACAATGGATAGTTTGAAAATCCATAGTTAAGCAATTTAAAACTTTGCATTTTGGGCCATTTTTCCCTTCAATGCAACCTTAACTAAAAATGATCATGTTTTAAAATTTAGAAAAAACACATAATGCAAAAGTACTTAGCTTCTAAAGGTTATTGCTTATGTCCTTGACCTCCATTGTTTCACTCCATCATTAGTGGCAATAACATCCATGCACAATGAAAGAATATTAAGAAAAACAAAACAACAAGGCACATTTCAAAAATCTTACACCACCCTGAACCAAGACCATTTCCATTGTTCTTTCACAAATTAATCACCATTCCACTGAATGATAAAAGACAAAGAAGTGATGGTTTTTGACGCTTAAATACCAACATGGTGTTCCCTTTCCACACCATAAACCCTAATAATGATAGATTGTTCATTCAAAAAATAAATCATGGTTACATCATAACCAACAAGTTATCCATTTGATAAAAAAAATTTGACACACCCCTAAACTCCTTGAAAAATTCAAATATGATTTTGAAGTGAAAACATTGGAAAAAGAAAGAGTGGGGGCACACTTTCTAAATCGTAACACATTGGGGTAAAAGGGGCATCTTGAAGTTTTAGGATGGGAATTGTGACGAGTGACAAGAGGTTCAATTATTCGTATGGATTTACAACAAGTTAGTCAATGCATAGTTGAAACACTTTTGGTGCACGGATGAGCCACAAGCATACATGGACACACAAAAAATCACCATGGCCCAGACTTGAGGGAAGCCATCACCTTCTCCCTTACAATATTATTTGTGATTGGCCATGGGGGCTACACCCAAATGTCATTTTTGTCTTGAAATTTTTGAAATTGGGACTCCCGCCACTTTGAAAGCCCATAATTTCTTATGTAGACCTTCAATTGAGATGAAGTTTGAAGAAAACTTATAGCCTTTGTTGGAAACTTTTCAATGATATGTGGCACACCACTTGCACGCATGTAATTCATGGTGGTTCTAAAATTTTAGTGGTTGGGAATCAAATTGACATTTTGATTCCCAACCTTTTTTTTCAGCCATAACTTATTTTGCAAGTACTCAAATGGGGTCATGTGAGTTCATTTTTAAAATCTACATTTTAAAATATTTCCAATGGTATAAGGAAATACTCAATCCAATGAGTTTTGACCTTTCAAATTGTTTTATGAAGATTCAAGATTCCACAAAGACTCCAACTCTTAAAGTGGGAATGTGTGAGTTCATTCCTTCACATTCTCTTGCATTATTGGGAATGTGAATGTGACTCCCAAGTTGCACTCTTAGCTTGCACCTTTCCATGCCCTTGCCTTGGTCGTGAGCCCAAAGTTAGGGTCGTGACAAATAAACTTAAACTTAACAGTTAAAAAAAAAACCAAAAACTTGTCAACATTGGTTGAGATACAAAGATTATGTTATTAATAAGTGAGGTGGTTTTCTATGTTTAATGGGTGCCAACTTTCTTGATTTAAATTTATTGTATGGGTTGGACATTGTTTAGTTCAACAAGAGGAAAAGACAAGATAATTTTGAAACTTTTTTATTTTTTGTCATGTGCATTAAAGTTTAGGGTGGCAAATTATATCATTTTCTTGACCACGTTATATGACATAATCTTTTGGTGATGATCATATATTCTTAATGGTGATCAAAATATTTATGGAACATGATTTTTTTCAAAAATTGTTGAAGTTATCACTTTGAAATTTAGTATGTAGGAATGATTTCACCCTTGCCCATTATGTTGGGTGCATTGTTTAACTTGCATGACTGGCTTCACTTGGTAGTCATGAATAGGGGCTTGACCATTCCATAGTACATTTTCAGCTTGTTGGTATATTGTGTATTGAATATAATTTCAGTTGTGATTAAAAGGTTTTTTTTCAAAAATTTCCCAAGATTTCCTCAATTTATTTGTTGAAAATGTGACAAAATTTGTAGGAAAAAGAAATACTAATCATGATGCTTCTACAAAGTGGGAAACAATACATAGTTAATCCAAAAGGCTACAATTTTTGAAAACACATTTATTGCAAATCTCTTCTTACAATAAAATCAATGTGAATTCTTGTTTTTTTAGGGATTCAAAGCAATTTGCTTTAACTCCCAATTATCATGGTCTATTTACAATTCTGTGTGTTTTTCCAAGCTTGAGCCTTACTTTAGTTTTGAATTTATAGATACAATATTTGTGTGTCACATTTTTTGTGAATGCCAATTTTGCACAAGTAGGGTTAAAACCAAGGTTACACATTTGGTATCACCATTTAAACATATTAAGTTAACACAAGTATTACAAAGTTTAAAAATTTGAAAAACCAAAACAGTATGAATAATCATATTTTAGAATTATGAATTTTAAAAAAAAATCTATATGAAAGGAAACACCAAATGCCAATATTGATATGAATATGTATTATTTCAAATAATATATTAATTTTCATATAATAATTGACATGTATAAATATCTAGTAGTTTTTTTCATTAATACATGATTAATTTATTTAAAATAAACATTCAACACCCAATAAAATAATATGTAGCATGTTGCAAGTTGCATACCATGTTACCTTATACTACTATGTTCTTTTTTGAAATTAACATCATTCTTGCACATAAGTCCTCATAAAAGCCATTTTTCTAAAGTTTGTTTTTGTGCTCCTTTAAGATTGCATATTTAACTATGAAAAAATCTTCAACTCCCTTGTTTACAATAGGACAATCACATCAAACATCATTTGGTCAAATCTTTTGTATCATGATTAATTTGTCAAGGTTCTCCACACTAACCTAACATAGTCAAACAAAGTTGTTATCACACCACAAATGTTAAAGATACTTTTTGGTCTCAATTTGAATTAAGAATGTAAAAACTTTGTTGGGCCAATAATTCAACATTTAGAAATTTTGTTTCATGTTCTTTCCACCACAATAAAAGAAACATTACAACCTCAACATATGCATCAATGTGACAATACAAAAATGACTTTGATAATATCAAACCTTTGTTTGCTTTTTTTTCATGTGAAGCAAGAGCCCCAAACAATGAATCATTGGGCATAATTGGATTTAATGCAAGTTTGCTAAAATCAAAGTTATGTAGAAACTATTAATTGTAACACATGTTAATGGCCTCAACATATTTTGAAGTTTGTTAGAACAAGATTACTTTTGACACAAGTGAATCTTGAATATGGACTTTAATTTTTGTTTTTGTAAACCATTCTCAACACATGCAAGGTCCCATTCATGCTTACCTTTCTTGGACTTCTTAGTCCAAGTGTTAGTCTTTTGCAAAAATATTATGCTTCTTTTAAAGACACTTCATGTTGAATTTCATTTTGATCATTACTCTTTTAAGGATTTTCATTTTCAAAATGCTAGGTTATGGTAGAAGGGTGTACCACTTGATGTCTTTTCCTATTATGACATATAGGATCTACGACTTGATCAATTGTTGGTACCTCCTTAGATTTGCATCACACCATTTCAACATGCCCATTCTACACATGTTTCTTCCATGAGAAGGTATTACTATAGAATACCCTTGTGAGATTTGGTGATGTTAATCTATGAGCTTATTATGGTATGCTTTGTGGAGTGATGCAAAATACATCACATGATTCAAGGATAGCTCTCACATCAATTTCCTAGCCAAGTGTATTGAAAACAAAAAAAGGCCCACATTATTGTTGAACAATGGAATAGAAACCAAAAGCTCTAGTTTTTGTTGGAGTGCCCATTGCAAGCAAAAGCTTCCAAAAACCTTCAATCTTTGCAACATGGACTTCTTTGATAGTACTTTTAGGTTGAAGAATGGACTTTCTTGAAAGCCTTGTTTCCCCATCCTCATCCCCATTATCCCCCCACATAATCATACATATTGTTAGCAAGGTTTGTTGCTTTCCAAAACTTATGGTTTCAAACATGCAACACAAGAAAAGGCTGACTGATATGCAATAACATAGAAAATATGCAAAACACAAGGTTAGGGTCTTCTTAACATTGAATAGGATTGTAATTAGCTAGTAGCAAGGGAGGAGGAGCTGCACTTGCATTATGATATCGACCTTGTGAATAGAACTTGTTGATGGTTGTGTGAGTGATTGTGAGATAAACAAAGAAAACAACATTAACTTTAAGCACAAAGCTTGTAGGTCAGATCACACAAAATGATCATTCAACCAATTACAAACACCACCAAAACCATTAGCACAATGAGAGAAATCCACAAGAGTGACATAAACCACCACAAAATGAGGAGCACCCAAAGACAAATTGAGTCATTGCATGAAATGTACAACAATGTGACATGGAGAATTAATGATTGTAGAAAAGCACAAAGCAAAGCACAAAGTGCAACTTGTAGAACACACAAACCTTTTAGGTGCTACAATCACATAAAAGAGATGATCACCACACCACAATAACCATGGTAAAACAACCGCACCAAATCTTAGGGTTGCTTGGAAAAACCTCTGACATGAACGTTGGTAGCAACATTTAATTGCAATGACATTCTTTTGGCAATGACAATGTCTTCACATCTTTGCAACTCCCAAAAAAATTGTTGTTGTGCAAGCTTCATACCATACTAGGTGAAATGAGGGCATTTTAGGGTTTAGGTTGGTATGAATATTAGGGTTTAATAACTCACACTAGAAGGGCATGATACTGATCATACATTGCACATATTAATGATGATCCCAATAATACACCAATACGACACTGCACATACCATTGATGTATACCAGGAAAACACTGGTAAAGACTAAAGACCAGTGTTGGGGGGTTATCTCAATTTTTTTAATATCTTCCAGTTTTGAGAAATTTGGAGATCAAAGAACCTCTGGCTCCAGTTTCTAAGAAATTTTGAAAGCAAAGATGGGTTCTGGTTTTTTTGAAAAATTTGAGAATCAAAGAATGTCTGGTTTTGATCTTTTGAACAATTTCAGAACATCCAGATCCAGTTTTTCCAAAAAGCCTCAAAGAACTGAAGGATTTCACAAAATAATCAGCAGTTTTATAGAAGGTTATCCAACCACTTCTGAGATTTTTTGAGAACTGTGCTTACATATGAGGATCAGTTCTCAGATTTTGAGAACCATAGTTGTGTATCAGAAACTGGTTATCTGGATTTTTGCCAAGCATGGTTATATCCCTGAGAACCACTAGTTATCATTTTCCATTTCTGACAGCCACCAAACACTGGTAAAGACTTGTTTCCATTGAAACTTGTTTCAGGAGTCTCTTAAGTTCCACTTGAATTTGTGACTCACTGCAGACTACATGCATCAGGCTCACTCACGAGTCATTTTGAGGATATCTGTAGAAGCCAGTAAACATTACAATTCATTACAATGCACTTCTGTCCTAATTGAAGCTGTTCAACATTTGAATTTCATGACTTCAAGACCTGATTGCCATACAGAAGATGCATCTTTCCAAGAATTGATGAGATGAGCCATAGAAGTTCAAGCTTTCCATTGACACACCAGCAGCACCTATGATATCTGCCAGGATACAAACCCAGCCAGAGACTTATGCAAGGCAAAAACTTGATGAGCATTAACATGTGTGTTTTGAAAAAACATTGTTCCTGATCGCAGATATTAAAGTAGGACGAAGGTCATGGTACTTGTGGCAAGAGAGGGGATGTCAACTTCTCAATTCTTTTGCTCCACTGTTTTGCAATTTGTACAATATGAATCCCACAGCGAAGATGTGGTTGGATATGGACCCAATGTTGTGGCCAGGGCTTGTTTGCAGCTTATATGTCAGCTTGAAGGCAATCAATCCCAAACAAACTGCTTTTGATGTCTCTTGTAGTAGGTCCCCTCTCTTGCTCCCTATGTTTTGATTTGTCAAGATCATATAGGGCCTGGATTTCTTCTCTTGTATTTCCCCAGGGTCTTCTCATCCTATAGATGATCTCTGACTGAAGAAGAAGTAAGTAATTTGCATCTCTCTGCCAGGATTCATAGATCTGCTAAACACATTAATTGCTTCCTTTTGAATTGCCCTCAGAATCCAAAATAGTCTTTGTAAACAGCCTTGTGGGTGTCGAAAAAAAGACTGCTCGGAAGAAATTAATAACTCCTGTCAGGCTGATAGATTTGAAATCCAGATGTTTGGCTTGGTCTTCAGAGACCATAGTTGGCAATAGGTTTGTTTCCTTAGCTGCAACTCCAGGTTCAGATATGCCTTCTCAAATTCGAGCCCATTCAGCACATCCACATTTTCAATGCTTTGCCTGATAGATAATGATGTTACAGGTCTGCCTTCTCTGCCAGTTCTTTCCTTCCTCACCAACTTACTGGCATATACCACAACCTCCACTGGTAAGGTGAACAAACCAGCCATACAGATTTGTTATGAGGGTTGAGAATATGAAAGTCACACCACAATAGGAGATAGTTTTGAATATACTGTCAAATTGGGCTAGGTGTTATAGACTGAATTGTTTGATCATCCAAGTGGACCTGCAGTGCATGAAGCTTTTCAGAGAAGAGAATTGCTGTTAACTCCACTGAAGTTTGACAACCTCACAGAACTCCAATGGCTGCTACTGCAGCTCCTCCATGAACACTCACTTGTGTGCAAGGGTTTCATGCGCTCTCCCCAGTGAGTCTTTCTAGTTCATGTCAGCCAGAAAGTTTCCAATCTGAGGGGATTTTGCTGTTATCTGAACAGACGACACTGAACCAGGAAATTACTGAAGTCAGCTAAAAGTAAAGGCTAGTTCTGGACCTTGTCACATTGATTGTCACACGACAGTGAGAACTCAGAGCAGCTTTATGAAATCAAAAGACCACTTTTGACAGGCTCCCCAAGTGAAATAAAAGGAAGAGTTTCTTGCTACAAACAGACCTCTTTCAGTGCATCCAACACTAGACTTGGCTGTAATGCAATGGCCACAAATGTGAAGGTCCAGAATGATTGCTCTTCAGCTTCCACTGCTATTTGCATTCTAAAGTTATCACTGGCAATTGCCCGGAGTTGTTGCACTGTACTCACTACCTCTTTGAAGGGAACCTCAATTGGCATTGCAGCTTTCACTGACACATCAGTACAGGAGCAATGAATTTAGGTTACTCTGATTCATGTAACTTTTCTCACCATTGGAGTATGTGTGCCATACACTCACTCACCTCATATAGTACTCTTTGTAACCAGGAAATCATTTGCTCAAGAGAATTGCTAAGCCATTTCAGATGAGGAATGTATGAAGCTGCAAACAGAATTAGTAAACTATTTTAGGCCTACTAGGTGTCAGCACACAGAACCAAACGTTCAAACTCCCTAGGCCTCTGGTTGTCAGTGTAAAGAACTTTACAGCTTCCATACTGACTCATTGGTGACCGAGATTGTACCTTGTAAGGCAGAAATTTCAGCTTAAGCATCAGGTTTTCACTATCATCAACCATCATGTCATCTCCTATATCCCCTTCATTTCCATCTATTAGAGAAGCTCTCTCTATCAAAAAAGGGGCTGCAGCTGCATCATATATATGCAAATATCCACAAATTAAATCCTGAGAACAGTTATAGCAGCAATTACTGTAGTACAACATGTACCAGTTCATTGTCTTTGTCTCATGTCAAAGGAGGCATATATCAACACCCAATTTATTCTAATAGGACGTTTGAAATCATGGTTGGTGCCAAGAGTAGCCTCCACAAGAGTCCAAGAGGCATACCTCTCTGTACAGAGGCAAAAGACCTGCATACGTCCTGCAATATGACACAACATCAAGGGAGGATCAAAATGTAGGAGACCCAGAAATGCATACCAGAATCACACCTAGAAATCTCTAAGGTGTATATATTAGATTGCAGAGAAGACACCAACTGAACTTCAACCATAAATAGCAACATCTAGTGACTAGTTACCGCAACATGCCCACTGGCTTCATCAACTCTCAACTCCCAGCACTCTATATAGGTCAATGTCAGACATTGACCAACATAATGAGTTTCTACAGTCCAGAGGTAACAGGAATATGCAGCCATGATGCTGGCTGGCTCAATAAACAAGGATACTATAAAAGTCACAAGAAAGAAAGAAGCAAACTGGGAAAGAGGAAGAAGAGAAACTCAACTCAGATTTGTGAGACTCTGGCAATGAGGGTGCAAATTATCTGGAGGAGCTCAGTCAATTTGAAAGAATTGAACCTGGCATAAAACGAGGCTTGATGCGGGTTTTCATGGAACTTCCAAGGCACACAAAGAAAAGCCTTGGCATGAACATTGCACTTTTCTATTTGATTGAAGGGAATAACACTTTGAAGGTACTAAATTCTTGTGTCAATTCCAGAAAAACTGAAACTCGCACACAACTAGAATGAATGCACAGTCATAACCCTAAGAGTGTCACTCACAAAGCATCAGACCATCACCTTCATGATGAATGGGAGTGACTAGCTGCCATGACTCCATGCTGATTATTATCAGGCCCAAGTTGCCGGTTTAGACAATCATGCAATAATCTGCATTATTGCCAGAGATTTCAGGGCAAACAGTTATACACTGTGAAATCTTGACACCTTCGCAACTTTATTAGTAGCATTGAAACAACTGTGAAGACTTAAGAGCAGCTGATTCTGACAAAGTTGACTTGGTATGAATGAATTGCCCACTGAAAAATCAAGCAATTTAGTCTTTCATCTGCATCTGGGAACATGACAGAGAAAATGAATGGTACCTGTGACATCCCAGGTGTTCACACTAGAAAAAG
>Ga0209208_10013517_pt1 | contig 10184 bp, 7 predicted proteins | sample S1TSphfallax_3_FD_187694 | JGI IMG/M metagenome (GOLD analysis project Ga0209208, IMG submission 187694) | Host-associated microbial communities from peat moss isolated from Minnesota, USA - S1T2_Fd - Sphagnum fallax MG (SPAdes) (version 2) | ecosystem: Host-associated > Plants > Peat moss >... | reverse complement strand
CGGTCATGGTCGTTACCGACGTCAATGGCGATGGGGTACCCGATGCCATGGTGAACCAGCCTCAGTTTTCGGTTTTGCTGGGGGTAGGACCTGCCGACGCAACGCCCACCGACGGTCCGATCCCACTGTGGGCTGTCGGCGCACTAGGGTTGGGCTTGGTAGGTATTGCAACTCGCCGTTTGCGAAGGGCAGCATAGCCCCGTCCCCTAACGCTTCGGAATATACAGATCCGTCAAGGTACCCTCGAACGCCTCGGCGGACATCGCCACGGTTTCCGACAGAGTGGGGTGCGCATGGATGGTCAGTCCCACGTCGGCCCCGTCGGCGCCCATCTCGATCGCCAAGCCGATCTCGGCCACGAGTTCGCCGGCATTGGTACCCACGATGCCGCCGCCCAACACCCGCCCGGTACTCTTGTCGAACAGCAGCTTGGTGAATCCCTCGTCGCGGTTGATCGCCAGGGACCGGCCACTCGCAGCCCAGGGAAAGACTCCCTTCCCATACTCGATGCCGCGCGCCTTGGCCTCGGTCTCGCTCAGGCCGACCCAGGCGATCTCAGGATCCGTATACGCTACCGAAGGGATGCACCGCGCATCGAACGCCGCTTTGTGGCCGGCGGCAACCTCGGCCGCAACCTTCGCTTCATGGGTCGCCTTGTGTGCCAGCATCGGAGCCCCCGCAATGTCGCCGATGGCGAAAATATGCGGGACGTTGGTGCGCATCTGCTTGTCGACGCCGATTATGCCGCGCTTGTCCACCTGCACCCCCGCCGCAGCGGCGTTGATGGCGTTGCCGTTGGCGCTGCGGCCTACGGCGACGAGCACGCGGTCGTAGTCCTGCGGCGGCGGCGCACCCGGGCCCTCGAACGTGGCACGCAGCCCGCCGGAGTGCGGTTCGAGTTTCTGCACCTTGGTATTGAGCAATATCCGCTCGTAGCGCTTCTCGATGCGTTTCTGCAATGGGCGCACGAGGTCGGGGTCAGCCCCGGGCATCAGAGCGCCGCTGAGTTCGACCACGCTCACACTGACCCCGAGTGCAGCGTAAACGCAGGCCATTTCCAGACCGATGATTCCGCCGCCGACCACCAGCAGGCGCTTGCAGTCCACCGGCAGTTCCAGCGCGCCGGTGGAATCGATCACCCGCGGATCATCGGGGAAGCCGGGAAGCCGCACCGACTCCGAGCCGGCGGCAATGATGCATTGCTTGAAATCCAGCCGTTGCGGTCCGTCCACGCCGGCCACTTCCAGCGAGAACGGCCCGCTGAACTTGGCATCGCCATGGACCACGCTGACCTTTCGTGCCTTGGCGAGGCCGCTGAGTCCATTGGTCAATTTCGACACCACCTTGCTCTTCCACGCCCGTAATCGATCGAGGTCGATTCGCGGCGGCCCGAAGCTGATACCGCAGGACTCCATGTCGTGCGCATCGTCGATGACCTTGGCCGCATGCAGAAGAGCCTTCGAGGGAATACAGCCTACGTTCAGGCACACGCCGCCGAGCATCGGCCAGCGTTCGATCAACGTCACCTTGAGTCCGAGATCGGCGGCGCGAAATGCGGCGGTGTAACCGCCCGGGCCGGCGCCCAAGACCACCAGATCGACGGCACCGACGGGCGCAGTCGCGGCGGGAGTTGCGGTTGCCGCCGCCGCGGGGGCGGTGACCGGCGCCGTAACCGCCGCAGACGACGCCGATACCGGGGTCGCCGCGGTGGCCGCCGCCGCCACGCTCACCGTGGCAATCAACGTACCGGCCACCGCGGCGTCGCCCTTCTTGATGTCGATCGACTCGATCACGCCCGCCACCGGCGACGGCACGTCCATCGAGGCCTTTTCGGTTTCCAGGGTGATGAGCGGATCCTCGATCCGGATCTCGGCACCCTTGACCACCAGCACCTCGAGCACGGTGACGCCCTTGGATTCGCCCATATCCGGGACGCGAACCTCGATGATGCTCATATCAATCCCTTGACGTCAGCCAGCGTCTTGGCAAGGTACACGACGAATCGCGCCGCCTCGGCGCCGTCGATCACGCGGTGATCGTAGGACAGCGACAGCGGGAGCATCAGCCGCGGCATGAAGGCGCCGTTCTCGTAGACCGGCTTCAAGCTGGATTTCGACACTCCGAGGATGGCCACTTCGGGTGCGTTGATGATCGGCGTAAACGATGTGCCGCCGATGCCGCCTAGGCTCGAGATAGTGAAGCATCCGCCCTGCATCTCCGCAGCCGTCAACTTGCCGGCCCGCGCCTTCGACGACAACGCCGACAACGCCCGCGCGACCTCATAGATGTTCAGGCGGTCGGCATCGCGGATCACGGGTACGACCAGACCGTTCGGCGTGTCGGCGGCGAAGCCGATGTGGAAATACTGCTTGAGCACCAGGTTATCGCCACTCGCGTCGAGCGACGCATTGAAGCGTGGAAATTTTTTCAACGCCTCGATGCACGCCTTGATGATGAACACCAGCGGCGTGAGCTTCACGTCTTCCTGCGCCGCCTTGCCCTTCAATGCTGCACGCACGGCCTCGAGGTCCGTGATGTCGGCATCGTCGTGCTGAGTCACGTGTGGCAGATTGATCCAACTCGCCTGCAGCCGTGCGCCCGAGATCTTCTGAATTCGCGACAGCGGCTTGACCTCGACCGCACCGAACTTCGCGAAATCGACCGCGGGCACCTTGGGTAAAGCCGACACGGGTGCGGCGGGTGCCGCCGGTGCCGCGGGCGCCGTGAGGATCTTCTTGACGTAGGCCTTGACGTCTTCCTGGTTGATGCGCGCCTTGGGCCCGGTGCCGGTGATGCTACCCAAGTCCGCACCCACCTCACGCGCGAACTTGCGCACCGACGGGCTGGCATAGGCTCGGGAAAACGCCTTCTCGTCGACCGGCGGCGCCGCGGCGGCGGGCGCCCGCGCGGGCGGAGCCGTCGCCACGGGGGGCGGTGCGGTCGCCACGGCAGGCGCAGCCGTTACGGCCGGCGCCGCGGCAGCGGGGGCGATCGCAGCGCCCGGCGCCGCGGCGGACCCGCCCTCCGCCGCTTCCAGCAACAGGATCAGCGAGCCTTGGGAGACCTTGTCGCCCTGTTTGAGCCTGACCTCTGCGATCCGTCCCGCCGACGGAGCCGGCACGTCCATGGCCGCCTTCTCCGTTTCGATGGTGATGAGCGGCGTCTCCTTGTCGACCTGCTGGCCATTGCTCACCAGCACGTCGATGACGCTGACATCCTTGAATCCCCCGATGTCGGGGACCAGTACTTCGATTGCTTTTCCCACGGCGCGCCTAGACCGTCAACGGATCGGGTTTTTCGGAATCGATGCCGAAGCTGAACATGGCTTGGGTCACCGTTTTCTTATCGATCTTGCCATCATCAGCCAACGCCTTGAGTGCCGCAATCACCACGTAGTTGCGGTCCACTTCGAAGAAGCGGCGCAATTCCGCGCGCGAATCGCTGCGCCCGAAACCGTCGGTGCCGAGCACCGCGTAACGCCCCGGCACCCATTGCCGGATCTGGTCGGCCACCGTTTTCATGTAGTCGGTGGCGGCAATGAACGGACCTTCGCGATCACCGAGCGCCTGACGCACGTAGGTTTGCTTCTGCGGTTCGTCGGCATGCAGCAGATTCCAGCGCTCCACGGCCAGCGCGTTGCGCCGCAGCTCGCTGAAGCTCGTCACGGAGTACACGTCCGCGGGCACCCCGTAGTCCTTCTCGAGCAGATCGGCGGCGGCGATCACTTCGCGCAGGATGGTGCCTGAACCGAACAAGGTCGCGCGCACCTTGCCGCGGCCGCCGATGCGCAGCAGATACATCCCGGCGAGGATCCCTTCCGCGACCCCGGCCGGCATGGCGGGGTGTGCGTAATTTTCGTTCATGCAGGTGATGTAGTAGAAAACGCTTTCCTGTTCCTGGTACATGCGGCGCAGGCCATCCTGCACGATCACGGCGAGCTCGTAGGCGTAGGCCGGATCGTAGGCGACGCAGTTCGGGACCGTGCTCGCGAGCAGGTGGCTGTGGCCGTCCTGGTGCTGCAGTCCTTCGCCGGCGAGCGTGGTGCGTCCGGCGGTGCCGCCCACCAGAAAGCCGCGCGCCTGGCTGTCCGCGGCCGCCCAGATGAAGTCGCCGACGCGTTGAAAGCCGAACATCGAGTAATAGATGTAAAACGGAATCATGCTGACGCCGTGGTTGGAATATGCCGTCGCCGCCGCCAGCCAGGAACACAGGCTGCCCGCTTCGTTGATGCCTTCCTCGAGAATCTGGCCCTTCTTGTCTTCGCGATAGAACATCAGTTGATCCGCGTCCTGCGGCGTGTAGAGCTGTCCCACCGAGGAATAGATGCCGACCTGGCGAAACATGCCTTCCATGCCGAAGGTGCGCGCTTCGTCGGGCACGATGGGCACGATGTGCCTGCCGACGTTCTTGTCCTTGATGAGCGTGGTGAGGATGCGCACCAGCGCCATCGTGGTCGAGATCTCGCGATCGCTGGTGCCCTCGAGCAGCGCACCAAACGCCTCGAGCGGTGGCACCACCAGCGGCGGTGCGGCGGTGCTGCGCTGGGGAACGTAGCCGCCGAGCGCCGCACGCCGCTCCAGGAAATACTTCATCTCCTCGCTCTCGGGCGCCGGTTTGCGGAACGTCAGTCCCTTGATCTCTTCATCGGAGATCTGGATGTTGAACCGGTCGCGTACCTCTTTGAGTGCATCGTCGCCGAGTTTCTTTTGTTGATGCGAGGAGTTCAGTCCCTCGGCGGCCTTGCCGAGACCGAACCCCTTCACCGTCTTTGCCAGGATGACCGTGGGTGCGCCCTTGTGCGCCACCGCCGACGCATAGGCCGCATACACCTTCTGCGGGTCATGCCCGCCGCGGTTCAAACGCCAGATCTCCTCGTCCGACATATTGGCAACCATCTCCTTCAATTCGGGATACTTGCCGAAGAAATGCTCACGGGTATAGGCGCCGCCCTTGGACTTGAAATTCTGATACTCGCCGTCGACGCACTCCTCCATCAGCCGTTTCAACAGTCCCTTCTGGTCCCGCTCGAGCAGTGGATCCCAGCGTGAACCCCACAGCACTTTGATGACGTTCCAACCAGCCCCGAGGAATGCCGCTTCGAGTTCCTGAATGATCTTGCCATTACCGCGCACCGGACCGTCGAGGCGCTGTAAATTGCAATTGATGACGAAGATCAGATTGTCGAGCTTTTCGCGCACCGGCATGGTGAGCGCGCCCATGGATTCAGGTTCGTCCATCTCGCCATCGCCCAAGAACGCCCACACCTTGCGGTCGGACGGCGGCACGATGCCGCGATGTTCCAGATAGCGGACGAAGCGCGCTTGAAAAATGGCGGTCATGGGTCCCAAGCCCATGGACACCGTCGGGAACTGCCAGAAGTCGGGCATCAGCCACGGATGCGGATAGGACGACAAGCCGCCGCCGCGCACTTCCTGACGAAAACGGAGCAGCTGACTCTCGTCCAGACGACCTTCCAAATAGGCGCGCGCATAGATGCCCGGGGCGGAATGTCCCTGCATGAAGATCATGTCGCCGGGATGCGCGGCGCTCTTGGCGCGCCAGAAATGATTGAAGCCGACTTCGTACAGCGTGGCGGCAGAGGCATAGCTTGCGATATGGCCGCCGTACTCGGAGCTGACGCGGTTCGCCTGCACCACCATCGCGAGCGCATTCCACCGCAGATAAGCCTCGTTTCGCCGCTCCAAGGAGCGATCGCCCGGATAGTCCGGCTCTTGGGCTTTGGAGATGGTATTGAGGTATGCGGTATTCGGTTTGAACGGCAGATAGGTGCCGGACCGGCGCGTGAAATCCACCAGTTTTTCCAGGAGAAAATGCGCTCGTTCCGGACCCTGTGCGCGCAGCACCGAGTCGATCGACTCCAGCCACTCCTGGGTCTCGGTCGGATCGATGTCTTCGAACGGCGATTGTTGAGTCATAAATGCACACACCCACGTGTCCTGTTAAGATGGCAGGCACGTTACAGCGCCGTTGCGCGAACTGCCACTTGGGATTGAAGCAGCGCTATATTCGGGGTTTGGTTTTTCTCGGTCAAGCAAGGATCTGCCGGCGAAATGCGTGCGTTACGCTTGCGGTTTAACTGATATGCCGACTCGCTTGCCCTTCAATTCGTTGCTGGTTCCCGTGCGCCAAACCGGTGCCCGTCTCACTGCGGCGAAACTCACACAATATGCGTGTGCGATCGTGCTGTTGCCGCCGGCACCGACGGCCGCCGACTGGACGGCATTGCCGTATGGGCCGCTACTGCGCGCAGTGTACCAACAGAAGGGGCGCAAGCCGGGCGACAGCGTCTCGCTCAAAGTCGGGGCACGCGCCGAGACCACGCTGCTGGCAATGTGCCTGGCCGACACCGCCAGCCCGTTCGAGCGGCTGCAGACCGCGGGGCGACTCGCGCGCACGGCGCTGGAGAGCGATCCCGAAGCAATCCTGCTGGCGGCACAAGGCTGCCCCGCGGCTGCCGCGGAGGCGTTCCTCTGTGCGGCGGTCGCCGCCCTCGAGGCCGCCGCGTTCCGCCTGGCGACGTTCAAAAGCAAGCCGAGCCCCCGTACGCCGCTCGCGCGGATCGACATTGCGCTGTCGGCCAAGCTCGCCGACCTCGAGTTGACCCTGGCCACCGCCGGCGGCAACAACCTCGCGCGCTGGCTCACCGCCCTGCCGCCGAATACGTTGGATGCCGTGGGTTATCGGCGTTTGGTGCAGGATTTTGCACGACACTTAAAGCTCGGTTTCAAATTCCATGGTGAAGCGCAATTGCGGCGCCTGGGCGCCGGTGCCTTCGTCGCGGTGGCGCAGGGCAACGCAACGCGCGACGCCGGCATCGCCTACCTCACGTACCGGCCGGGCGCCGCGGCTGCGCCTCCCGTGGTCAGTCTGGTCGGCAAGGGAATCTGCTTCGACACCGGCGGGACCAATCTCAAGACGCACAAGAGCATGCTCGACATGCATACCGACATGGAGGGCAGCGCGGTGGCCCTCGGCAGTTTGTATGCGCTGCATGCGCAGGGCTCGCCGCTCGCGGTCGACTGCTGGCTGGCGATCACCGAGAACCGCACCGGGCCGCTTGCCTACAAGCCCCAGGACGTGGTGCGCGCCTACAACGGCACGACCATCCAGGTCATCCACACCGATGCCGAGGGCCGCATGGTGCTGGCCGACACGTTGTGCCTCGCCGCGGCGAAGAAACCCAAGGCGATCATCGACTACGCGACACTCACCGGGGCATGCGTCTACGCGTTGACCGAGCGCTACAGCGGTGCATTCACCAACCGACCCGAGGCGCGCGAGCTGATCGAGGCCGCCGGCATCAGCAGCGGCGAGCGGGTATGGTGTTTCCCCATGGATGCGGATTTCGATACCGATCTGGAAAGCTCCGTGGCCGACGTATTGCAATGCGCAACGGAGAGCAAGGGCGATCACATACTCGCGGCGCGATTCTTGAACCGCTTCGTGCCCGAGGGAATCGCCTGGCTGCACCTCGATTTATCCGCCGGATCGCGGCATGGCGGCCTGGCGCACATCGGCACGGAAATCACCGGGTTCGGCGTGCGCTATACGCTCGACTTGTTGCGCCGTGGCTGGCCCGCGAAACGGAGCCCCGCATGACCACGCTGCGCATGCAGCGGCCGGACGACTGGCACGTGCACCTGCGCGATGGGGCGGCGCTCGGCGCGGTGGCCCGCTTCACCGCCGAGCGCTTCGGCCGCGCCATCGTCATGCCGAACTTGCAGCCGGCGATCACCACGACGGCGCTCGCCGCAGCCTATCGCACGCGCATTCTCGCGGCGCTCGCGCCAGATGTCGCCTTCGAGCCGCTGATGACGCTGTATCTCACCAACGACACGCCGCCGGCGGAGATCGATCGCGCCAAAGCGTCGGGCTTCGTTCACGGCGTCAAGCTGTACCCGGCGGGTGCGACGACGCATTCCGCCGCCGGCGTCACCGACATCCGCAAGGTCGATGCCACCCTGACGCGCATGGCCGAAGTCGGCATGCCACTCTTGGTCCACGGTGAAACGCCGGGCCCCGGGGTCGACGTGTTCGATCGCGAGAGCCACTTCATCGATACGGTTCTCGCCGCGTTGCTCGAACGCCTGCCGACCTTGAAAGTCGTGTTCGAACACATCACCACGGCGCGTGCGGTCGAGTTCGTCCGCGGCGCCCGCGCCGGTGTGGCCGCGACCATTACGCCGCAGCATCTGCTGCACAACCGCAATGCGCTCTTCTCGGGCGGCATCCGGCCGCACTTCTACTGCCTGCCGATCTTGAAGCGCGAACGCGACCGGCTGGCGCTCATCGATGCCGCGACCAGCGGCAACCCGCGTTTTTTTCTCGGTACCGACAGCGCGCCGCACGAGCGCGCGACCAAGGAGAATGCATGCGGCTGCGCGGGAATGTTCACCGCGCATGCCGCCATCGAATTGTATGCGGAGGCGTTCGATCAGGTCGGACGCCTCGACCGGCTCGAGGGATTCGCCAGCCACCACGGCGCCGACTTTTATGGTCTGCCGCGTCACCCTGAGATCATCACATTGGTAAAGGAGCCTTGGTTGTCCCCAGTATCTTACGAATTCGGCGACGGCCTGCTGGTGCCCTATCGCAGCGGCGAGCCCATCGCATGGCGTCTCGCGGCCGCGGCGCGCAGCTGATGCAGCTTCCCCCCATAACCTTCGCCACGCGCTTTCGCGGCTTTCTGCCGGTGGTCGTCGACGTCGAAACCGGCGGTTTCAACTCCCAAACAGACGCACTGCTCGAAATTGCGGCGGTGTTCGTCGAGATGCGCAGCGACGGCACGCTGGCGCGCGGCGAAACCATCCGCTACCACGTAGCGCCGTTTCCGGGAGCAAACATGGAACCGGCATCGCTCGCCGTCAACGGCATCGACCCGTATCATCCGCTACGCCCGGCAATCCAGGAGGAGGATGCCCTGCAGCGCATTTTCGCCGAGGTCCGCAAAGCGATTCGCGCCGCCGATTGCACCCGCGCGGTGCTGGTCGGACACAATGCGTTTTTCGACCTGAATTTTTTGAATGCTGCGGTGGCCCGCACGCAGATCAAGCGCAACCCGTTTCATCCGTTCACCAGCTTCGATACCGCCACCTTAGGCGGCGTTGCGCTCGGGCAGACCGTGCTGATGCGCGCGACGCTCGCCTCCGGCCTCGAATGGGACACCGCCTCTGCGCATTCGGCTGCCTATGATGCGGAGCGCACCGCCGATCTCTTCTGCATCGTCTGCAATCAGTTCCAGAGCGTCTTCGATGCCGGCCGCCGCCGACTCGCCGCCATGGGGCCGCTCGAGGTGGATACCGAAGGCTCGGGCGAGCCGCCCGCACCGTAAAAGACCGGCCACCCGGCATGCGCGTGTTGCTCGCTGAAGACGATGCCATGATCGCGCGCGGCCTCGTGACCGCGCTCAAGCAGTCGGGTTTCGCGGTCGACTGGATGAGCGACGGGCAGAGCGCGCAGGCGGCGCTCGCGACCACGACATTCGATCTGGTGCTGCTGGATTTGGGGCTGCCGCTCTGCGACGGCCTGACGGTGCTGCGCGGGCTGCGGCGGCAGGGCGACGCCACGCCGGTGATCATCCTCACGGCGCGCGATGAGACGCCGAGCCGGATCGCCGGTCTCGACGCCGGCGCCGACGACTACATCGTCAAACCGTTCGATCTCGACGAGGTGTTGGCGCGCATGCGCTCGGTTCTGCGCCGCGCCGCCGGACGCGGTGATCCGTGCATCGTGCACGGCGCCCTGCGCCTCGATCCGGTCAGCCGCACGGTGGAGCGCAACGGTGCACCGGTGGTGTTGTCGGCGCATGAGTATGCGGTGCTCGAAGCGCTGCTGCAGCGCCCGGGCACCGTGTTGTCGCGCGCGCAACTCGAGGATCGGCTGTATGGCTGGGACGAGCCGATCGGCAGCAACGCGGTCGAGGTGTACATCCACGGCCTGCGCCGCAAGCTCGGCAGCGACTGCATCCGCACCGTGCGCGGCGTCGGCTACCTGGTGCCGAAGCTGTGAATTCGATCCGGGCGCGCCTGGTGCTGGCGCTGATCCTGGTGGTGGCGCTGGTGTCGGCACTGGCGGCGACCATCACTTATCGGCGGGTGCTCAACGAAACCTCGGTGCTGTTCGACTATCAACTGCGCCAGATGGCCTTGTCGCTGCGCAGCCAG
>Ga0209208_10013516_pt1 | contig 10184 bp, 8 predicted proteins | sample S1TSphfallax_3_FD_187694 | JGI IMG/M metagenome (GOLD analysis project Ga0209208, IMG submission 187694) | Host-associated microbial communities from peat moss isolated from Minnesota, USA - S1T2_Fd - Sphagnum fallax MG (SPAdes) (version 2) | ecosystem: Host-associated > Plants > Peat moss >... | reverse complement strand
ACTAGCCATTCTCAATTCCTTTCTTTTTCTTGCCCATGTGGTTAGTTTTAATTATTATAAAGGTTGCATCAATGGATTAATGTGTAACAAGACATCCATTTATTCTTCAACAACCTACACATCAAAATGGCAATATAATATATTAAAATTTGAAATCCTACAAAATTACAATATATGAACAAGAAAGCAATCTATGCCGATGTCTAAAGGCACAACTTTACAATCCATCACATCACTCCTAATATCAAAGATGTTAGGTCAATCCATGGCCTTCAACTTTTTTTCACACAATCATACCCAAATCAATGCATCCAAAGTTTTGAGTTTTAACTTATTTATGTGATCACTTTTCACCTAATATTGTTTTGAAAATCCATGCTCACAAATAGTTGTGTTAACTAAAATCAGAAACACCTTTTCTAAATGTTAATTAATGTTAAACCAAGAAGAAAAAAACTCATCTAAAGTCAAACAAAATGTCTAAGTATCCAACATGGATTTATGTTCTCACTCTCTCCACAAACTCAAGGTCAGCTCTCGCCCTATCAAATATTTCTTCACTATAGTTGAACTTGATGAACAATCTATGAAATCAAACTAGTATACGTTTCCATCTCTCTATCATGAATTGGACAATGTTAAGACTAAATAAACGAAAAGTACTAACAATGGAGAAATCTAAAATTTAAGTTGTTTATAAGTAATTGGATATATTCTTTTCTAATTCTTTGATAATCTTTGATTTAACTTTCCACTCAATTTGATAACCAATAAGAGGATCAAAATGTAAAACATTATTATATGAAATACCATCCTCATTAATATATGTGAAAACATTACATGTCAAATCCACAAGGTTTTGATAATGATGAACTTGACATATTTTGTTGTTTGAAATGATTGCCTTGTGGAAAACTTTGTTGAGAACACTATATTGATGGTGTAGAATGTAAAAACAATGAATCTAAACTCATTTTTTTAAAGTCATTTTGAATATTACTAAATATTGGCCGCACCCTTTGGCATTGAGATTGTGACATTTTTCTTGAAATCCAATGGTCATTGTTAAGATTTTTTTTTCATGTATAAAAAAGATAGTGAAATATGAAACGTGCCAAATTTACATGCAAATAAGGTTTAAAATTTGATTAACATAGAAAATAATGTTGGTGATGAGCAAAAATACTATTTAGGAACAAATTTGAAACATAGAGTTGATTCTAAGGTTGAGCAACTAAAGTACATGTGGTATGCACATCCTATAACTAATCCACCCAACAAGCCATGCCAAAGCCCCCAATACATTGACAACCAAACAACCATTTGAAACTAAATGTTAGTTATTGAAATTGAATGTTAAAATCTTAAAAAAACATGGGACATAAACATTACATGAGAAGGTATTGAATACATATTCTACCACCATGTGGTATGTTTTGCTAAAAACATTGGCCATTGTGTAGTGTGTATGTGTATGATGGCTTGAGCTACAAAGAGGAGCTTCAATTACCACTTCAACTTATAGCTCACTATCAATACATACCAAATTTGTGGTGGTTCCATTAATCCCCCTTGAGGTTGCAAAATGTACAATTTCATTAATCTGGACTTGAGCTAGTGTTAATTCATTGGTGCCAATAATTTTTGCATGCATTTGGTTGCCAACATTGCCCAAGTGCAAGGGTGAGTCAATGAACATTTGGTATTAGACTATTGAAAAAAAACCTCCAAAAAAATCCATTAATAATTTCCAAAACTTTGATTGGATTAACAATGATCCACCCATTTTGGAATGGGAAATATAGATTAGGTGCTAGATTAAGTTTTTAGATCACATTTCATATCCCAATATTGCAAAGAATAGTATAAAGATGAACATTAGGAACTTGAGTGGTAAAAGTCTATGAAACTACATCTAGCAATAAACAAACAAAAAAACAAACTTCAAAGTGAAATCCAAGTTTCTAGCTTTGTGGGTTTTTTTGTTTTTGAAGGAAGAAGCAAGAAGATAACCAAAAATGCTTTTGTCATCTTGTCAAAAAGGAAAGGACACATTTTTTGAGATTTTTGAAGGCTCATTGGGTACCTTTTTTGGGGAGAAATAGTAGTTCAAAACTTATATATCACCCTAGAAATCAACTTGTAGTCATGTGCAACCCCTTACAATTTTATCTATCATTTATGTGTTTTCAATTTTTAAGTCCCAACAAATAATAAATTAAATAATAATTTTTAATCTAAATAATTTATTTAATTATTTATTTATTTGGTTGAAAGAAAACCCACCACACAACTTAGCATGCATCCTTGGGGTGGATATGAAAACCCAAGTAAGAAAACCTTTACAAACCATCAAATCTTTACACCATTGATCATAGGTAACATAAGTGTGATGTGTTGAATGTTGACATTTCTTGAATGAATAAATGATTGGCTTGGAATGTGGTGCAAAATAGGGGTTAGAAATGTGTTGCAAAATTAGCCTACCTCTACACCCAATTGTTGGTGACTTATGTTTTAACCATCTAGCAACCATACAAATGTAACTATCCATGTCTCCTAACCCCACTATTGAATGAAACATCGATCTTTTTTTAAACTTGGAGTTGGAGCATTAAGATGCCATTTTTTGTGCACACAACGAAGATATTTTGCAGGTTTATATTGTTATAAGCCCAATGCTCCCATGATTTCCCCCAAAAGAAACATCATGGGCTAGTTGGGATACAAAATCATTTTTTACCAAATTGACATCAAGAAAGAATGTCATGCTTTGAAACAATTTTTGTACCTTTTCAAAATAAAATCATGATCCAATCATTATGAGGGAAAAAAAATACACAGAAACTTGCTACAACTGCTAAGTTGTCAACAAGTTATAAAACAAAAGAAAGTCCTTACATCTTTATAGAAAGGAGGGAAACACCCACTGACACTCTTCAAATAAAAATCTATAGATTTGGTTTGTAGTGTTATTTGTATTTGTCAAGAATTGACTTCAACCAAAACCTTGGCTCTTGCTTCTTGAAAAGAATGTCAAACAAGACTTGTAAGCAAACTTTATATCTTGCACAATGTGAAGTAGGCCTTATTGTCCACCCAAGTCCAACTAAGTTCAATTTGTTTCAATTAAGTCCTACCTAAATTGTCAAGAGCCATTATTATTATAATTGAGTTCTATGGGTCTACCATAACAAACCTGGCATAACATAACCCACCATTGCTACTAGACAAATAATATTGTAAATGAATGTATCAACTTTTCATTTTCAATTGTAACCTTTCATGTTGTAAGGTTCATTTTTTAGTTGACATTTCTTTTGAAGGGCTCCCATTTTTTTGCCTTCATATAAGAACTTTTTGCAAGGTGAAGGGCCTTGCAACCTTTAGAAAAGACACTACTTATTGCATTTAAAAGGGGATTTTTTTTTGTTATTATGGCATTAATAACAATTGTGGGTGTAATTCATTAACCCAATCATTGTATCATCAAGGCCAATGCTATGGAATTCATTCATGATTTGTAATGAACTTATACTTAACTCCTAATTTAATTTTAGTTCATTTTTAATTAGATTCCAATTAAGTCTAAATTCAATTATAATTAACTTTTAGTTCACTTTCAATTCACTTCTAGTTAATTCTTAATTCACATATGGGTGCACATGGGTGCGCATGGGTGCGCATGGGTGCACATGGGCACACATGGGTGAACATGCACCATGTGTAAGTTGAAAGTTTCTTAATAAAATTCTTCAAAAGCTAGGTGTCCAATAGGTATAATTAGAGATATAATTCCATGTTACCTTTAGTATGTTCAACACTAGTTTGGATACATTTTCTTGTCATAACCTTGTCCCGTTTTTATATTTTCCTTGCAATAAAATCTTATTGAATTTTTGTTTTGCATGTATCATGTTCTTATTATTATTCTTCTTGTTTCATGATCTAAATTTGGAATGAAGCTTGCTTTTGTTCTTGTCTTGGTTTATAAATCCAGTAGATATGGTTGTTTTTGTGCCCATAACAATTCAAACAAACTCCAATCAAACTTATTTTCATCATTTTTTCTTGTTATCCTTTTGTTTCGAGATCATGTCTACATTTATGGAAGAAGTCCTTGCTACCCTTAGGAATCTTGAACATGAAAATCAAGCATTTTGTGAATGTGTTGCTCATTTGCAAACCAATCAAGTTTCAACCTCTTTGGGATGTGCTTTCATAACACAACCCCAACTAAACGTTTCACATATTAGCCTACTTGACAAATTTAATGGTGCATGTTCAAAGTTTTGAATTTTTTTCAACTAAGTGCATATTGTCATCTGATTTCATCCTTGTCAATATCTAATTGGCCCAACCCAACTTTGGATTCATTAGTACTTTGTTGTTAAACATGGCATTTGTTTGGTTCACACCTTTGTTAGAGCATCAATCACCTTTACTCAATGACTTTGAAGCATTCCTTGAAAAATTCAATGTTGGTTGAAGATTCGGACAAAAAATGTTCGTTTAACATCAAAATAATTTTTTTTGTCAAGGATCACATTTAGTTGCAATATATGCATCAGATTTTAAATAATGGTTTTGTGATATTTCATAGGGTGAAGCATCATTCATAATTACGGGTGAAAACATGATTAGGTGGACTCATTAATAACCATTTCAAGGAATGGTCAAGAAACAAAAATTGGCCAAATCATATTCCTAGGCCCTTTTCTTTAAATGTTTTCATAATTATAAATTATTATTTTTCATTTTATTTATTGCATGCAAAATTATATGGGTCGAAGTTTCCATTGCAATAAAAAATGTGGAAATTGTTACAAATTTTTATTCCTTATTCATGTGGCCCTTTCAATAATCAAGTTACTAAATTTTGGAAATTCATAACTAAATTATACATAATAAAATAATTACCCAATAAAAACAGCAAATATAATACCATTTTAGATACCTTTAAATTTTATTCCCAAAAAAAACCCCAAAACCTTGTTTGAAAAATGTTCCAAACCAAAAAGTTCAAGGAAAATAACCATTGTGACATTCCTAGTGGTACCACCCAATCATACTTTCACCTATATGTTATACGTATGTTATATATATATATATATATATATATATATATATATATATATAGTACTAATACATTATATTGTAGATGTAATTTCTTTTATAAACATATAAATATAACGTATGATATATTGTACATTAAAAATTAATATAACAAAAAAAGTATTTTATGACTTGTTGAAATAACATGTTATTATTTTATAATATATTACGAATGAAAATCGTTATTATTATTATTATTATTATAAAATAAGATTATAAATTTAATTTTGTGTTATTAGTAAATTAATTTTCATAGACAAAGGTTGTAACTTGTCAAAAAATATTATCCGTGAACAAATATTTTGTGAATTGTTATTAAATAATGAAATCTAAATGTGTTTTCATTCGAATGGCTTGGAATTTTGCATGTAAATTGGACACATAGTGACCATGTGACTTCTTTGAAGTGATTTAACACCTAGGTTGGAAGAATGCCATTCCACAAGAATATGACTCAATTTTGAAGAATGATATTTGGAAGACACCCATATTAGCTTTGAATGGGTTTTTATGGTGAAAACACAACAAATGGAAGCTTGTATAGGCTCAAAGGTTGCCATATGGCATGAAGGCTTGAACAAATGAAAATAGTCAATTTTCAATATTCCATCACCCAATATGTCAATATGTCAAATGGCCAACAAATCTTATAATTATCACAATGGTTACCAATAATAAATAGTCCATTCAAACTTGGATATTAAATCAATGTTTTTCAATTGCATTGTCCGTAAGGAGGTTGAAATGGTTTAGTCCCAAGGTTTCAAGGTGATCATGAAGGGACGAAATAATTATGTTTACGAATTAGAAGCAAGTAAATCATGTTTGGTATTCTTAAATTGATCCTCCCCATAAGAGCAAGGCATGGGTATAAATGACTTTGATCATAACTTATATTTATTGATTGAATGAGGAAAGTATGTTATAATCATTCTTAATTATGTTAATGACTTATTATTGACAAAAGACCATTTGGCCAAGTTAGTGTGTATTGGAAAACAACTTGAGACTATAATGTTTGAAATGTCCAAACTAAATTAACAAGGCTTCGCATAGGGTTGGAGTTTATTGCTTAAGCTATAGACCTATCATGCAAGTAGAAAAGTCTTATGTGCATAGCATATTCAAGAGGTTTGGAATGAAGGATTGTAAAACCTATTGCAACATCCATGGAAGAAGGAACACATTTGCATTCTAACATGAGGACATACTTGGTAGACCAAACTTACTACCAATTTTGGTTGGAAGCTTGTATTTTTTCATACACAACATGGTATTGTTTCATTTTTTGGGTACATGTGAGCAAGTATGTGGTGGCATCGCAACAAAGCTCACAAAATGGTTGCTTGACAATGAAAACAACATGAGTTTCTATCACATTTCTAGAAACAACAAGAAAATCTAGTCATTATGTTGGTTGTTAACATGTAAGAGAATATTTTCTCTTATCAAGTTTTTTTGTTGGTTATGATTGTTTTCATTGTTATGTTTCTTTCAAATCATTATTGTGAATAATTTTTCAATAAGTTCATATATATGAATTTTAATAATGAATTTTATTACAACATGTTATTTCTCAAGACAATATACTTGTAACCACCAAGCCATCACAATATGAAATTACAATGATCATATGTTTCTTTTGCTAATTACAACAAAAATAGATTTTTTTACAACATCATTTTTTTTTCATTTTTGCTAACCTTGGAGAGAAAGTGTTCATTGTTGTACATCATAAACCTTAAAAACCTAAAGACCTTTAAACCATGAACCTTAAATTTGTTATTGGGTAATTAAGGTAGATTGAAGATCATGAACTTTAAAAGGGATCTTAGAAGGGGGTAAGGAATTCAAATTTCCTCCTATTTATGCATGGAATAAGCATATTCAGCCACAAATTAAATCAATATAGAAAAAAAAACTTGAAACAATGACATAAATATGAATATGTATTGGCCTATATTCAATTGGTTGGATTGCATGCATTTTTCTAGTTTGAAAACTATATTTCACACTAATGATATAGTAGGTGAGAGTTTACATTGAAAAGTGGTGCACAACATCTAAACATCAATTTTTAGGTGGTAGGTTGCCTCCTATACATTATCATCCCTCCTCTTTGGTGACATGTTTGACTTGGATTACTTTTTGACATCATTATTCTCTTCGACTGTGTGCAACTCACAACCTTTGAAAATCCCCCACTTTTGTAAAAATAGGGTTATAATAACAGTGTAGAAAACATTCACAAATATACCAAGTTTGTGAATGTGTTGTACATTAAGGTGTGAAAAAAAAAACGTATGTGGCCAAATGAAATTGTTATAATGGGAGCTTTAAATTGTTTAAGGAGTTTTTTTAATAAACTAACTCTTAAATCTTGTAATAACCTAATAAGCTTGTGCTTAAGTGTGAAAAAACAATTTTGTCACCGATGAGATTGTTCAAATTGGTGTTTTGAATTGTTTTACATGGTTGTTTCACTAAATTAATATTTAAATGTTGCATGTTATTTGCATGTGTGCCATCTAAAAGACATGCAAATTGCAAGACGAAATTTTAGCAAGAATTTGGAGCTTTTAGCACATGCTTATCCAATTTTACTAAAAAATGCACAAATTGTAACATTTATATATACAATTTCAGCATTAAAAATTCCTTTTCATATGTTTTTTAGAGTATAGCACCCCTTCAATCCATTGTACTAAAACAATCCAAGAAGAAGGATTTGCATCATATTTGATTATTTTTGCAACATCCATAAATGAAGTGTTCCATTTAAGATAATTTCTTCCATGCAATTACTTTGATTTATAAAATTATGCAACCTTCCCAATGAAGTTAAAATAAAACCTATCCAAATATTGGAGATAAAGGACTGTGGTAGTACATTAGCCTATTTCAAACTTTATAACTAACAAACAAGGTTCCAACATTAGTTGCGTTGTTTGTTTCTCTTTATCCTAGTTACACACTTTACCATATGAGGATTTGTTTTTGGGAAAAATCTTTGACACTCATTTTGTGAAACTTGTAGAAACTTGGTGGTTTCCACTTGGGGCCCATTGGTTCATCTTCAAATTTAAAACTCAAACTTGGTGTGAGGTACAACACTAGATTTAAATATTTTAAATGGCAAGATTGGTGGATTGTGGTAACAATATTAAAAACGTAAATCCAACAATATATTCACTACAACAAAAGGTGTCCCTATATGCCAAGTGATTTTACCAAATGTTAAGTGAATTCATTGGTCATAGTGAACATGACCTAGTGGGGAATAAATGAATTCATTGGTTTAGTGAACAAGGACTAATAAAGTACACCCACATTTTGTAGTAGTGAATCTTTATCACAATTGGTCAAATGCCTTAGTTTAAAACTATTTATTTCCATACAAGTGTGTAATGAAGAAATGATTAAACATTATGTGATTGAAGAAGATTATGTGTGAAATTAGGAACAAGAAGGAGGTTCAATTCAAAGTTGATGCAAACTTGCAAATAAGAATGAATTTGACAACATACTTTTAACCCAAGAAGAACAAAAAATATTGATTAAATATATTTTATTTTTCACAACTAAAAAATCAAATGCACATGAAATTTTATAATATAATATGGATTTTTCTTACAACAACAATTTGCATTTGTTCACTACACATGGATGAAGTAAATTTTGTGAATTCATCCATAACAAAATTACGTGGTGTTTATTGTGGTACATATTGCATTAATATTAAATTTTGACATCAAGCCCAAGCTTATGTTTAATATGTGCCACTTATATTCAATTAAAAGTTGATATATTAATGTCAAATTCATAACATTAGTGTAATATGTGCCATAATAAACACCGCTATTTTAATTTGCATTACAATTTTTTTAAATCACAAATTTGAATTCATGAGAGTATCATGAACCATGGCCTATTTGCTATAAAGAAAAGCCCTATTTTGTTGAATGGGTTTTACTAGTCAATAATGATTCCTAGGAGTATTTTTTAAATTGTTAAAGATTCGTAGGCTCTTTAAATGTATTCCTAATAATATTCAAAACAAACCCATGACTGATCAATTAATAAAATATTATATGTAAACCCTTACTTTGGTCTAACTAGGTATATAATTTAAAAGGATATAAATTTGGATAAAACGTATGAAAAAAAATGATGATATTGTAAATTAATTAGAACTTGGGGAACAAGTTAAACAACATCATTGAGAACCTTTTGAAAACAAAATGAAAACATATTGGAAACACCAAAATCCAAAGATAATACCCTCCCCCAAATAAAAGAAAAAAAGATTATCTTGGGTGCATGTTACACCTTTTCATCAGATACATGGAAGTTTATCCCTAAAAATGTTTAACACCATATTCAACATGAGAAAATACCCTTTTTTAAAAGGATAGGTGACACACCCCCAAGCTCCTTAATGCATTCAACTACGAGTCCAAAAATAAAAACATCAAAAGGAGAAAGAGTTGGGGCGCACTCCTTGGCTCGTAGCACTTTAGAGGTAGAGGGGCATGCTAGAGCTCCAAAATGAGACTAAAAAGATTGACAAGCAATTAAATCACTCACACGGACCTACACAAACTAAACAACAAGTTGGTTAGTGCGTAGTTGGAACACTTTGGTGCTCGAATGAACCATGAGCAAACACGGACTCACAAGACTCACCACGACCCGGACTTGGGGGAAATCACCACCTTCCCCTTTATAATATACTTTGTGCATGGCCATGGGACCAGCACCCAAATGTCATTTTGTCATGGGATTCCCAAGTGGGAGTCCCGAAATTCCCACAACTAGGACTCCTACGACTTTGGAGACCCATAACTTTGCGTGCAGACCTCCGATTGAGATGAGGTCTGAAGCAAAGTTGTAGCCCTTGCCGAGAGATTTTCAATCGTATGTTGCACGCAAGGAAATCGGGGTGATTCCCAACTTTTAATGCTCGGGAGTCAAATTGCCAATTTGACTCTCGACCCTTCTTTTGGCCATAACTTGTGTTTGAAGTGTCCAAATGGGTCATGCGAACCCATTTGAGACATTTACGTTCT
>Ga0209208_10013514_pt1 | contig 10185 bp, 5 predicted proteins | sample S1TSphfallax_3_FD_187694 | JGI IMG/M metagenome (GOLD analysis project Ga0209208, IMG submission 187694) | Host-associated microbial communities from peat moss isolated from Minnesota, USA - S1T2_Fd - Sphagnum fallax MG (SPAdes) (version 2) | ecosystem: Host-associated > Plants > Peat moss >... | reverse complement strand
TAAACCCTAAATCTCCTGACAAATCTCTTCACAAGAATCATTCCTTGTTGATTTCATTCTCAAGTGATCAGAAGATCAGCTGAAAAATAGATCACTTGTAAGTTGTAGTAGCAGCAGCAGCAGTAGTAGTGATCAGTCATCACATTGTTGCCATGATCATCTGCTGCTATGAGATGACTCAAAGGAGAAGATTTTTAGGAAATCTTTGGAGAATTGGGTACTAGCCTAATAATGATGTACAACTTCATGGAAGAAGGATCTACAGGATCACCAATCTAGAACTTGTTAGAAATTTGCTTCTGCACTTCATGCTTTCTTGCTTTCTTAACAGATTTGGAAATCCACTCTTTGGAAATCAATCTATTTATCTGTCTATCTATCTATCTATCTAACCCTAACTTAAACCCCTGTTCAGCCGTGAAGTAACGTGAGTACATTGCTATAAGCACCCTAGGGGCTTTTCTATAGTATCCAATATTGTTGCCTACAAAACGTAACCTTAACCTCAAACTCTAACCCTAATCTAAACCCAAACCTGAGAGCTGTGAGTGAACTAGCTCCAATTTGTCCCTTGGTAGGTTTTCAGGATCTTTGGAGCTTGAGGTGGCAAAGAAAACCATTGATTCTTTGCCTGCTCTTTCATGAAACCTGTTGATTTCTTCGAGGTTTTCCAAATACCCAAAACCAATGGTTCTTTGATTCCGACTTTTTCTTTCCAATTACTTCTTTGTGTGTTCTTTCATGGAACTTGTTGATTTCTTTGAGGTTTTCCAAATACCCAAAACCAATGGTTCTTTGATTCCGACTTTTTCTTTCCAAGTACTTGACACCCATGGTTATTCAAATTCAAAGAGAAACATCCTAAACCCTATGTGTGAACAAAGATACATTAGGATTAACAATCATAGGATAGTTAGTTTGACATTAGGGTTAGTGGCTATTTCGCTACTGCGGTGACTATTTCCAAGTTAGGGCCTAGCCTATCATTGTGAGAACCATTCGAGATAAGTGTGAATTAACCTTAAGAGGCCTCTCACTTTAGAAGGTGAAGGTTACAAGTGTAGGTGCAGGTTCTCCGCAGCCCTAAATCTTTGACAATTTTCTCTCCAATAAATCAAGATGTGTCTGCTGATTGATTTGGTACTGGGCCTCGGAATGTCTCTCTCTGTGGTTTTTCTCGGGATATCTCACTCCTCCCTATGATGAGTACAAGGCAGTAGTGTGAGTAAGGCATAATAACGCTTTTTTACATCTGGCAAGAGGGCATTATTATACCATGTCAACCAAGGCCAAATAACTCGTTAACTTCACTTTAGGGTTAGTTTTGTCATAAATGAATATTTTGTTTGAATAGTGGAAATGAATTTCTTGTGAAAATATGAAGTTGAGATGCTGAAACCCGAAACCCTCAAACCATCACAATTAGAGCCAGGGATTCATTTAATTCCTGATATGAAGATGTCATAGTAGAGTTATCTGTAAAGTCAGGCGATTAGGGGGCGAGAACAGCTAGTTTCAGCATAATAGGGCATCAAACGTGTAAGTAACCGAGAATGAAAATTTTACAAAAGGAAATAACTGGGACCCAAACTAGTTTTCCCCCCCAATTTTGGTAGTAAACTGAGTTTCATCCTGTCTTTCCTTTTCCCTCAGCGCCTCCACTGCATCTACATATATTTTCACTGCTCCTACATGTACCAACTACAATAATTACTCTCAAACCTCATGCCTAGATTTAATAAAATTTCCTTACTTTGTGGATACCACTGAAAGAGGGGATAGGGGGTGAAACAGAGGGTGACTTTGTGGATAACTCTAGCACAACATGAAAGTTTTATAATTGACCCCCACCAGACCCCCAATTCCACCCCCACATGCAATCTTTTTGTTGTTGCCATGGTCCCCACAGAATGCAAGAAGCCATGCTTCTGAATCCAGGCCCAAGATTTTGTAGGGAATAATATACTATAATGAACGATATCTAGCCCACCCATTTAGATGGTTTGGAAGCCAAAATCTTCTTGTGGGCCAAAGCAAATTTGGCATGCTTTTCAGGCTATTTCAAAAGCACCCACCGTCCATAATACCATCAGGTATTTTTCAAGAGTCGGGCTCTCACCGACCTATGAATTGGTGGGCTTGAATGAACATACATAATAACCACTTACATTCCCTTCCTTGCCTAAACCTTTATATGGTCAGCACCCTAAACCCACACCCTCACATATAATACTGTACCTGGCTATTATCAAGTCAGGTGAATATTGAATCAAAGGAAAAAAGTGTGTAATCATTTACTATTTATTTTTGATTGCGCCTATTTCTAGAAATTTTGCCTGGAATTTGCTTTCTTTTCTCAAAATTTACAAAATCCCTAATAAACTGCAAATATTTTAAAGCAAGAACACCATATAGTGCAATTATAGAGTGTGCAAAACCTCATGAACATTGTAAACCTTGTATATGATTGAACGGTCATGTGTGAACAATTGTGTTTTGAAAATTTTGAAAATTTGACTTGGGGAATGGTTTATAGTGTTTGGTTGTGGAGATAAGTTAGTGAATTTATTAAAGCCTAAATTTGGTGTGGAGAAACATAGTTTAGTGATGGTTCTATGTGTCATATTAAACAACACACAATTGATCACAAATGTGACAACCCTAATTACATAGTTTTGCTCAAAATACCATCCTTAATTAGTCATCACAAAAATCCCTTGGATCTTCAAATTATAACATTAATAGGGGGGGAAGCTTCTAAATTCCCACCAATTTCGGGCATATTGTATTCTTGCCAAAACAACATTTGCCAAATTTAGAAGGTTTTGGTGCAAATATGGAAACATATAATATTCATTTCTTAAAAATTCTATTTCTTTGTTTTCTTAGCATGGCACAATTCTAAAGTAGTATGAGAGAGGAACTCTAATCCTTCCTAGAAATCTTATATCCTAGTGTTTAAATGCTGAGATGCAAAGAGTAATGTCACACTTCAAATCTAAAAGCAAGTGGGCTAAGTATGAAGAACAAAGACCAAATATCAAAGTAGGATTATGATATTTTAGATCATAATTCAAAATAGTTAACATAAACTTAAAACATTGCATATCAGACCTCAAAATAATGAAAATAGAATATAATCAACATGGATCAAATTGACAATAATAAAATAAGAATCACAAGAGCAAGATTTGAAGGAAAAAAAAGGGCAACTGAAAAGGTTGTAATAGATCAAAACTTTACAATAGGAATTTAAAAAAACTTGTATGATTTATTGTTGGATTAAAAGTTTTATAGTTCCTAGATGTTATTAAAGGAAGCCCAAAAAAATAGGTTTCCACAAGCTTTAAAAATTGTACTTTGATTTACACACCAATAGCATATGATTGGGTGAAAGCACGCAACAATGGTTAAAAAATGTTGTCACCAATACTATTTTTTGAAACAGTTCAAATTTCAACTTCCCTTAAGCCAATATTAATAGAGGTTTTTACATATTATATTCAAAATAAGGTTGTTCCATTGTTAAATAATGTAGTTGTCAAAAGAAACTACATTTTTTTATTAATATTAAATGATTAAAAAATATATTTGTGAAAAAATACATTACAAAGAATTTGTTCATTCTAACCCACACATTTTCGACTTGTGTCCAAATCAACCATTTTTTCAACTATTGATGTGATTATCCTCCATGGCATCATAGTAAAAACGATTTGTAATCATAAAAACAACTAAAAAATGGTTGTAGTTGCATATGCAACTATGACTTGCAACTAATGTTGTTTGGAAGAAAGTGAAGAATTAGACCATTAGGTAGTAAGTATTGGGTACTAGTATATAGGTAGGCTATGTAATCTATTTATTTATAAATTGAACTAGATCATAGGTAATAATTAAATAGAATATGTAGTAGGAAGTATGTACATGGGTTAAGTAATAGATAGTAAGGGTAATTAATATGTGATAATGTTTCTGTATAGATTAATTACTTAATTAGGTACATAATATTATTTATTTATCGAATAGGCTAACTAGGTAATAGGGTTATTGTATGATCCATTTATAAACATGATATGTGACTAATTTATATATTGTATATCTAAAATATTTTTTTTGGGTACAATTATGATATATTATAATATATATGTATAATATAACTTTTAAAATCAACTAGAAATTTGAGATGTGAAAAATATATAATTTTTTTACACAATTTTTTAATCATAGTTTTAAGTAAAACTTAATATATTATAAGTGTAAAAATAATAAAATTTATAGTTCCATACAATCAATTAAATATATGGCATTAATTAACATTTAAAAATTCAAATTCAAATTCTAGATTAATCTTTTAGATTAAAAAAATATGGCTAATATAAAATCTTTTATTATATTTACATTACATAAATTTACATCCATTTATAAACATTACATGTGAACAAATTATAATATCACATATTTAAATTAACTTTTATTAATAAAATTATGATATTCAAAAGCAAAATTGTATAATATAATCTTTAGAATCAAATGAAGGTTTCATATACAAAATATATAGTTTTAGTTTTATTATATTATCCCACAAAAAATTACATTTATAAATCATGTGTTTGAATTAAAATTTTCCAAGGAATGGTCATTGAAATGGTTTTCAATAATGAAATTTAAGTAATTTTTTGTTTCAATTTAATTTACATTTTATACAGAATAAACTATAATTGTGTACATTATTGGAAAAAATTTAAGATTAAACTTTAAATCTTGTCATTTGGACAAAATATCAATTAGATATCAAACATAAAAAATCACGTTTTGTGTAATGTTTTAAATAAAGTAAGTTAAATAGAATGCACATTTTTATAATATCACAAAAGTGGGGCGGCTTGGTTGTAAAGGAGTTGATTTCGATCTTTGGGGTTCAAAGTTCAATTCTTATAAATGACACGGGTTGTGTGGTCAATGGGTGTAACTTGACTGAATGTTTCCTACCTAGCCTTTTTTAGCTTAGCCTATGTAATGACACATGCTAATAACTTATAAGTTGAAATTAATAAAATCATCAGTAATATAATATATATAAATAAATAATTTAAATTTAAAATTTAAATATTTAAACAATAATGTGACTACATTGGTTAATTGTAAAACTAGTTGCAAAATGAAATGACAATGACACTTTTTTTTTATCGACTAAAATTTTATGTGATTTGTTTAAAACAACTAAAACAAATTTTAGTCACATGTGACATTTACAACTGAAAAATAATTGAAAAAAATTAGTCATTAATATGCAAATTCTTTATAGTGATAGAACTTGTAACAATATATCACAAAGTGCAAATATATTTTTTAAATGATTCAAATAATTGTAAAATTTGATGAAATATTTAGTTATATATTGCATATAAGTTGATTGTACCATTTCAATTACAATTGAAAAGTTTAATTCATGTGATTTCACAAAAACATTTGGACAAATTTTTCATTCAAATGATCATAAGTGTGTTGAAAAAAAACATTTTATTGAGATATTACTTTCATTTGAAATATAACAAAAAATATGTTGGAGACCTTTGTATCAAAATCCATTTTATATGTTTATCAAAATGCGAAATGAAAATTTTAAAAAACTACCCCCAAAACAATACAAAATGTACCCCAAAAAAATACATTTTCTTGCCCATAGTAGTCCTTTTTGTAATGTGGTTTCATCCAATTTCAAGAACTTTTATGATCACATACAACTTTACAAACCAAAAACATGTATGGTTATGCAATTAAAAAAATGGATGATTGATTTCCTTTCCAAATAATGGTTATCTTTTTTCAAAAGGTTAGTACCAAGTGGAATTTCCCTAACCAATAAGCACTTGCTAGTTTTAGACATGCATGAATATCATGTCACCCCAATGAAAATTAAGCAAACACACAAATTTGGGATAAACATGGTCACATTACCTTTGGATACAACCCATGCACTTTAAATTTGACATGTTTCAAACCTTTCAAGATTTTTTTCAAAAGAAAATAAAATGGCACAATGTTTAATTATAACAAACTAGATAAAAACAACCTTGGAAAGGTGGTAAACAAAACATTAAACCAAACATTGACCAAGGAAAATATAATGTCATGGTAATTCAAAGTTACATGAATATGACTTCTTCACTTTAAGGACATGAAAAAGAAAGAAAGCAAGCCTTAACCACTTCTACACAATAGTCACTATGAGTAGTTTAGAAAAGGTTGATTACATACCCAATGAGGAAGATGAAATTATGCTATGGGAAGAACAATATATTACAATAAAATTGATCAATATGACAATAACAATAAACACTATTGGTCATGAATCACAAGCGAATGATGTGTGTTAAAATTAACTTAAGTATTATGTGGATATGCTTAAAAGTCATGTCATTATGAGAAAATTGCATCAGTATAGACTGCACTAATTTACAATTACATGTCCATACCAACTACATTACAATAGGTTGCAACATTGGAAAATGATTGGTTGCACATGAGTTATAGGGAAGTTCCAAGGGTATGGAATATTTTGAAGATATCTTGGTCAACTATACAATTTTGGTCAATGTGGATTGACTTTGTGTTTTGGTTATTTTATGGTTGTAATATGCAAGTGATCAAGCACCCAAATGCAATGATATGGATTGCATGGTCCTTCCCCATGTGAACACATCCAATGTGATAAATGCCAATTGGCACATGGACATTACCATGCCATATGTATAGTTTTTGTGATAACCCCATGTGGAATTGCTTTGCAACTTAGTCGGATTGCATGCATTGTAATTAAATATAAGTTTTAATTTCTAATAGAACAACACATTATGGGTTTTTTGGTCGGACAAAAAACTAACTACTCTCCTTTTTTACTTGATTGTAACTATTTAGTCACAAAAATCACCATACTACAAAGGCCATTGAGATGTTATGTGATGTCATGGTTTTGCGACTATAGTTAATATGAGGACTAGTGGGTTTTTCTGGATAGATATATTATAATTCTTGAAATTCTAATAATATGCTCTAAATAAACTAAAAATATTTAACTAAACATACCTTGACTTTTGTGACCATATTTCCAACTTTTAATCTCACAACATGATGATGTGGCATTCCACATACATTAAAATATTTCACTATTAGTCAATATGATTACTCATACACTACTTTGGATAAAATGAGTCATTTATTGTTTGGTCACTATGTTAGAGATGGTGTCCAAAACCTCAATGTAACTTTTTGCACCAAGATGCAAGTCCAAAAACTTTACCCTCACTACAACAATCATATCCTTTGAACTAGACACAAAATGAATATTTTTTTTCTAATTACATTTATAATTACTTACTCATAAAAATTTAAAAATAATGGCAAAAGATGTCAACATGCCACATGGCATCATGGTTTTGCAATTGTACTCAATATGACAACTTGGATTTTTGGTAAATTATCATATTATTTTTCAATTTTTGTTCATTAGTTAGTTAGTTGTAAGAACCATCCACCTTTGTGACAAATAATGATTCAATTTCCAATAATGACATGGCATTGTTATATGCCAACAAGATGATGCAGTCCTATTTGTCAACATCATGATTCATGTCATTGATTTTATGAATTAATCACATTTAATAATTAGTTGAAAATATTGTTGTTTTTTGTGATTAATAAGGATTTGGTCTTCCATGTGGTGATGACATGGCATGCCATTTGGCAAAAAGGTGTCACAAATTTTCATAGCAATCCATGATTTTTTATGTTTTGAATTTATGGCATTAATATTTGTCATGGCATGCCAATATTTTTTGTGTGTCATGAGGTTTTTGAAATCATGAATTCACATGCATGTGTATGTGTACTAAATTTGTAATTATGATTGTAATATTAATAGTTGTTTTGAAAAAGGTGACACCTAACTCCTTGAATTTTTAATTGCTTAACACATTAGCTTAGGTTAACATACCTATTAAGTTAACCTATTTATGTACGCTACATAGTAAAAACTTACTTTGTAATACAAGCTACCATGTAAGTTATTTAACTAGACATAAGAAATTTACTACATGTAGTATGTTTAAATATACTTAGAATAGGTTACCCTACTAATAGGTTAATCTAAGTAGGCTTGCCTAGGTTCCTAGCTTTAGGTTTTTGCCAAGTCAAATTAGGTAGCTTTATTACAAGATATTTTATCAAATTTGTAACGACCTTAAGTTTGTGTGACTAAATGCAACTATGATGCAACTAAAGGTGACATAACTATCTTAGGTTAAATTCTTTTTTAGCTTAAGAATTATTAGGTTAACCTAGGCTAGGTTAGTAAGTAATATATGTTGACAAATTAGTTCATTTTAGGTCAACTTAGGGTGTCAAGGTTATAATTCAAGGGTATAAACTCTGAGCTTTATAACTTTGTGTTAAATATAATTTGAAAAAAAAAATGTGGTAGTGCCATGGATGAAGACTTAAACCCCAAAATGAAAATGAAAGGTTCAAATCTTCATTCTTGCCACCTATGATATTTAGGCCACTTGGCTTAGGTTAGGTACCTAGGTTGCCTAGGATAGGTAGCTAACCTAACTAAGTTGATTTTTGGCTAGGTGAGTTAGGCTACATTGCCTAAATTAGTTGGGTAAGATAATTGATAATAGGTATGTTGTGTTAATTGATATATTAATAAAAGAAGACTATTGATCAACTTGTGGCCAACAACCATTTTAGTTTTATTTTTTAATACTAAACTGTTGTACCAACTATTGATTGTTTAATTTAAAACATCATATGTTTTAATATAAGCATAAAGATTTGAAGAAGATTGGGAAAACTATTTTTAATTTGATTTTCTTATTCTTGGATTCAAGTTAAAACATATTTGTTGATGTTTATATGCAAATCCAAAAATGCAAGTAGGAAATAATCTTGTGTAATTTGAGGGCATAGAAACACCTTTAATAATTATTTATGTGTTTTGCATGCTAACTAATGCTAATTTGGTAGGTCATTCGATTTTGTCCATTTGCATCAATTACACATGTATGTTAACATTTTCATTCACACCTTTGTTCCCTTAAATAATTGTTCATTTTCAATGTAAATGGTGTTATGTATTACTTCCCACAATGTGTTCTTTTATAAGGCAAGTAACATGTGGAAGCAAAAATTAAAGTTCAACATTTTCAACCTTTAAAACAAATTATATTGCAATTTGGTCTTGTATCTTGGAGGAGGACGTCATGGAAGTTCTTATTTTGCTATTACCACAATTATTGATCAAGCATTTTGTTTTCATTTGGGGGCATGAACACAATGGCATGACATAAAGTCAATTCACCAAATGGAACTTATTATTGTCTTAAGGATTTAAGTTGTGTGTATTTTGTTTGTCGAGGATTACAGTGGGAAAGAAAACTAAATGTTGCTTATTAACAATGAGCTAAACAAGATTTTATTTATGGTAGTCCAACAAGTACAAAGACATCAGGCCATGATCAGGAAATTGAAGTAAGGCCCAACATAATAGCTCAAGAGGAGGAAGTGTATATTGAGGAACCATAGAACTTCAGAAGTGGAATAGTTCAAGAGGGGGAAGCGTAGACAAAGGAACAACAAGACCTCAGAGGAAGCGGTTAGGAAGAGAAAAAATCACATATAACTCAAGCACAATAGCATGTGGGGACTATTCCAACAATAGAATAAAAGTTATCCAAGATCTGGTTCTTGGAAGTAGAACCATGGACTAAGTTAGTGGAGAAGGAGGTTATAGCAGCAAAATTAGAGATGGGTATAGAACCACTAGTTGTTTAACAAGTCCAAATTACAAAGATTGTTGTGGAGGAAACAAATGCTTAGAAGGTAGCAGAATGTTTTCATTTCATTTTTTGTCATTTCATAAGGATTTTGGGGAAGGAATCCAAAGTACAAAAGGGGTAATGTTAAAGGGATAGGATGATTACATGGTTTTGGATGAACAATGCATTTATGATAAGGATTGATCATGGAACATTGTAGGTTTGAATTTTGAATTCTTGTTGGTTTTGAATCATGATGATGTGACTTGGGATTGCTTAAAGGGGGAAGTTCTAGGAAAAAAAAATTCATTATTAGATACACAATTTTGGAAAAGTAAGGATAGTCATAGGTATTTTGTAATAG
>Ga0209208_10013512_pt1 | contig 10187 bp, 13 predicted proteins | sample S1TSphfallax_3_FD_187694 | JGI IMG/M metagenome (GOLD analysis project Ga0209208, IMG submission 187694) | Host-associated microbial communities from peat moss isolated from Minnesota, USA - S1T2_Fd - Sphagnum fallax MG (SPAdes) (version 2) | ecosystem: Host-associated > Plants > Peat moss >... | reverse complement strand
CTACTAGATTCCTATGACTTCCTTGCAAGGGAGATAGTGGATGGTTGGCTATGGCTATTATTACATTATTAACAATAGCTTGATTCATAATTATGAGGAAACCATCCATACGACAAGAATCGCAAGTTCTATGGTTAAGACTATGAAACAAGAAGTCAAAGTTGACAACATTCTCCCTTAATGTTATGATGCGTTTGCATATTCTATTTTCATTTAATTATCAGATTCCTCCTTGAGTGAGGACTTGACACCCCTTCCTTCATTGACGAAATTACCAAAAGGCATTTTTTAGTTTGATGTTTTTTTTGTCATTAGAGCCATCCACCCCTGTGGGGAGTATTTAATCTATTGTCTTTTGCTTATGTGCGACAGTGTTATGAGGATAAACATAAAATATGATGGCCATGCTTGGTGTAAGTCGGTCACAACCAATATAAAAAATTTGTTTGGGCTTAGTTTTAGGAAGGTTCATTGCTTGGGTCACTCATGGTGTGTGCAAGATGATTGTGAAAACTTTGTGCACTTTGCCTCTCACAATGAAACCTTCTAGTGTGGTGAGTGTACCCATATTCCAATCATAGGTTAGATGACAATGATTATGTCTACTTCCTCACTTGGATGCAAATTTTGTTACGTTCCTCCCTTTTGTGTTGCAAATTTCAATTGGCAAATCTATTATTTGTGCATAGACTCCAATCTATGTCAAGAACAATGATTCATTTTGGTGTTCACAACCATCTTATTGTGGATGGAAAGTGTCGGGAGTTTGTTAAGGACATTAGAAGGCTGATCGTAGAGGAGGTGGATCACACACTTGATGTAAAGATCTATGCAATTTCCTTGAGTGCTAACAAGACCTTCTTGGCAAGTTATTTGCTTGATGATTCTAGCGATGATATAGTGGAATTCTTCAAGGGTGAGTACTTGGAGCACATCTTGGACAAGTTCTGTGAATTCAGTTCTCCCAATGTTTGTAACCTTGTTGTTTCTTTCAAGTGTCATTCAGGAGGTGGATATATTGATAACATCCTTAAATTGAAGTCCAAAAGACGTTATGACTACATTTAGGAGTGATGTTTCCCATGACAAGTTATAGGAAAAAAAATGTTTATTTTCAAGATGTCAATAAATGGTGTTGGGAGTGGAGTTAACTTCATCACATGAATGTAAGCTATAGGGGATTTGCAAAACGTTTGGATCATGTTTGATCATGTGAAATGTGTTGTTGGTTGGACAACTATGGTTTGTCATGTGTACGATCCTACTTAATGTAAAATGATGATCATAACAATTTGTGATATGCAATTTAAGGACACTGAAATTCAACTTAATGAAACAATGTTGCAAAACGGGTTTCCAAAACCCAATTTCAAAGGATTCATGGCTGACAACGCACAAATCAATTGGAATGTGGTTATAATTGTTTATGGTTTGGGGGACCCCTATGTTAAGATGGTTGATATGGAGCACACCTATTTATTCCATTATCTATTCAATCTTTCGATAAAGAAACCAAATAACTGATCAAACTTGAATTTTAAGATGAGCACAAGGCTTTTTGCCACTAGTGCAAGAATGCCACATCCTTTGGGGAAGTTGATAGTCATTATGTTTTAATTCATTGTTGGTGGCTTTGATCTGGGTCTATTTTTGAGGCAAGTCTCCACAAGCTTGGCAATTGGTTTAACTTTTGGCATTTTTTTGTTAAACAACGGGAGGTTTCATGGTCCATGTGAGTAATTCTTTTATGAATTTCCTATGATTTCCCTTTTTTTTTGTCCATTCAAAATTGTAAGATGTCCATTTCACTCAAATTCCATTTGCAGTCTATCTCCTTCTCCATTGTAACATTTCGAAAAAAAAGAAGTTTTTTTTCCTTTAATTTATAAAATTTTAATGATGAGGAATGGGTGGAATTGCCCACTTGTAATCTAGTCGAAACTATGCATAACATCTAGTTGCAACAATTGGGGAATCGAGGCATTTGTTTCTACATAACAACGTCTAATGATTACGTTTGGGCTTTCAAACAATTTACATTGTATAAATAATATTTACAAGGGGGTCTAATTGGTCATGGACTTGATAGGAATGAATTGTTGTGGAGGAGGGCCCAATGGTTTAATGATCCTGCTAGATTAATGATTATTATGGCAAACTACATGTCTGAATCTTCTTTCTCGAATCGCACTCCACACCTTGAGGGGGAGGAGGTTTTTGGGTTTGCCAAGCAATCCGTTGACTATCTTCTTGGTGTAGACAATGATTTTCATCATCCTCACCATGTGAATTTATTTTGTCCACGAATAACAGTTCTTGCTGTTCGACCCAATATTATTGGGGATGTAAGCAGGTAACAACTACCCTTTAGTTTTAGTGTTATTTTACCTTTGGTATTTTGAGGTGGCTTGGAGTTGAAGGAAAATATTCATGTTGATGGCCAATGGTGGATAAAATGCTGCCCACCTAATTTTGTAGTTCAATGTTCTGTGTTTTAGAAAACCACAAGGTTCAAATGCAAAACAAAACTCAACATTTATAAATATTTAAGTGGAACTCTTGTCCCATGTTACTTAGGGTTCTGGGTATAATTTCATAATGGATCATTGGAACACCATATGTACTTGTTTGTCTTGATGATTTGAATCGTTGTGTTGGTGGGACAACACAAAAATATGCAGTTGCTAAGCCTTCAATTCCAACTATATGGCCCATTTAAAAAGATACTGATTCAACTCAAAAGGAGGTAATAACTCTAGAAGAAGCAAGGTTTTCCTTTGACTGTAATTGTGTTTATTTGGTTCCCAATCTTCTAGTTCAAACGTTTCGCATGTGCTGCTATGAGTGTTCACAACATTGTACGGTTGGCCAATGCAAGTTGTTGGCCTACAACTCATGGTGGCAAGAAGATGAAATGACCTTCCATCTTCAAAATAACATAGCAACACACCAACAATTGGGAGGTTGGCATTTTACTTACCTAATGCATTGCTTTTTCCGTTTTTGATGTCCCCCCACCTAGGTATGGATGAATTTTCAATATTCTTTCAAATGACAAAGGATACGATGTGACTATTGGAAATTTCCCTAGATGTTCATGTTTCTACTTTGTCACAATCTCATTCATAAACCTCTTTGTGGTTGGCTGGACTATGTAAGAAGTTTAGATTTTAGTTTCAACCCAATGGTTTTTCTCTCCACTTTGTTATTTTTCAATCATTGTAGAGTGATGTATATTTATGTATAATACCTCAGCCATTTCAACACATGTTTGTCAAATATTTAATATACTTTGAGAAGTTAATTTTCATCAAATATTTCTCAAGATGCAATTCCCACCCATTTCAACATTTTTGAAAATATTGTAATTATTGTCCAAGAGCATCAAACATTTGGAGCATTGGTTGCACAAAGGATGATAAAATGCATCCTTCAAGTTTTTTTTGCTTTCAAACATTCACACGATGCTACTCTCAATGGCTTTCTTGGCCAAACCCATGTTCAAAGTCAATAAGCCATTGTTGATCTTAAAACAAACCATGGATGTGACATGACAAAAATATTCCATGGCTTGTCAGAGAATATTCCACCCAAATGTAGAGAGGTAGTATCACACATTAATAAGGTGAAAAAATAATGATAGGATAGAAAAATTAGCCCAATTGGAGAGTGACAAGGTGAGAACCTTGGCCATTTGCAGGTGTTAGAGTGGAGGCAAGCCTAATTACAAGAAACTTCATTTTGCAAGGTAGGAACAAGGGGTGGGTAGGAAGCTTCTGGGACTTGCTAGGACAAAGGTAGGTATGGTTTTTTGGCTATTTGACCCTTGTTGGTTATATATGCCTATATAACCAGTCAAGGAAATGGGGGGGGAGAGGGTGGGGATTCAAACTCAAAGGCTCACCCAACATTGGTCATCACATCCAACATAGTGTTAATTATTTTCCCATGCACATCCATAAACATGAAAATTTGGAGAGTATAAAAAAACTAAGTATAGAACTGTCACCACCTACGCCAATCATTATGATCAACCAAATCAAAAGCAGTCTTCCTCTTTCGCTAACTCTTTTACACTCAATGCATCTTGTGTATGGGCCAATTTTTTCCTTCTGGTGGAGACCTTCAAGTCTTATAATAAAAAACTCATATCATTTGCCTCATTCCTTCACCACCCATGAAAACTTCTACCATTTGTCTTATGTTGAAATCTGACAGAAATCAATAATACCCTACGGATCTTGAAACAAGCCTGTAGGACTGTCAACTGCCAAGAGACAAGAAAAAATGGATCAGAAATCAGAATATCAAAAATTCAAACAGCAGAGCAATTTTTAAAATGCCAAGAGAGACTTTCAAGTTCCAGATGTAGAAGCAGAAAATTTGTACTGAGAAACATGCACATCACCTTTTAAACAACTTTGCAGACTGGCCACAGTATAAAAGAGTATACAAAGATGGAAAATTCCAGAACAACTTCCAGCACTTGCAGAGCAAAAAGAAGTCAAAATTCTCTCACACCATTTCTAACTCAATATTGAATCAGAACAACTCAAAAGGGCTATTCATTGATTAGGATTAAATCGTATACAGGAAGCTCATCTACATACAGAAAAAGAAAAATTGCTGCTTGTCTCAAAGAAAGCATGGGCACTGAGGATAAGGCTGCCACAAAAAGAGGATTACAATACACAACAGAATGAGCAACAAGGGCTTTTCGATTGTTGGATCTGGAGCCTATAAAGTCAAGACACAAGAAATTAATGGTGTGAAATTTTATCCCTCACTTCAGAAGAGGGCTTCACGTTGTTACCCATTGTTTTATCTGGAAGCCAGTTCCTAGGGGAACAAATGAGCTCCCATCAAAACCAGCACTCATTATTTGTCTCACATTCAGTCATCATCATTTCATTGTTGTGTTTTCCTGGATTTACAACATCTAAGTATTTGAGGTGCGGAGACTGAAAACATCCGCAAAATAACCTGGCATCTTTTCACCTCCCTCCCTCCCTCTCTCTCTCTCTCTCTCTTCTCTCTCTCTCACCTCTCATGGGAACCATCAATCCGTCCAATTCTGAACCTGGAACAGACAACACTCCGAAAGGACAGGATTGAAACTTCTCATCCTTGGAGTTTCCATTTTTTGAGATTTGAGACACAACCTTGAGAAGTGCAACCATCTAGCTTTGATATGTCAGTTCACAGCTTTTCCTGTCCCCCAGGGAAAAACCTAAGCAGAGGTTGGCAGAGATGTTGGGAGCTCGACAATTGTAGGTAAGAACTATATAGCACACTCCCTGGAAATGAGCAAGACGGGTTTCAGATGTGCACATCCCTAGTCTGTGGCCTTTGGATCTCGATCTGAATCTTGCAAGTCATAAATTTGACGAATGTTCCCAGATACTGCCAACCAACAACACTTAATTAGCAATAGCAGGAAAGAAAATGGAAAATGATTACAACATTGAAAAGAACTTATTGGTTACTGCAAAGGAACTGTACCAAATAGCCATTCACGGAAGTGAGCATTGATGGCACTGGTGAGTTCCTGTTTCTTGCCATCCTCGAGTGCAGCAGTGTAAAGCATCTGCTTCAAATTCTCTGCTGACTTACTCTGCTCAATCACACCCATGCACAGAACCATCAACACTGTTTCTGAGAATCAGACAGCCTTGTTAACTGCACATTGCCCTGCAGGTGTTTTTAGAAGCTAACAAAGATAAAGCTCATCACAACCCAAATCTCAGCTGCAGACTGTACACAACCACAGTGTGCTACTTCAAACTACTATCTGGCAAGCTTTGATGTATCACATCCATATTTCGTGCTGTACACCACCAATTAACCTGTAAATTTACCAAAAGAGTCAAGGCTTCTGTGGAATTGCATGCTTCAGTGTCCTAAGGACCTGCCATCACTGCCTTATCAGTTTGTTTGTAAATGAAATTCAGTATTGCAAACTGATGTCAATAATTTTGCTCACAGCTCCTAAGTCTTTGCAACCTCCCTACATAATCACTTATCAGTCATCTCCAAAGCAAGAACCTGTCATTTTGTGGGTGAAAAAAAACCTGCCCAGTACTAGGGATTCTGCTTGACTAAGAATAAAGCCTTACCCTGTGTTGCTGCGCCAACAAATAGGGCTTAGGCAATAGGAAGGGATTCGCCCTTGTCAGCAGTTGATGGCCTGCTTCATTTTCATTCCATATTGGTACCTGTTAGTGCAGAGAAAGCAGTGTTTGATATTAGGATGTCAGTCAATGCAAGCCAACACCGAAAACCCTAACCCCTAAATAGTCTGGTAGATGAGAGACCTATATCAAAATACAAAACTTTCCAGACTTTGTTATGATTTTTGTGCTTGAAATCTGGACTTGCAGAGCAGACCATTAACACAAAAATTGCAGGAAACATTACTACTCAACTATGTAGTGTATGCAATCTGAACAAATACGTACAGTGAAAATGGTGAACTTTTCAGGCTGAAGAACTGTTGCTCCTTCCACTTGGACATCAGCAACACCATTAGGGTGGACAAAGGTTTCATTATGGTCACCCACTCCCAGAGTTAGAATGCGATCCCATCTATTGACAGTGGCATCAATGCCCACTTGTGCTAAATGGGCTTCTAATCTTGGATAAAAGGTGTTGTAGGGTGCAACCTGCAATCCCAAATCAATGCCCACAAATTAGGCACATGGGCATTCCTCACAGACAGAACCATCAAATGCATTAGGAAACATAAACACATCTTGGTATAGAACCACTGGAAACTTTCTGTTGTCATCACTGCCATAACTTGCATACATGGATACAAGTATTCCAGGACTGGGGATAACTGCAGAAATCCTACTGCAAAAACTAACCTAACTCACAACACAAGCCATACATAACAGCACCCCACCTTTACCTGAGAGAAATAAACAAAGTTTTGAAGGTTTAGGCTCAACAGCAAAAACATAGTGAGTGTGCAGGTTCTGGCAATCTCAATAATACACAGAGAAAAAAAACTACATCCTTGACATATACCTGAAGGTTGTAATTGTCACCAGTAATGAGTGGCAACTGGTTCACACCAAGATAAAAGAGACATTCCCGGCAGTTGGCAATGGTAATGCGAGCTGTTGGTACAATAAGCTGTACCCTCTCACAGTGCTCTACCCTGACAGTCTGCATAAGGATGTGCACAAGCTCAATTGAATCAATAACTGCTTGAATTACTAAGCTTTACAGAAAGAGAGCTCATGAGCTATAGCCCAAACTGAGAAGAGGTGATTACTTGTAAGTCCTATTCTAATAATGCTTCCTATATCAACCTTAAGGTTATGACTGATCAGTCTGCCAAAAAAGAATAGCCCATGGGACATTGTGTGTTTACCTTACCGACAGCACCAAGTACAACTATAGAGTCCGAGCATCCAACCACAGAGACATACTTCAGTGGTGCAAGTGCATACACTACTGAGTCATGACAGTGTGACACCTGGCATCACAAAATCACAGGCATTTTAGGGTATCACTCTTTTAAGTCAAGTGATCAGTCAAAGCAATTTAGCAACTGCATGACTTTCAAAGCAAAAAAACCAGGAGTAGCTTTGCAAATAGAAAGATAAAAAAAAGGCATCAGACCAAGGACTATAATCATACATATGTAGAGTACCAATGTGGTAGACATGGTGAATTCCACTCCACAAACTCGTCAAATAGGGCATCATGTACACTTCGCAAAAGTAAGAATTCAGGAATTTATTCCCACCCTAGAGTTTTGGGGGTAGACATGAAAAGGACTTATGTGAATGAAAGGGAAAAGAGGAGACAGGGACTTGCCTTCAATGAACCTCCTTTAATGTCTTGCTCCCCTTTCAACACTGAAGCCCTCACTACTCCATCCACAAAGGTTAAACCCTCAGGACGCCAGTCCTTTGATAACTGTAAAAGCCCATTTGGCAAAAAGATTGTTTGAGCACCAGTACTGCCAGCTGTGCTTGTTGCTGCATCCATCATAGTGACATCTGGGGCCTCTGACAAGGCAACAGGATCTGAAGGGCCATTCTCCTTGACCAAAGGCTTTTGATGCAAATTCTCTGATGCGGCACAAATATGGAGAGATATCCACTCCAGCACTTGCTCCACTGGTACAGGAGCTGCTGGCATAGCTGGATCTGAGTTGGCAAAGAACAGGGCAGCCTGACTCAGGGGTATGGACTCCATGTCAGCATCCTTTGCTCGGAGAAGTAATCCCAGATGCTCAAACTTTGCTGCTGCAATAACCTGATTAAATCGAATATGTTAATCCCACCCAAAACAACAAAGTGTTTGGTCAAGAGGCCACTTTTGAATGTGTGATTGAACTATCTCATCCTCCCTGCTGTTCAGCACATGTGGGAATGAGAAAGCAGAATTAGATCAGATGACACTGGACACCTAAAAAGACTTTGATCCTAAGCACCACAGAACAATCATGAATGGGACCCTCTTCCCCTAGCTTTGTTGGGGGATACTGCCTCCATGGGGAGGTGTGCTCTATGCGCTTTCAAAGTGCTGCTATGTTGGCAATTCACCCTCCCTTGACTAAGACTACTTGCAGTATAGGGTGCGTAATTTTGGAGTTCACATTGGATCCAGCAGGTCCAAACTAGGAAGGTGAAACCTGATCAGAGACAAAATTCAGCAACAGAGAAACTTGCACAAATCATTGTGACCCTGAGTTACATACCTTGGTGCCATTCTCTTCATCTTCCGTTGACTCTGCCAGGAGAGCTAAGAGAGATGGCAGATGCTTCTGGACATATGCCAGCTGATGTACCTCCTCTTCTGCTTGGCAAGGCATTAATCGTTTGGCAATTGATGCTGACCTTGCCTGCAGCACATTACCCGAATGTCAGGACAAAAACACCATCTATCCATAGCCATATCTCTTAAGCAAACTCATCAAGAGATTGCAAGAAGATCCATTTGCATCATACCATGAACCACTCAAGCTCAATTTCAGATGCCTTACTCTTTCACAATTGAGGGCAAGGAGCACTCTGACGCCTTCTTCTTCTTTCCTTTAAAAACCCTAGAAGCAGAGTGAGACTTCACCAGAAGCTCCACCTGAGTTTGCAACATATGCTGCTGTGAGCAGAAAAAGAAATTGTTCCTGAATGCGGCTGCTGGCCACAAAACTTGAATTTCACTGATAACAATGCTATGCACCGAAAGAGTTTCCTACCCCGGTGTGAGAGAAACTGCCTGGAAGCAAGTCATCAACACACTCATAATGTCTTGTTCCTCAAGGGGCTGCTCTTCTTGCCAGTATTTGCAATCGTTCAATCACTCCTGGAGATTGAGCAGCAGCTGAAATAGCCTCATGCAGCTCTGGTGATTTTATGACCTAAACCCTGGAACCACGACCTGCTAACGTATCTCTCGAATGTTTTGCATACGAAAGGGCTGGCTAAGCATGTGCAGAGAGTGAAGTAAAAAAAGTGTTAGGGTTAGGAGCACTTACTTGCAAGGGAGAAATGGAAGGGAGGAATCCATCGATTGCAGAGGTAGATGGCCACACATCAGCCACAGCAGCAGCATCTCGATGAGGCCGAGACGGCACTCTCCGGTAGCTTTGTATGTAGAGGTACAGCAGAAGATCATCGACGTCAGCCCCAACAGAATCAATTTCGGTCACAGGCGTTGCCGCCAAAGGATCCACGTTTTCTCCCTCCTCAGGCAAAACAGAAGCCAAAGAGTCGAGAACCAGATGGGCATGAGCTTCCGAAAGCTCCAAGCTTGCAGCGATGGCAGCGGTGGCCACGCGTTTCCCGCCGCTGTGAGAAGGAACTCCCAAGTTCACCAGGGCGTCGTCACCACCCGTAGTGGTGGTGGTGGTGGTGGTGGTCTCGCCATTGTCGATGCTGCTACTGCTGCTGTTGTTGCCGTTGTTGTTCAAGGACCAAGTGGAGATAGGAAGAGCTTGCTGGAGAAGCTTATCACGGAGCGTTCGTAATCCGACCACGACATCATTATGCAACAAACTTGGCAGAGGAAGGATGCCATACTCAAACGGCTCACGACGCACATGCAGCCATGGCGGCTCCCGCGCGACAACAATGGGGTTAGAAGATGGTGTGCCGGCATTCATCTTTCTCTCTCTATCTCTCTCACTCCCTCACTCACGCTCTCCCCGCCGCATCCACCAAACCCCTGCT
>Ga0209208_10013511_pt1 | contig 10187 bp, 12 predicted proteins | sample S1TSphfallax_3_FD_187694 | JGI IMG/M metagenome (GOLD analysis project Ga0209208, IMG submission 187694) | Host-associated microbial communities from peat moss isolated from Minnesota, USA - S1T2_Fd - Sphagnum fallax MG (SPAdes) (version 2) | ecosystem: Host-associated > Plants > Peat moss >... | reverse complement strand
TTTTTTTTTCAAAGGTTCTTTACAATAAAAAGTTATGTGTAAAGTGAAGTCGCCTTTATCTTTAGGCTCTAGTTTGAGTCTGTAATGAAAACTGGGTATCAGTTTACAAGATTTGCAAGACTTGATTTCAAGAAGAAAAATGGAGCAGGAGAGTTGTGTGTGAGTGAAGGTTTTGCAGGGTAAGGCAAATCCAAAACTGGGGGTGAAACTCATCTGAGACCCAATTTCAGGGTTTTATATCTTGGCAACTTCAACACTAATTATATTATCTTTATTATTATTACATTTGTCAAAAGAACAAAATTTTTTTTTGAAGGAAAATATATAATTTTGTGGATGTTTATAGATTTCATGCTCTGGCATCAAGCTGCTAATTTAAGCATTTTTCATGTGTATTTTTATGAGCACATTTTAGAAGGAGGAGTGTGCAAATGTACTTTTTGATGTTGGCTGTGTTTTGCATTTATCACTTTTTTTTTGAAAAGGTTGGAAGTAGGTTTTGTAAGTATTTCTTGATTAATCAAGTGCCCATTTTTGTATTGGTTGTACAATCCGTATTAGCACAACCTCTAATCTTGGGCTGTGCGTACAGGTAGGTGAAAACCAAATCCAGGTTTCGGAACAAAAGAACAAGATTGGAATTCCGATAATAATAATGTGTAGTGACAATTTCCAACTCTGAACTCAAAACAGAGGCTTGTGTATTTTCTTGGTTATTCGGGGTTTACCAGCAAAAGTCAGCTTCTGTGGCCAGATATGAATGATATTTGCAAGCTTTTGTGTACAGAAGTTGGGCTTCTGCAACTCCTTGCATGCGGTAATGATGTGATCCAAATTTGGATTTCAATGTGAACAGTTCAATGCTGTCGTTGGATTTGGGTGTGATGACTTCCACATTCCCCCATTGTGTGATGTGGATGCAGAAGGGATTCAAACCCAAGCACCACAAATCTCAAAGCAAGCTCCAAGCCATCCACCTCTGATCTCCAAAACAACCTCCAAGCCGGTCACCTCCTGTGTCAAAACAAGTTTTAAAAACTATACGATTTCAAAATAAAATAAAATGACACAAGACAAGGGATACATATGGGAGCAAGCACAAGAGCAGCAATGCAGACATACACATACGTTGAGCTGGAGGAGAAGAGCCAAGAAGCAATGGAGTTTTACAGCTCAGGAAGGTGTATAGATAGAGGAGCTGGAGAGTGCTTCTTGATTTACCTTATCCCTCAAAATGCCTGCAGCTGTGAGAATAGATATTGACCTCCATCTGGATTCCCGCAGCTGAGGCTGATAGTAGACCTGAATCTGCATTCCCGCAGCTGTGATAATAGAAATCTATCTGCATTCAGCCCTTGTTGGGTCTGTTAAGAACAAGCTCAATCTGCAAATGATCCACAGAACTCATTCAAGCTGGAGATCAAATAGCAACATTAGAATTACTGGACTAAGAACAGAATTTGTACTCAGGACTCAATTGCTGTGTTCAACACTGTAATCAGCTGTCCCAATGCCACTAGTGGCTGCTTGAACTCAAATATACACCTCCAGTATTTCACTTACTGCATATGTGATGCTCCAGCCCTTCAAGGATTCCCCACACAGAAGCAAAGCAAACCCACAAAATTGTGTTGCATAAATCTCCTGAAGGGACAAACCCTGCACTCATATCTGTGAAGAAAACTGCACAGTAAGATGCTGCACTGGGAGATTGGATAGAAAGAAGCCCATCATCATCCAGCAGGGTTTCTTGCTTCCTCTAGATTACTTAACTATGTTAATAGAACTGCAGTGTCTCTTTACCTTTCAAGTCTTAAAAACTCCCATGAGAAAACCCCCAACAAACAAAGCTTTCTATGTAAGTATCTGCCAGCCTCTCTTTGCTTGTTTGCTTGCTTGCTTGCAAGACCAAAAGAGAAATACATGCCTCCCAATATGCACAATCTGAAAGGGACATAGAAACAAATTGTGAACTGATGTCTTTCAGTGCCCTGCAGGTGTGTGCTAGAGAAGAAGAAGAAGAATCTGATAAGTATGTATGGATCTAGCCACGAGAGGAGTTGTTTCCCACGGGAAGAACTGCAGGAATTTCAAGGAGCAAGTTTTGCTTCTTGTCAAAGTGAATTCAGATCATTCGCTTCTTCTTTCCATGCAGAAGATGATGATGAAAAAGAAGAAGAAGAAATAGAAGAAAGCATTCTTTCATGATTCTTTTCTTCTTGCCATGCTTTCAGTATCCAGCAAACTCAAGAAACTTGAAGATGGACCAAATTCTCAATTGCAATTTTATTTCATAATATCCATCTCCTTGCTGTTCAGAACGAGGAGGCGGAGGAGGAGAACAATCTCATCAGAGTACAGAGTACACAGATCCTTCATCCTACCTTCCTCATGAGCAAGTAGACTCGCTGATCCAGCAGCAAGTTGCTGAGATTGTTGGGCTCTCCCTTGAGACACATGAGAAGACCACCAAAGGAGATATAGACTTCCACTTTCGCTGTGGCCCCGCTTCCACGTCGCCCTCCTCCAGCAGCAGTAGCAGCAGCAGAAGCGTCGGCGCATTTGTAAACCTTGCCATACATCACGTACTCGTACTTGTCCGCCAGGGATTTGCGACGGGTTTGATCGAAGGTGCCGTCGTCCTGTGTGCCATCCAGGTTGAGCGTGGCGGCGAGCGCCAGCGTGAACTTCTTCTCGCTGCGCGCTATCGGGTAGACGTCGATGTTCACGTCCAACAGCAAGTCCATGTCGAATTGCTCGCTGTGTGCCACCAGCCTCGAGACTCTGTCGAACTTCTTGCCGTCCGGGTCCACCACCGAAATTGTGAAGATGTCCTCGAACAGTACGCTATCCGCCATCGCTCCAAGCTCCCTCTTTGTTGTTTTGCTCCCTCTATTTCTTAGCTCGCTCTTCGACGTAATTGTTCACAAGAACTGAATGAGAATGCCCTGTCAATCCTCCTCTCGCTTCTTCAAATCCTACCCGGAACGAGCGAGCAGGAGGAGGAAGAGGAGGAGCATATCCGTTTTGCTGTTTTTTTGTTCCACTGCTCCTCACAGTAAACAAAGAAAAAGAAAGAGCGGGCGGGACCGTGAGAAACGCGTCCCTCTCGCTGTGCACAGCTTCTAGATCTGTCTTTCTACGTTTCTTTCCTTCTCCTTCACCACGCAGCTTTGCGTTTCCTGTGCATAATAGAGCTGATCCATGTTCACAGGTCGGGGGCAGCACGCTCATTTCCTCGCACTCTTTAGGAACAGAAAGCACAACTGTTTTGCAAGCTCCGTGAAAGAGTCAGAGAGGGGAACATATGGAGTTTCTGTGTCTTCGTCATTTGCAGCTCAGCTGCACTTCCATGCCATCATATTATTATTGTGATGATTTCCAGAATCACTTGCTCCACAATTTCTCTTCTTCTTCCTTTTTGTGATTCTCTGGTCCAGGGCGAGATCCTTTTCAGTTCTTCGGGCTTGGAACAGATTTTCCTTTCAAGATCATTTCCTTGACACACGACAGGCGCACAATTCTCATTGCTAGAGTTCATCTCCATTCTGCAGTTGAGGGTCCTTCAGGTCAGGGTCCTTGGAACACGATTTCCATTCAAGACAACACACCAAAAACCGATTTTCCTTGAGATGGGTGATCAAAGATTTTTTTGACTGCTACAGTTGCAGATTCTCGATTCTGCAATTTTGATTGCAAAATCATGTCCTTGACACACAGGTGTGCAATTCTGATTGCCAGACTTTGTCTCCATTTTGGCAGTGCAAGGTGAGATCCTTCAGTCCAGGGTCCTTGGAACAGAGTTCCTTTCAAAATAACATGAAAATCTTTTTCCTCAAGATAGACAGGTACCTGCACAACAAACTTCGCCTGCTAGAGTTGCAGACTCTCCATTCTACAATTTTGGTCACAAAGTCATGTCCTTACAACACAATTCTGATTGGGTGCATAATTCTGATTGGGTGCACAATTCTGATTGCTAGAGTTGTGTCTCCATTCTGCAGTCCAGGGTGAGATCCTTCAATTTAAATCAGCTGCCTTAGAATAAGGTTTCCTTTCAAGATACACTGGATCCTTTCCTTGACACAGGTGCACAATTTTTGTGGTTTGTTACAGTGGAAGAGTTGTCTTTATGGCTACAAACATATTGCAGCAGTATCTGAACTTCATACATTTGTGATCTGTCCTAATGCAAAACTGCCTTTCATCTATTTTGTCTAACTTGTTGCAAAACTGCAGGTATCTTCTCTGGGAGGGAGGAGCAAGGAAAATGCAAATCATGATAATTGACATCTATTTCACTTTCCAGATTTCAATTCATGACTGCAGTTGTAGACCCAATGCAGTTGCAAAATCACAAGAGTTTAGACTGATTTAGAACTCATATCTTCTATTTCACATGCACACAAGTATGATCTCTTGAATGCCCTACATCTTGAATAAATCTTGTAATGGGAATTGATTGTAAACCCTCATCAATTGACCATGTTTCTGTCACTGTCCCTATGTGCCATTTGGTGAACAGAACAAAGGGTGGTGGATGATTTACGACCTATATCCATCTGATTGACAAACAGAATAACAGCCAATGGACAAGTAACTCCTTATATCTGCCTTTGCTGCTGTGTAGAGCATTCCCAACAATTATGTCAATGGGATAGCATACACCACAAACAAAGTCACCCCTTTAGTGTTTGTCATAGTATAACTGAACTAAACAGATGTTTCTGCAATGATATGCAACATAGTTGCGTCTGCCCAGATTGCTAGTGACATGGGCATATGAGGCTAACTAAAAACAGTCAATTTTTGAGTGCCAGCTTCTGTGACTAAATGTAGACAGTGCCTCATTCACAAACCTCTGAATGTACCACTCCTTCAGGGAAGCAATGCTGTCCTCTGCACAAGCAAAACAGACAGAAGTGTCCTTTAGTCTCCAACAGCTCCTCTAGCATCCAACTCTCCCTCCATTTCACACTATCTCATTCTTATTCATTCTGAATATTCAGTGGAATAGCCACTTGCGCCATGTTTTCAGGTCAAACAGGGGTGGCTGCCAAATACTTACAAATAGAATAGCAAAACAGTCAGCTGTGTTTGTGACGACTGTTGCAACTTTGGACCACATGTGGTAACTTAAGGCTTGAGAACCTACTAATGCTCCCAGGGGGAATGGATTGATGTTTCATAAGCAATATGTGTGCAAAAGCACATCTTGCTGAACACTCACAGGACATGGCCGACAAGTGCTAATTCCGTATTGCAGATATGGCTACAAGAGGTGCAAAGTACCTGCTGTTGAAGGAGCTTATCAGCAAGCATCAAGCGCTTCCTCAATATAATGACCTCATCTTCACAATTACTGCTTGACACCTTTGCTTCTGTATCTGCCTCGACAAGCCACCAACAACGACATTTTGGTAAACATACCCCTGTCTCCTATACAGCTCATACCTACAGACTAAATCTGTGTTGGTCTTTAACTAAGGGACTATCAAGCTTGGCATAAGGCTGCAGGAGATTTGGATCAATCATGTCCTCAATGTTTGTTAAGAGTTGGGAAATAATTCTGATTCTTGACAGCGAGATACATACCATAATAGTATGTTGACATGATAGTAATCCGCTCAAGAGGCTGCAAGGAAGAACAACAAGAACATCTGTCAGAGCTGTGTCCTGTATGATTGAAACAGGGAAAGGAGGGACTGTCCAACAGAAGAGTTGTGAAGAGCTGTGTAGAGGTGACTTGATTCATGGAGCAAACTAACTCACCATGACAAACATGCCCTCTGTGCGTGTTGGTAATTCCTCAAGCTTTGAGAGTGTCTCATCACCCTTGGTCACCTTCCCAAAGACAGCATACTACAAGTGTTTCCAACAACACCGAAAGATAGTATCAGTAAAACAATTGTAATGCACATACAACTCTGACTGATGATATCATTTGGTGCTAGATTCAAGACTGCAACGACAAACACTTCAAATGACAACAAACCCAAGCCTTACTTGCTCATCAAGATGCGGTGCAGATCCAAGAAGTATGGAGAAGGAAGATGCTGCACTGTCGGGGTCACTGTATCTGAATCCCCAGCAACACATTGAGAACTTCAGGTTTGACCATTTCCAATATAACCTTGCTTGAGGTCACTCAACAACACCCATTTCAAGCAAATAATAACAAGATTATTAAAGAGAGATTAGCAACTGTTGCCATTAAGTATTGAAATGACTGATTAAACATTTAAGTTCATTCAGAAATACCTGGTTCAGCTAAGTTTCAATTTGTACTTCTTCTTTTTTGACTTGGTACTTCATGATAGAATCAAGTCACACAAAAAGGACCATACACTGACTGAAAGTTGGCTACTATCACATTAGAAGTTTAGTTATCTTGGGATTACTACTACACATTGGAGAGAACCAGCTCACTCGACCAATTTAAGGAAATAAGGTTGTACCTTCCCATGGACAGAATGCCTCGAACATGTTTCACTTTAGAAAACTCCCCAGGTATTGTTTTCTCCCCTTCTTGGCGCTGCTCTTCATTCACTGGTGCTTCCCGTCCCCCCATCACATCAGCTACCTGTGCAACAAATCCTTTGTCCACCTGCAAACCAGAGCACAAGAAAAAGGAAGAAAAAGGGTCGTGAGACAAAACCTGCAGTTAGTAGACTTGTTCCATAGATCCAATACACAGCAATGGAAATGGAAATCTCCAGGAGGAAGTGGGTTTGTAGAGAGATTATAACAATTGGAATAAACAGAATCATTTGCCTGTCTCGGGTAGGTAGGAGGTCAGGCTAGTTTATTTTTAAAAGTTAGGGTTGCAATCTGTTGCAATTTGTGTTGGTGACCCATCATCATGCAACAACAACTGATGAAATTAATGCGATGGGGGAAATGGGAGGTTGGAAAATCACCAACCCGGAAGAAATGGTTGGTATTGTAAGCACCCAGGCGAACTAGTTTGAAAATGTGGTCCACAGTCTTGGGTGCAACCTTGGGGTAAAACCCAAATTCAATATCTCCATACTTTGTCTGCATGAAATTTTCGACCCCACTTGTCACTCAGAGCTCAAATCCACCACTACCACCACCCGAAGAACAAACCCAAAAAAAATGCAAAAAATGCAACCCAAACAAAAAAACCAAAGAAAAAAAGGTAAACAATGAAGAGAACAACATCCCCTTCAATGACCGAAGTCTTTCAGGAAGAATCAGATCTCCAAAACACACTCCCTGAAACTTTCAAAATTCGCAAATCTCCGGAAAAAAAAATAGTACGAAAAAGAGCGAGAGAAAGGAAAGAGGGGAAAAAGAGAGTGTTAAGTACCTACCTGGAAGACGACTCGTTTGGTCCCTAGATGTGGGTCATACACCTCAGCCACCGAGACGCCGAGGAGTAAGAGAATGAAAAGGAGGAGAATGCAGCGGCGAGGAGCAGCAACAGCATCAACGACAGTAGCCATGGCAGAAGAAAAAGAAGTAGTAAGGGACACTAATAATAAGGTTTGCAGATAGATCATCAGCAAAACTCTTCCGAGACAATTCAGAACCCCGCAACAAATCTACAAAGATCAGAATGCAACAACAAAGATGGCGCCATTCTTCCTGCCTGTTCTCCCTTCCCTTCTTCCACCCCCCCCAGAGAGGAACTATCCAAAATCCCCCGGGACCCTTCAGAAGCTCTTCTATGTCCCATAAGGGCAAAACTTAGGATTTCATACATTGACATTTTAATATTGTTGATCAAAATTAAACCTTCCAACCTACTTGGGAACCTTAGAAAAATTTGAAAAAAGATTCACAAATTGCATAATTTGAAGAAAAAACTGATTCATAAATTTAATATCAAATGTTGTGAATAATGAATAATTGATTTAGGAGTTGAAACTAAATTATCAAAAAAAAAATTTAATGTATCACAATTATTAATTTTGTATAATATTGTTATATTTTCATTTGATCCAAACCCACAAAAATAATCAACCATTGAAATATTTTTGGGTTGTTATTTTTTTTAAAGCTTCTCTTCTTTGAACAAGACTGGGCAGGACCATGGTTTACCTTGGCCATTTCAACACATGTCTATCGAATAATTAATTGATTTTGAAAAATTCATTTCAACAAATAAAATATTCCTAAATATTCAACGCATTCTTTCACAATATTTTTTTGATTTGGATGAAATAATTTTGAAAATTTCAACATTTTTGAAAATAATATAAGTAAGTGTCGAATTGGCCAAGGTACTACTGTAGTAGGGTATTTGGTGGCATTTATTCTTGGGAAACCATGTTCCCAAGAAAATGTTTGTCTTCCCCAATTTTAAATGACAACAAAAACATGTGTTCTTCTATTACAGAGATTGGTAGAAGGGGATTTAAAGCAGAGATTATTGTTTTCAACAACTTTTGGTCACTTTTTTTTAACAAAAGAATTAGGAGATTCTTGGATTTTATTTTTTTCCTACTGTAAATTCACCCAATTTTTGAATACCACCAAAATTGAAAAAGGAAAACCCTCATTACACCCAAGGTAACATAGACCATTGAATTGGGTTTTAGTGTTCCAAAAAATTAGGTTTACCAAATTTGACACCATGCTGAAAAGCGAATTCAGCATAAGAATCTGTTTCCTGTCCATCCACCATCCTCCTGCTTAAATAGAGCAACAGAACAACACCACAAGTTGGAACACCACATTGAAGTACAAACACTAACATCAAACAACCACAAGCTAAGCAACTTCATTAAAAAAATGGATTTGAGTTTGAGTTGTTGAAGGTCAAAGACTACCTCACAGCAACACGGGAAATTAGTGGAACAAACCCACTGCAACACGAACAATAACACCAACAACCACAAGCTACAAGCTGAGCAAATTCCATAGACGAAAGGATTTGAATTTGATCAGTTTCTTCATGTTTCAAAGAGAATTTTAAACCAGTACGTTCTTGCTCTCTTGAATGTCAGTTATGAAGACTCCCCGCCCCCCTCCTCCACAAAACCCTTTTTGCCCTAAACCCTAAACCCTAACTCTTGGATGCCACTTAATTAAGAGCCGTAAGTAGGAAAATAAAGAAGAGAGACCACACACAGACAAACCCAGCTACTTACTCACCAAGAAAGCAGTTACAAATTCTCTTTCCTTGCAGTAAAAAAACTCTGTTTCTGCGGAGTAACAATCCTGAGTTTCTGAGTTGTTTTTTTGTATAATCTTTTCTGGCGTCTTCTTGTGTTCAAGGTTTTTTTCCATTCAAGTTGTTCTTGATGGGTTTCTAGTTGCTGGTGATCTTCACTAAGCGGCAATCCAGTAGCAGTAGTAGTGAGAGAGCATTCTGACTCTGATAAGGAGGTTTTTTTGGGTTGTCTGCTAAGTAGCGAAGACTAGTTGCACTTCAGATCCGGGTTTCCAGAAAGAGGGATTTGTGGGTTTTTACCTTATAAAATGGCACCGGGAAGTGCTGTTGTAAGTCCTCTAGTCAGCCACAAAAACTTGTACAACATTGTGTTGCGCGAATCGCGAGATGGTGCTAGTGGTCGAGTGGTTGATGTGTACTGTAGTGAAGAGGAGGCATACAATGCCGCCATCCAGAAGCAGGTGGCGGTATTCGCTGCCATCAAGGAGAAGCTGCTTGAACAGGTGAAGAGACAAAAACAACAGAACATGATTGATGATCTTCGTGAAAAGCTCAAACTGTTGCAGGAAGCAATGCACAACTACCTTCTTCAAGTGGGCGAGGTGTTGACCGAGATTTTCTCAGTGGAGATTCATTGCCCTAGTACCACTAGTGCTACTGCTGTTCCCGAGCAAAAAAGGAAACTACTTACGGAGATGACTAGAGATCAAGAGGCGAGGAAGAAGATGAAGCCAACCAGTTGTGGCGATGAAGGTGGTGGGGGTTGCTCACCTATTACTCCAATGGAGGTAATCTTCCTTTCAGATTCAGCTTCCCGTTTCTGGTGATTTGCATCAACTTCGAGGTTTCCAAGCCCTTCCTTCAGTAATGCCTGATTCTGAGAACATGTTTCAGATGCTTTTCTTTGCTGCTTCCACAGCTGCAGCAGACACATGTTATTGATACTCAGAGGGATGATGAGGCATGCCTACAGCAGTAAAATCAGCTGAGACTTTTAAAGCTGGCAATGGGCAAATACCATTGTTAGCTTATACAAATGCCATCT
>Ga0209208_10013509_pt1 | contig 10187 bp, 5 predicted proteins | sample S1TSphfallax_3_FD_187694 | JGI IMG/M metagenome (GOLD analysis project Ga0209208, IMG submission 187694) | Host-associated microbial communities from peat moss isolated from Minnesota, USA - S1T2_Fd - Sphagnum fallax MG (SPAdes) (version 2) | ecosystem: Host-associated > Plants > Peat moss >... | reverse complement strand
ACAAGACAATCATAACAATGCAAAACAAAAGGACACCACAACAAGCACCAAAACAATGACACTAAGTGTGATTGTTGCATTCCTCCATTATTTCAAATCCCTAAAACCTAAACCTTAACAAACATGAGTCTATCAAACTAGCCCCTTAAACTTAAGCTACAATATTTGAATATCCAATAATTCTTGTAATGAATATGTATAAATCCACTATTCATATTTAGAAAATACAATACCACTAAACAATAGATATGAATAGAGATATGTTACGAATATTTATTGAATATTCATAGAAATTGGTTAGGACTTGTAATAAGCTCCACTTGATATAGATAATTATGAATGATTAAAAAAGCACAAATTTAAGATAAATACATTGATGTCCATGCACTATCCAAATTCATATGTAGATTTAAAGATATAACCAGACAACATTCAATCATACATTGGCTTCTACCATAGACATTGGCATAGCTAGGGAGGTTTTAGTTTGACCTAAGAGTATCTTTATTTGTTCCATTCAAAACCACTTGCTATCACTAAACATAAGATCCAATTTGCACTTGCCCCTCCTCCACCCATAAACATTATGTAATTTACATTATATTTATTTTAATTTTCATTTAAAAACAACACATGGACCAATCATGGAGGCCAGTCAATTAGGAGCGGTCAACTTGTTGTTGATGAGTATGGTGAGCTCCCCAAAAGCATTAATTTCTTGACATAGAAAATGCACACCATTAAACAACATTACATTTTTGTAGAAGAATTTTTTTTTCCACTCCACAATGGAGAAGGGCACATCCAAGAAGTGCCAATGGTGACTTTTTTTAGCAACTATTGGAGATCCTTTAAGATGACCAATTGTATAACCCAATTGTCAAGGCCCACTCTATACATAGATGAGTATCTTATCCACAAGTTTGTCATAGTATCAGTCCATGGATGGAAAGGCAAGTTGTTTTTTTTCAAACCCTTAAATATCTCATAAGCAAAAAAAAGGGTTTTTTTGGGGGGGAATTTTTAAAAGGTGTGGTTCATAGAAATCTCAATATTATTGTAATTTATGTTTTGTTTTGTGTGGGATTTTTTTTTGGAAGAGCTTTCAAATGGTTCTTGACTCTCCATTGCCATGTAGGTTTTAATGTGAGGTTTTGAGTCCATGAGTGCATCATAGAGGCTTCCAATTGGTGAACTTAAGGATTTGCATTCAGAAGTGCACCAATGAATGTGGTGGGATTAGGTAGTAGAGGGTTGACTTAAGGAGCTCATTCATGAGTGTTCCCTTAAAAGTCACAAGTGGGTAGTAGGCAATGTTTTTGTTTCGGGGTGAAATTTCATTATTTTTCCAAAAAGAAATTGGGAACATCTTGGAATTTTCTGGTGTAAATTTGATTAATTTTCTATTTTTTTGGGTTAAATTTCGCCAAATTTTATATATTAAAATATGAGAAAAAACAAAAAAAACAAAAAAACACTGGTATTAGGGGCTCACTTTGTGTATGAGTGAACAAAGGGATAAGGTTCCCTTTGAAATTGTTGCCAATTTTCAAGGTTTCACGCATCCAAGTCTGGAAATTGTCAGGCTTCATTCTTACTTGAAGAGTCACATTTTGGGTTGACATTTTTGTGTTATGAATTGGTACCTAATTTTGCATTTTTTTCCCACATTCCTTTCCTATACCACCTAAGTCTTTCAATGTCCATACAAGTGAATCATAAGTAGCAAGAGGGACAAGTGCGCACCCAATTTCAACATATTTGATGTACACAAGTTGCAGGTGGCTCACTCATTTTCTCTTCTTTCGTCTCTATTTTCCTCCCTTTTTAGCAAATTTAGGTGATTTCTACAATTATGTCCTTCTTTGCCCTCCTATTTCATGATTTGGTAACATTAATTATAATAACAAAACTCAATGGATATGTTTCAAGAGTTTGAACAATATTAATTAAAGAATTATGGACATAAAAGGTTAGACTACCATACCTATACCCTAGCCTAGGGTCAGTTTCCACATTGACAAAATGAATATATATATATATTTTTAAATGAATTCGTTTTTAAAATTTGAAATTATATATCTTTCCATCATCTATTATAATTTTGTGATATGAGTAGTAAAATTATTCAAAATGTAGAATGTGGCATATGATAACTATGATGATTTTCAACATGTCAACTTTATATTTTCACAAATTTTCATTTCACTATTTGGAGGATTATTTAATGGTGAAACTGACCTTAGGGTAAGGTATTGAGAGCCAAAAATAATTCACTATAAGGGCTTGGTCAAGAAAGAGAATTTTTTTAAAAAAAATCTTGCCAAAATTCATGGGAAATGAATCCTCATCCTCTTCAAGGCTTTCCTTTGTCCCAACCAGTCGTATAACATTACAAATACAAAAACATGAAGATTTTTTTTTATTCTTATTCTTTCATTGTCAGAAATTTGAAAAACAAAGATAAAGAGCTTACTAGATGACATTGTTTCTTGAACACAAATGATATAAAGAAGTCCTCATCAAGACCATTGCATTGGCAACCAACTTCTTTCTTGAACTCAAATAATCTAAAGATGGCTTCATCACGATCATTGCATTGGCGACAATCTCATTCTATAGGTATTTCTTTGAATTCAACTCAACACAGAAACCTCCGTGTTGTAGTATTGTGTTTTTAAGGAACTCGGATGTGCACCAGAACACAATGCAAACACTATAAGAAGCAAAAGGAGCTGCAAGGCTTGAAAAAGACCACAAATGTCAATGCAGAATTGCCCAAAGCAACAACAACTAGGTTCAGCACGTTCATCAAGCATGATGTTGCATTCTCTAATATCAATTCAAATGATGCAACAAGTGAGTTTTTTACTTGCTATAATTTTAGAAACATGTCTACAACATTGCAAATGCTGATGCAGTTGGTTTCAAAATTCCACCCACAATGTGGCCTGATCAAGAACCAATGAGCAATTGATTGTGATTTGACTTCAACGCTGCAACTATCTTGGGTGCACACATGTTCCTCCAAAACTTGATTTACAGTCCTCAAATGACCATGTTTTGTAACTACACTGTAGAGTAGAAACAAAACAACCTTCATGCAAAACTGTTGCTTCCAGTCAGAGATCAGTATGTGTATAGGAAATCCCAAAAACAAACCAACTTGACTATACTCTCTCATGCATCTGCACAATATTATCTTAGGGATTTTTCCTTCTTTCATTTTCTTCCTCATCCCACAAGCTTTTTTTGTGCTTGCTGTGACTATGATAGCATCACTTTACTTCTCAATCTCTCAAGGGTTTCAAACTACAGTCTTGGAAAGTGAGTATATCATATTTACCTGGGTCTTCATATCGACAGCCTTTCTCTGGTTCTTGTTTTCTGCAGCATTTCTCAGCCTCTTGAACCATCTGATCCACCTGCAAATTGAACCAATACCAATATAACAGCTTTAACACTCTTGCACCCATGAACTCAAGAGATATTTCATGTGACTAACAATCCACAAAGCTTGACTGTAAATGCAAACTATCTCCAGGAGAGTCCATATTCACCTACATCATCCTTGTTAAGAGTGGTGGCATCTTGATGTTCTTCCCAGAGCCCTTGTCAACCACAGAAACTGAAAGAAACTCATTCACATCAATATCAAATTGTCACCTCTATCTGTGGCACCCCTCGCAATGCAGGCACAATGCCATCTAACCTGGAAAAAAAACACCCCCATTGTTACCAAAGATTGAAAAAAAAACAGCAACCCAACACTGTTGAAGAAGGAAAGGCAACAGCAAAGATGCCTGCCATTTTCAAGTGCCTGATAGATATGTTCGATCACAACCTGATCTTCAAAACACAGGACCACATCTTGCAAATTCTTCAAATCCACTTTGGCATAATTGAGTGCCTTCTGCACTAGTGGTCAAAGCCAGTTGAAAAGATCAGAGGAAAGCTCCTCAAATTGTGCACGCATGAGCATTGCATCAATGTGTTTGAGCCTAAAGGTCAACTCTCATGATCCTTTCAGTTCAAATTGAATTCCTTGGAAAACTACAAGGGTTGATTATGCTGATATTTCCACCACTCCTGCAGGGAAAAAAAAAATGCTTAATCCAAAGGGAAGGCCAACCTTATCAGTGTCATTGCCACCAAGGTGGGTGTTGCCTGCTGTAGATATAACACTTCAAAAACTCCATCTCCCACATCCAGTACTGCCATCACTTCTCCACTATGAGCCCACAATATATGCTAATGAAATTTTTTCACTTGCAGACACAAGTAGTCACCGTTCTCAACTCTGTTACTTTCCTTATACCAGACTACCCCACACAGTGCAACATGATATAAGATTCAATGTGTCCTTGCCATTAAATGCCTCCATTGGAGAAACAAAGGTTAAAAAGAAAGTACCAGGGACACCAAACATGGTAACCCAATTCCTTCAAGGATTGCCCAGGGGAAATTAGACAATCCCATTAAGCCCAAATTCCAACCAGCTCAAAAATTTCAATTCTGCAAATATGGTTTTGGGAGAAAAAAAATAGTTTGGTAACCAGTTCACACTTGGGCCAATGGTGCAAGCCACACTAGTGTAAAGTCATTAAATTGCAAATCAAAGAGTATTGTCATCACTTTCAGGAAATCCCGTGAGTTCTTTTAAGGTTTTTGAAATAATTTGGATGAGCAATTCTTCGATTCTGATATTTTTTCAAGGAATCATATTTAGTACTGACTTCAGTTGCCTTCCCTTGCATAATGGTTGAGGGCCCAAATGTATTTACACAAATTTTCCATGCACAACAACAACAACGGTCTAAATTAGCTTACAAAAAAAAAATCCTCTTTCCTTACAAGAAACCTCCTACTCCAAACTAACATGGAAACTGTGCCTTGTAAGGCACCCTGAAAATACACTTTGCACATCCCGTCAAGGTCATTATGTTATTATACAAATCAAAGAGTATTGCCATTGCTTTCTTTTAAATCGCCAATTCTTTAAGGTTTGTGAAATAGCCTGGATCAGCAATTCTTTGATTCTGATATTTTTTCAAAGAACCAAATTTGGCGGTTCTCTGATTATAAAATTATTATAAAATTGGAACTTGTAGTGTTCTTTATAAATTCAAATAACTGCACAGCACTGGTTTAAAATGAGCCCCAATGATGGCATTGGGTGCCAATGGTTTAACTGTGAAATAACCAAAAAGGCCATTACCAGCCTAGCCATGCAAATACCATAGTATCTTGGCAGCTCTGCCAGAAGTTATATCATTTTAAGAAATGCTGGAATTTTCAAATTTTATTTTTCTGTAGAATGCTCTTTTGCGAAGGAAAGTGAAAAATCTTTTGAATTATTGTGATAATATTATATTTGCAAAATGGATTCCTCAAAATTAATTAATTAATTAACATACATGTGCTGAAGCTACCCCCTGACTATGGTATGGTAGAAAACATCAGGGTAGGATGCCTTATTCCAAAGACAATTCTTAAATTGATTTATATCCTAACATGGTTTATGATATAGTTACTGAGGCTGGTTAGGCACAAATTAATTATTTTTGGAGTTGTCAAAAATAAAAAATAAAAAATGCTTACCTGCTATGCCAAAAATCTGAAAGAAACCCTCAAGCACAAACTATAGCTTCATTATTTAATATACATGCCTAATTGTAAAATATCATTAATTTTCCTGCCAAGAGGAAATGTCAAAAAAAATTAATATTTTTAGGCACCTTGCCGCCAACCACCCCCTGAGCTAAGGTACTCCAGTACTAGGACCCAACACATGTCCCTTGAGGGTAGAATAGTCCATGAACCTTTTAATTAGGAGTCATCATCCATTTTGTATATTACATTTGTCTTCTAAAATTCCATATTTTCTCATCCTGATTTTTAACCTTGCCCCCTTTAACCCTAAAATGCAAGTCCCTTAGGGAGAGGTTTAGGGGTCCCTGAGGGATTTAGGGGTCCTAACCCCCTGCAGTATGTGAAATCAGCAATGGGTCCTTATTGCAGACAGTACAGAAATACCGTCTCCTTCTTTTTTCTTCCCTGACCGTCAAATTGCCAGACCATGATGTGTCTGGTGATGACCAGACACATCTTGGTGCTGCCCAGACACAAATTTTGTGTCTTAGTGTACACACTTTGGGTGTGTAATAGACACCAAGAGGCATATTATGCCTTGTTACATTTGGGTGTGCAACACGGCACTCAAATTTTGTGTATGGGCACCATCTATCTTTTTCTCAAAAGGATGGATCAAGCCAAGGGTAGACAAGGAACATGTAAAATAGAACAATACTTTTGTACAGTCTGCAATAAGGACCCATTTAATTATTTACCATGTCCTTAAACCGCTCCAAATCACTAGACAACTTAGTAATGAATGAACCATTGATCTCTTAACTGAAGACCTGGAGCATAATTCTTATCCTTCAGTATACGAAGAAAAACCTTGTAAATCAAAATCAAGGCTGGGAACTCATCCATCAAAAGTACAAGGCACATGAGAACACAAGTAGACACAACCAAAGAAAAAACAAAGGCAAACAATCAACAAAAATCAGGTAAAGACTCTATGCAAAGAGGACTCATGGCTACCGAACGACAATCTACTTATATAATATTTTAGGTGTCTGTCTGTTCGGTCGTCCTTTCCATCCATTCGTCCCGTCATCCGTCGCGTCATCCATCCATCCAAGTTCCTCATCCCGGAAGAAGAAGATGATGGAAGAGGAGGAGAAAGGAGGAGGACTAATGGCAGCAGCAGCGGTTTATCCAAATGTTTATGTGATCCTATCCTGTAGTTTATGAAAAACTCCTGTTGTCTTGCAATTTGCCAAAAGCTACAAACTAATTTTTAAAAACTAAAAATTGTTGAAAAAAAAAAGAGAAACAAGAGAAGAAATCTTTTTTAAACAACACAAGAAATTTCAAATTAAAAAAGAAGAAGACGAGTTATTAATAAATAAATAAAATGAAACAAAGTTGTAACAAAAAAGAACAAATAGTTTTTTTAAGTGGAAAAAACGAGAAAAACACTTTAACAATTAGAAATTTTTTTAAAACACTTAAAAATAGAAACAAAATGAAAACATATAAAATAAATATATTTAAACATGAAACAAAAAGGGAAATACAGTAAAATAATCTTAAAAGAAAATTAAAAAATGGATGACAAAAAATAAGAAACAAAACAGAGAGCAAAAGAAAGAGAAAAAAAACCATACTTGAAAAAAAAAGTGAGGTTTGTCTTCTTTTTCCAAACTTCAAACCTGCATCTAATCAAACAAAAATACAAATTTTTTTAAAAAATTATTTTCATTATAAAACATATTAGAAAAACTAGAATTTTTTGAAAAAGAAAATAGAAAAAAATAAATAAATTGATAAAAATAGAAAAAAATTGAAGATAGACAAAATAAGAATAGAAAAAATTAAAACATGAAACAAACATAAACCAAAAAAAAAGTAAAAACTATAAAACTATAAAAAAGGAATGGAAACAAATGAAACAAGGAAAGGGAAATACAATAAAACAATTTTAAAAGAAAAAAAGTTTACAAAAAAGAAGAAACCAAATAAAGAGTAGAAAATAAGAAAAAATAAAACTTATAATAATGAAGAAAAACCCTACTTGAAAAAGAATGAGGTGTGTCTTCTTTCTCCAAACTTCAAACTTGCATCCAAATAAACAAAAATACAAAAGTGAAAAAGAAACACTTTATTTTTATTATACAAAATAATAATAAAAATAAAAAAGATAAAAGTTTCTAAAAAAAACTAAAACATGAACCAGGTTTAAAGAAACCCAAGGACTTCAGAGTGTCTGAAGGTCACGGGTACCCACTAGTGGACGATAATAAAAAAGATCTAAGATGAAAAAGCTGTCATTTGTTAGAAATCAGAAATCAGCTAGTGACAAAGGTGCACTGCCTACAATGTGTGGAAGAGATGAGGAAGCCTGACTCAATGCAACAGCCCACTAAAATATTGTTATGATTTATGCACGTCACAAAATATATAAACACACACTACTACACTTATTGCCTCACCCTAAAAAGAGTGTTGTCCCTTAGCCCAAGTTGTTAGGGGAGAACCATTATAAATAGCCTAAGGGATCAATTGACCCAAGTTGTTTAGAGAAACCATATTCTTGCTTCTTTCCCAAATGAAAGCCATCCAACAACAAGATGGTTGTAAAAAAATTTGAACCTTAGATTGAAGATATTTTCAAGCACTATATCATAATCTTTTATATGAAAAAAAATCAGATTAGTCACATTTAAAACATTTCCTATAATTCAAGTATTATCAAGAAATTGAAATAATGATTTCATGAACAATGAGCATCATGTGCACTTTTGTGTTGAAGACTAAATTGCATGTAATTTATTGCCCTTGTTTAATTATTTGCCATTGCATTCATTATGTGGGATGTTGTTCATGGTAATTTTAATGTAATTGTGGAAAAACTTAAAGGCAACAAATTGAATATTTTGAATCAAAGATTTAATGAATGGTGGCATGCAAAGGGAACAAGATCTAGGACATTGCATATTTTCTTTAATGTAACATTTAGAATTATCACATTTCATTAACATTTGCTATGGAGTTGGGAAAAATGATGAAATCATGTGGATCTTGAATAATCATTGCAACAAAAGGTATCCCTATATGCTAAGTGATTACAATAAATTTTGAATGAATTCACTAGTTGTAGTGAATAGGGCTTCGTGGGGAGTAATGAATTCACTAGTTTAATGAACGAGGACTAGTGAATTGCACTCACATTTGGTAATAGTGAATATTATATGTTGCCAAGTTGGGAAATTTATTTTTCAATATTGAATTTTTTTTTTCGAGTAAATATAGATGTGGGTTGAAAGGTGTATTAATGAAATTTCTATTGCAATAATTATGTTGTTAAAATACGATTTGTCCAATAATGTTGTTATAAAGAAAAAAGGTTGTGTAGACTAAATTTAACTTGTTTGGTGTTTGTTTTCATGTTCAATAACATTAAAAGTTTGTGCTTATGAAAGAAGTGATATCATTTTTGGTGTGAAAACATGTAAGAATTGTCATAATAAAATAACATGTTGAATGATACATTCAAGATTAAACTCCACTAAAGTGGCAAGTCTTTTATGTGTAATGTTTCAAATATATATCATGGGAACATCTAAAACAATTTGAAATGAATCTAAGGAATATATAATGTTAAACAAATAATTTAAACACTATAATGAATCCTTTTGATATTTTTTCATTTATTGAAAGACTTGAAATGCATTTGAATGACATAATCATGTACAATAATTATCCACACATAATACTATAGTTTGACATCTATTTTTGTCATGAATATTTTTGGGCATTATAAAAATAAGAGATTTTTAATACATTATTTTCTATAACCAATCATAATTTATTACATCATACTTGTAAGCATTCCCACTAATTTTTAAGTACTAAAAAATATTACCCAAAGTGGTAGGATATGATCATATTTACACATGATTGCCACAAACTAACATTTTGAAAATGGCCCTAATCATAATATTTACAAAGTTTCATAAACAATAGTATGAAAATGAACAAACATAGAGTAATCAACAAACATCTTTTTGTCAATCACTCTTTGAAAGCACTTGCATTCTTTACCAACACTTCTTCTAGTGATATTGCTCTTCGTCCAAGCACTTGCTCTAGTGTGGGATCCACCACATTGAACAAATTATCACGTTTGTTCTTGTCCAACAACACTAATGCATTTACAAATTCTTCAGGTGATTTCCATCCAACATAAGTTTGCTTTAATAGGGTTGTGTGTTCTTCAGGTGTCAAATTCACATGTTTCACCTCCTTCCCAATCACCTTACTAAGACTTTGTGCCACTTGTTTTTCTGATAATGCTTCTCCAGTCAATGTATAAATCTTGCCAACATGTTGTTCTGGATTTGTTAAAACTTCCACAACAACTGCAGCAATGTCAGCTATGGCAACACTAGTGTACACACCATCACCTGCACTTGTTCGAAAAACGCCTTCTTTTTTCACCGATGTTGCATGATAAGTCACAACATTTTCATGGAACCAAGTGGGTCGCAAGATTGTGTAAGGAATTTTGCTATCAAACACCATTTGCTCATATTCTTTGTGACGATGAATTGATT
>Ga0209208_10013507_pt1 | contig 10189 bp, 8 predicted proteins | sample S1TSphfallax_3_FD_187694 | JGI IMG/M metagenome (GOLD analysis project Ga0209208, IMG submission 187694) | Host-associated microbial communities from peat moss isolated from Minnesota, USA - S1T2_Fd - Sphagnum fallax MG (SPAdes) (version 2) | ecosystem: Host-associated > Plants > Peat moss >... | reverse complement strand
TATAGTTTTCCTTGAAGTCATACTTAGTCCGGTGTGTTTGTAATTAATTTTTTGGTTGCTTATTTCAAAATTTGCATTAAGAATCACATTTAGGACTAAATTTTTTTTTAGCACTTGTAAATTTTTTTAAAAAAATAATTGATTATGATTCTAGCATTCAATACAAATTGATTAAGTAATTTAACGCTCATTTAATCATTTCGACTTGTTTTGAACCCTTAATTAGCAATTCCATCCCCTTGGAGTATTTTACAGAAAATTGTAATACATAAACATTTGCACTTTGTGGGAACATGAAGGAACCGTATGCAATAACTTTTGGGAACATCGAATTCCAAAAGGTTCCCATCTCTCTTCCCTCTCGCCCTCCTCCCTTCCTCCAAAAGGAAAGAAAACTGGGCCTCTCGAGTGGCCGTTGCCTCGCCTCATTGGCTACTACGAAGGATTTTCATTTCTAGTTTTGTTGGTCACCAATTTTTGGCCTCGGCTAATGGCAGGGACATGAATTTGTGGAGCTAGGAGAAAAAAAAAGTTTACCACTGCATGTTTAAAGTAAAAATGACTAGCGTATGCTAGAATTGGCCTTAATTTAAAGTCACCCTGTCTTTGGGCCCTAGTTCAAATGCTATAACCCCTGTTTCATCCCCAATTCAAGTGTAGTAAAGTGAGCGAGGTTGGGTGCCAATATTAATGAAACTGAGTATCGGTTCAGAAGGTTGCAGGATTTTATACTGACAAGACTAGATTCAATGAAAGAATATCAGGGGTGAAGCAGCAGCAGCAGGTAATGCAAATCCAAAACTGGGGATCAAACTCATGTGAGCACCAATTCAGGTGAGAAAACTGGTTTTGGTCCCCATCTTTTATCCTGGTGTGTGTCATTTTCATGATGAGTTTGGATTTAATCCCCAAATTTGACAAAACTGGGGTGGTGTAATACCCTCACTTTTGGGGTGCTTAAAAAATCCAACACTGGGGCTGAAAGTCTTGTGAGAACCAATTTAGATGACAAAACCAGTTTGGTCACCTCTCTCTTCTTTTTCTTGCTTTGGTTTCCTGTGTGCTATTTTCATCCGGATCTTTAAAAATTTCATCCCCAGTTTTAGGGCAAAACTAGGGCCCAGTACTCCCAGTTTGGGGTACTTTAAGGGATAAAACCCTATTGACAATCTATTTGGCACATAGGACACATATGGTGTTGGATTTGATCCAGATTTGCCTCAAATGGCTCTCAGAAAGTCTTCTCAGGTCAGTAATATCTAATAACTACACATTGCACAATTATAGCAACATGGAAGAGAATTCTGATGGCCATCTTTATTGTTGGATAGAAAAGCTGTTTGGTAGTCCAAAGAGGTCAGGCAATGAATCTGCACATCATCAACAACAAACAAACTTGTTAGAAAAAAACTTGTAAGAGAATTTTGAGTGACAACTTTTATTTAGTTATTCATTTATTTATTTATTTATTGTGGATGGGTGAAAAAAAAAGAAGAAAAGCTGTCTAGCCTATCACTACTACTACTACTGCAAACAATGATTTTATTGTTCAAAGCAAAAACCAACAAAAATGTCCTTTAGTATTCTTTTCTACTTTGCTGCATACAAAGGTCTGGACTCGTGTATGTTTTTGTCTGTCTTGCTTGTAGGTTGTTGCCTCCTTGACTTTCAACATTTGCAAAAAGTCATCTTGCACCAACTTGCAATGAGAATTATAACTCGCCTCACAAGTTGTGTGCATGCTTTTATGCAGGTGACTTTGATAGTTTCAATTGCGGCGTTGACTCTGTTAAAGTTTGAGATAGTGTTAAGCACGCACAAATCTAGTAACGCATAGATCTATCTAGTAGTGCATGGCATTGTTGTCTTTTGAAGCTGTAGAATCGGGTTTAACTGTGACTCTTCATTATATTTTGACTTTGATGGACTGTTGTATGCATGTTTTTATGTGTGTGATTTTGTTAGTTTTGATACTGTTGGGCATTGATCTAGTAATACAAAACATTTGTTGTCTTGATCCAAAATTGGTGTTTCGATCTAGTAGTGCAAGATTTTGTCTCCTCAAGTTTGAAAATTGGGTTCAGTGCACTAGATTTTGGCCTTACTTTCAAATGGAATGATTTCTTGCAGCTGAAACAAGGAATATCATGTAGATTATTTTTGTGCAAAATAGGCAAAGTTATACTATTAGCCACAAGACACTGCATCTCCAATAATACATACATAGGACACCCAGAATTTTGGTAAGTAGTCAGACCACTGGTTAAATTAATTTTTAATGCAAGAATAATCTTCTTCATGCACTGAACACAAAAAACCTTTCTACAATAAGCTTTGAATTGTTTCTGCAAAGCCAGAAACTTCATATGTTGACACTTGACACTACATACATTGTGTTTGGCAGAGACGATTCATATTGAAAATTCATAATAATATAATTAAATCATAAATTCATAAGTTTTCCTCTCTGTTTTGGGTACCACCCAAACTTTCAAAAGACTTAGTAGAAAAAGCCAAGTAGGATTCGTTCCTGTAATAAAGGAACAATGTGGCTTTAACAGATTAAAAAAAGGAGAAAAGACAAGGACCCAATTTCACCAAATAACAATCTCCATATGCAAAAGCAGTCCATATATATATTACTCACCAGAAAACATCCTTGTGATCTTAAAACACTCCTTATTTGGATCCATGCATGGAATGACCCCACTCTACAGCTTGCATGTTATTCATCCACCAAGGATGATTACTAACTGCCCTGACTATCTATCTATCTGCCTGCTTCAGTCTCCAAGGTTTTCCTTGATCACAAATACCTAACTGAAAACAAGATGAAATTATTTTTTGAGTTGGAAGGATTTTCTAATTGTAGAAAATGTGAAAGACATTTTTCTGGTCATTTCCAATGTTTCTTCTCATTTCAATTCTACCAAACTGGTCTCAAATGTGAAATCCCTGTTCTCTCTAACCCTCTGCAATCTGACAAATGGTTTACACTAAGAAACTGAAAATAAAAAAATGAATCTTCATGCTAAAGTCTTCCTGGAGTGACCCACCCATTTTTTTTCCTACTGCAGGTTGTCCCCCTGAATGTGTGTCTTTAGCTTTTGTACAACAAGATCATCCTCCCTCTCCTCCACCACACCTGTCTAAATGCCAAAGAAAACAAGCCAAATTTGTTAAGCCTAGTCCACAACAAAAGCCAAGTGCAAAAACAACACTGGCTTTGATGAAATTTACAAATTTAGCATTTTCTTTTTGAGGGCACATTTTTGCCAATAGTTGGCCCCAAAAAAAATAAAAAAATCTAGTGCAACTCATACAAAGGAAATTTTTTAGAAAAAATCCTACACTTTGAGGAAACTTTTCTGTAATCACCCTATTTAGACAATAAGTTCCAACTTCCAATAGGTCACCAAAATATAGCAGAATTATTTAAATTTTTTTCCTTTTTGACCTGTAGCCAAATTTGGCTAATTCCCCTTGTGGATGGATGATCACCAATGTGGCTACATCACAAAATTGCAATAGTTTAAAAATAAAATAAAATGATTTTAAGATGACAAACTTGTTTTAGCATTGATGGAATTTCCAGAGACTAGAAAGATAAAAATTGTTTTAAAGTGGCTTTGATGAAATTTGCAGTCTGTAAAAAGAAATAACTAGTTTAAGGAAGGTATTGGAACTCACCGTATGGAGAAGAGTACGTATTGAAAAGCGTATGTATATTTCCTTTTCTACGTACATTCCGGGTCCAGGACAGGAAGAAGGAGAAGCGCGAGGCGAGGGAGAGAGAGAGAGAGAGCGAGAGAGGGCAAAGCCCCGCGCGCTCGCTCGCTCGCTCTAGTCCGCGGCTGCTGCACAGTGCGAGCGAGCAAACCCGATACGCGAGCTTTGGCGATCATAAACCACCAGAAAATTTTGTTGCAACAGGTTCCCAATTGTGTTGAAACCGAAGCTATCGGATTGAAGTCCTTGAAGGGCCAAGCACTTGACATCGGGAGCAATATCCACAAGGTAGTTCTCGGGAGGTGGCGAGAAATCCGCCTCGTTCTGGAACCGGATTCGGAACTCCGGATACGGCTGCACAGAACTACTGTCGGTGGCAGCAGCGGAAACGTTGACGCACAGATCAAATGTCTGCGCCGTTGTTGTTTCTAGTGTTACCTCTGGAAACTCCTGCAGCAAAACTTGCTTGAAAGCAGTGAGAATCACACTGTAAGCAGCAGGAACGAAGTACGTGAGTGTGGTGCCTGAGTCTATAGTCGTCCCGCCGTCGCCCAACAGATCGAAGCTCCATGCGGAGGAAGGAATGTCAAGAACTGAGCCTGCGACACTCACTTCCTCAATACCCACGTAGTACAAAGTCCCGGACCGAGGATTGCTAAGAATGGGTGTGTATTGCAGTTGCGAGCTGCTGTGGTTGGCGAACAGTCCGCTGGAACCGCCGCCGCCATCGCCGCCGAAGAGCAACGAGGAAGAGACAGAAACAGGTTCTAGGTAGCTCACGAGACAGTAAGAGAAGACATCGCCATAGGCGTACCCAATCTGCGATGTGAAGGAGAGCGGTCCTTGACCTAATCCTAGCACTCCGTCTGCCCCTTGGAAGCTCACTTGATTGTCAGTCCCGCATCCAAATGCGACGTTCTGGATGTGTACTATGGAGCTAGAAGAGCTCGGGGAGGAGCTGCTGGAAGAAGAAGACTTCTGCAGTGTCGCGGTCTCGAATGCGAACACTCCCTTGGTGGTCGAGGAATCCGCGTACTGGTAAACGTATGCACATGCACCCGGATACGTTTCCGCGTCGCACGGGAAGCCAGGAGTTGCGGGGACGAGGTTGCACTCGCTGGAGAAGCATGGCACGGGGACGAAGCTCGAGGAGTTGGAGGGTGAGTACAGAGGATCTTTTTGCGGATAACACTGCGTGCAAGGCGCGCATTGCACCCAAATGAGATCAGAGCCTGTGTCGGCGACCAGGAAGAAGCTCTGCGCCGGAGTTCCGATGCTGAAGCTCACGAAGTATTGTCCTGATCCGAGTGTTGAGCCTGATACCAGAGAGGTCTGAAAGGAATTCATTGCTGCAGGCTCGGTCGAGCCGCCAGCGTTCGGGTTCTGTATTGTTGCCATGCTCGCTGGCGCCTCAGCAACGCCTCCAGCTCCAGGTGCTGCAGCATTTGATCCGGAAGAAGCAGCAGCGGTTGCTGCAACATTCCTCCAATTGTTGTCGTCTGCTTGCGCAAGTATCCGTTTCCTGAACCCTGCGAGTCTGACAACATCCATCTCCCTGGCATCTTCCCAAGCTTTCCCACGCGTACTATACTCCTTCCTAAATGGCGATTCCGGTGAGTTCCTGTGCACGAGTTTGATACGAATTGCAGCTCCTCCAGTCGCTGCCGCTGCCGCTGTTGCACGTCCATTGCTGCTGCTTCTTCCTGCAGAATGCCGCCCGCGCATACCCCATATGTACTCTTCTGAGCTCGACTCCGCATGATGATGATCTCTAACCTGCACCTGCAGCAGCTTGTTTTCTCGCCGTAGTTTCGGCCGCCAGCTAAAACTTCTCGACCACCGCCGGGAGTCCACGAAATCAGCCCGGCGCGACGATTTCACAAATGTTCCGCAGACGTCTTCTGGAACCAAAAGAAGGACCGCTACACACAGGAAACAGACTAAGAGACACACTGCTAGTACTGTCCATTTGACACGAGAATACAAGACTGCTCTGCATGAAACTCCACCTGCAACACCAGTACTACGAGAGCTCCTGCAGCTCATGCTCGGCGACGACGTTTCCATACTAACCTTGAGAGCAGCTCATACAATGGCAGCTAGCTTCCCCAGCAGCAGTTACTAGAGAGACTCATAAGCCGCCTTGCAGCAGCTGATGAGGAGCACGTCCACGACAATTAAAACAACTGCAAAGACCCACCAACAATATAATAACAATATTTTTCTTCTTCTTCCAAAAAACTCCAATCTTCAACAACAAAGTAGTAGCAAGGAAAAAGGACACGAAGATAAAAAGTCGAGCTTCGACAGTGAGAGAGTTGTTCAGATGCGGGTACATGCACAGCAAAAATTCTGCAACCAGCTGCAGCAAAACCCGACAGAAAAAACAAACCGCCTTAGTAGACACCAGTTTCCAAGTCGCGGACTTTTTACGAGTAGATAACGCCACTAGAGTACCAACTACTACTCCAGCCAGCTGCGGCTTCCGTGCAGGAGAGCACCACTTTCTCTCTCCCGGAGAACCACGAAAGTGGAATCCAACAAAACGGCCACCCAAGCAGTTGCTGGAGGTGCACGCTGTTAAGAATTTTTTACTCACCCACATGCAGCAGCAAGCCTAGATGAGCAGTAAAGAATAGTTTTTAAGGAAGCTGACAGATCAATCACAGACAGACACACAACAGCAGCAGCTACGACACACTAGTAGTAGTAGTAGTAGTAGTACTAACGAGTGTAGCTGGTGGCCCCCGCGGAGCGCGCCGGCCTCTTCTCTCTTCTCTCTCTCCCCACCCACTTCTGGCTTTGCTGCTGCTGCTACTGTTGGCAGCTGGTCCGTGAGCAAAAATAGAAAAGCGCGAAACTGCGTGGCGACTGCGGCAGCCTGATGGGTAATCTGCTCCAATCTTCTTGTTCTTCATCTCCTGCAACCAGCTGTCACGGCAGGGAGCTGCTGCTGCTGCATCCAAGAAGGAGTAAGTACCACGAACTGCGACGTCCACGACGAAGACGCAAGAAGAAAAAAAGAAGACGATCATCATCATCATCATCATCTTGCTCCTGCTACTTCTGCTGCTGCAACAGTGTTCTGTTGCGAGAGAGAGAGAGTGAGCGAATCTGAGGCAAATCTGTGGCGGCGAGGCATAGCGAGGAATTTTGGGGGTAGCGACGTTGCAGGCGTCGGCCAGCGACTTGGGCGTTGCTGCCTGCGCCGCCACGGTAAAAATAAAAATTACTAAAAGGGGGGAAAAAAAAAACTCCCCACGGTTTAAAAAAGAAGAAGGTCGGGTTTTTAACTTTTTGTCCCCAGCGATTTTTTATTTTTATTTTTTGGTACTTTGTTGTTTTTTCGACAAGAAAAATTGGGTTTATTTTCGGTTTTTAATTGTAATTTGACTAATTTTTCGCAAGGTTCCAGTGTTGGGCAGGTATCATTTTTGATACCCGCCGGATCTTGTTTTTAAAAAAAATTTACAAAAGGTTTCAGTTCTCACTTCTTATTTTTAAACTTATGCATCGGATCAGGGTATCAATATTTTCATAAAAAGAAATTTTAAGCAATTCTCAAGACATTGGTTCTCATGAATTTGATTGAGAACAGCTGATTATCATTTGGCAATTGTAACGAACACGGTTTTTAATTATTTATCAAATAAAACCAGAATTACAAATAAATATATTAATTCAATTTAATTTTTCTAAAAAATTAAAAAACTCATAGTATCCATAAAATAATGAAAATACAGCACCCAAATGAACCCTGAGTTTGGTCATACATGGGGAGTGATTCAAAAAAAATTTTGCAAAAAATGTACATTAACAATAACAATTTGCAAGGAGTTTTTTTCTTATGTTGGAATTGTCAATTTTCACAACTCAATTAAGGGGAGTTGAAACTCACTAAAAAACTAACTTAGTTTCATCCTGTCTTTCTTTTTTCCTGAGCGCCTCCACTAGTGCTACATGTGTTTTCACTGCTCCTAGCAGTACAACTACTATAATTAGTGGAACCTTGTTTAATGATTGTCCATTAAACCTTGGTACATTGTATCTTGAGAACCTGACCCAAGTAAGAGGGTTTTGTCTCTCTCGGGTCTCAATATTTAAATTTGTATTTTTCTGGATCCAATTAATTTTCATTCATCTGGTTTTTCTCATACAAGTTAGAACTGGTGATCAGGGGGTTCAATCAGGGTATCATTGAAAAGTGATACCCTGAAAGTTTCAAATAGGAATGACTGGATAGTAACCAGATGATACTCAAAAGGCATTTTTGATACCCGCCCAACACTGCTATGTTCCCCTGTTGGGTGGGTATTTGAGTTTGCTAATAACCACCAGTGTAGTGCAGATTCAGAAGGGCATTCCCAAACTAAGCACAGCCCAAAGGGCCAAGGGGCTGGTAATTTTGGGAATGCCCTTGCCCAAGGGCTTTTTGCCTGGTGTAAAAACCATTGCAGTAAAAAAATTTAAAACTATTTTACTGTGATACCTGGAGTGTACCAGATGGGCACCCTCCGGGTACTACAGTTGTTTGAAGAGAATTAAATGTATACATGGTGGATATCCTTCTGGTACCCTCCGGGTATCTAAGGAAAAAAAAGGTTTTGAAATATTAACATCGCATGTGTAATGTTAACATGGACCTCGAGGCCTTGGGTTAATCAGCACCTACACGGGAACCATGGTAGAAACCCTAAACCCTAAGCATTACAGACTAAATCAGGGTCTCTGACTCCAAATTTATACTTTAAGAACCTGATTTAGTCTATGCATGGGATCTTTGTAATTTTTAGAAATAATTTAAATGGGTTTTGAGATTTTTATAATGGCACCATTATGGGTGCTGGTTCACCCAAGGTTTGGTGAATTAACCCTTAAGAGCCTAAGCTTATTTTACAACCATTTTACCTCTATTTGAAGGTCGAAAGTTTCTTGCAATGTACTCGTCCATGAATCAAATTACAAATGTAACAATTAGATTGAAGGTTTGCACATTCATAGCTCTTTGACAAAAATTTCAGCCAGATTCAAGCCAAGGATGATGAGATATTAAAGCTAGATTGAGCTCGTATCGTTTCAAGTAAATGTTTTGCCCAAGATTAACTACCCATGGAAAAAAAAATTCAAAGCCAAAATGCATTGTTTCAAGTAAGATACAAGGCTTGCAAGTTTTGGAATGAGAATGAAAATATGAGAATCCTTTAAAAATGGGTAGCAAAATCAAAGGATTCTTCTATTAGAACTCTTTGGTCAGCCCAAGAAAAAAAAAAAAAAGATTGGTTGGGGGTGGGGTCCAACTCTTGGACAGCCTTTCTCACATGTGCAAATTTTGGTAATGTCGTTTTTTTTTTTTGGGCGGACAAACCTCCCTGCCCTCACCCCCAAAATCTCCATGTATGGGCTCGGTCAGCACATTATTGGACAGATAATCTTGTCGTGCACCCAACCCAAAAAAAAGAAATTAAAAAAAAATGTAGATTTGTGTTGTCTAAAGACATTTAAAATCTCAAACAAAGCCAAGTCTGGCTATTTAGGGTTTTATAGCTTAGGAAACTAGAAAATTGTTTGTTAACCGTTTACCATCCATCCTTCATCCAAGTAGGTTATCAATCTTTAAATATTAATACAATTTTTTAAAACAGAAAAAACATATAACATTTTAATTTTAATTTTAAAAACCTTATAATTGGCAGGTTAATCAATAGTTATTAATTGGTCATTTGATAATTTACCCAACATCAATTCTTGGGTTAAATATAACCACTAAGAGGCCCTACTCAACAAGGTGAAGGTATCAGTGTGTGTGTGTGTGGTGCAATTCACCTTGGCCGGCGAAAATAAACAACCCTAAACCCTAAACCCTAAGCCATCTTTTAATTGAGTGAGGCTTCTTAGTGGGGCTAATTTAACTTAGAAGATGTTGAAACTGGACTCATAGACCCATGATTTACTCTTAAGACACAATATTTATGATGATTATTTTAAAAAGCAAACCCAAATAAATTTAGGGTTTTTTCTTATCATGGTACCCATATACATGGTTCTGGTTCACACAAGGTGTAATATTAAGGGGCACAAGTAAGAGAGTAGTACTCTGGGGTTAGTTACCTCCTCTTGAAGAAAGCCAGTACTTGAAGTAGTACAATGGACTAGGGTTTCAGTTACCTTGAGCCTGGTTGCAGCAGGCCATCAATCTACTCCTTGGGGTCTGTTTAGAAGTCAGTTTGTAAGTAAGTAAGTAAGTAAGTAGTACCTTGGACTAAGTAAGTAGCTGGCAATCTGCTTAGTTAAGGTGCTGGCAATCTGCTTCTTAGTCAAGGTTGAAGGAATATGAATAGCTTAAGCTTTTTAGCTTGATGGCTTGTTTTGCTACAGCTTGTATTCAAGCAACACATAGTTGTAACACTTGAGGTTGTTACCAGTGTTGGGTGGTTCTGTTTTTGTTTTTTTTTTTTCAAAG
>Ga0209208_10013506_pt1 | contig 10189 bp, 10 predicted proteins | sample S1TSphfallax_3_FD_187694 | JGI IMG/M metagenome (GOLD analysis project Ga0209208, IMG submission 187694) | Host-associated microbial communities from peat moss isolated from Minnesota, USA - S1T2_Fd - Sphagnum fallax MG (SPAdes) (version 2) | ecosystem: Host-associated > Plants > Peat moss >... | reverse complement strand
TAATACTAATGCAATATCATTACAATATGGACATAATGTGAATACAACATGGCAAACAACATAAATACAATGCAAATATGATGCTACATCAATTATCATTGAAACAATACCAAAATTAAATCAATATAATCTAAATTGTTTCAATGCCTATTTTACACGAATAAAGCACTAAACCTTGGACATCTTGTAAAAGTATTGTGAAAGCACTTAAATAGCACTAATACAAAGGGGTCCCCACTTTGTGATGATGTGTTCAAACTAAGCAACTCACATATGACTTGGTGCTTGAATTGACAACCCATAGTTGTTGCTTCATCTATAGAAGTAGAATAAAAATGTTTCGTGGACATAATTAAAGGAGCAATGTGGCTATGAAGGTGGGGATATGAGGTAATATTCCTTGGAACACAATCAACTCCATTAAATTGCAATAATCAAAGTAGTGTTAAGATTGCCAAAAACCCTATTTTTCATGCTCAAATGAAGCACATTGAAATGCAATACCACTTTGTAAGAAAAAGTCTTGGGTGGAGAGATAGACTCAACTCATGTTTCGATTAATGATTAGTTAGCTAACATATTCACAAAGCCATTAAATATAATCAAATTTGAATCCATAGAGATAGATTGTAAATTCAAATTCTAAAAAACTTTCAAAAATAAAAAACATTAAAAAACACAACTTTATTAATCACAAGTCATCTTGTAGAAGTTTGGACAAACTTATTTAACGTGGGAAGGAGTCCTTCATAATTGGGTAGGTAGTATCAACCAAGCCATGTTAGAGGAAAAAAAATCCCATCCTATCATAATCTAACATCATTTTTAAGTTAACTATCTCTTCATTCAATCTTTTAATTAATGGTGCTCTTTTAATTAGACCCATCCTCACATAAACCCACTTGGTCAGCTTTGAAAGCTTGCCATTGTATAGAGCCTTCAACAAAGCTACACCATCTATGGTTGACCCTTAGAAGCTTGAGCAAGAGAGATGGAGGAGCTCTTTTATGAGAGAGAGAGAGAGGTCATATGTACTTTTGCACTATAAAATCACTCATGCTTACCATCACACACATCATGGTCTTAATCCAATTTCTAAAGAACACGAGTTGTCTCTAAAACTATCTTGTGCACTTCTTCTAATTAACATTATGAAATGTCATCATTTGAATGACTCAAATGTTATTTCTCGAAAAATTGGAACTGGAGAACTTTCAGCAACAGTGAATAGACAAGAAAAGTCACAACCTTGACAAGCTTGGAACAAAAGATGAAGTTTTCCCAAAGAGAAAACAGGAAAGACTACCGTTGGTGAAGTAACCAAAATTTTAGGAAATAAATCATTGAAAGCTTCAATTCAAAGGAAAGCAACATAAACAAATATAGACTTAACAATGGTTATCAAAGAAATCTCTCTAGAAAATTGTTAGAAGAAAATAGGAGATGGGATGTCATTGAATGGTCGTTGACGTCGAGGCATTTCAAAACCCCTTTGAACCCAAGAGAATAATTAAAACGCACTCAAGATAAGAATAGTTGAGATGTGAGGGAAGGTGTAACAAATCAGAGGAATTACATGGCTTGTATTGTAACTTAGATAAATCATATCAAAGTGTAAGCTCATTTGTACTTGGAATTCATTCCACAATAGAAAGAAGAGCATGTTCTCTAGTTCATCTTAACTATAGGAAAGCTAATCAACACTAATTCACATGTTAAAATAAGGCCACTTATGTATAAAGCAACACAATCTAGTCTATTTCATTCACTGTTTTCTAATCCTAATAGCAAACACACAACTTAATGATTTCTTTCACAACATTGCCAATCATATAATGTCATTAAAGGGGGGGGGAGAAATGAAAAATCAATCCACACCTGCATTCCTAGATGCAGTTCAAGAGGAAGAGTTGGCAACTAGTATACATATGATGACCTACATCCAAGCAAAATAGTCTATGCTAAGGATACCAAAGGACATCTTGGAAAGGATTAACTCCTCAATCTTGGATATGACAAGATTAGTATAAATTCTTTTCATATGGTTCTTCCCTCTTTATGTTTGTAACAGACACAAACATAATTTTATTACAAGGATGTTTCATTTTTCTTGTTTTCACATTAATAGAAGAATTTGTATTGAGAGTAGTCATTTCAAATCCCAATCTTAAGCCAAACATTGAGTTACTGATCACCAAATGATCAAATCTAACATGTGGTCATAACAGGGTTTGGTCTAATTTTCAACCGAGGACATATGCTGATTAGATCATCAATGGTTCAAGGGTAAATTACATGACTGGTCAGCAACAAATTCAATTTTCTAACTGCACAAAAACATAGCAAAAAAACCTGGAAACCTAGGGTATTTGTTTATTGGGTTAACAAATTGGGGACAAAGACCTGTGGCAAAAACAAAAGCCAGTTGGTTTTCTCTCTATACTTCAATTTTCAATTCAATAAAAATGAAGGAAAAACAAAGCACAAAAGAACTGTGCCCTGTGCCTAAATGTCTTAAGATCTGAGATTAAAACATTAATTTCATTCTCAGAATGATCAAGTTGCTACCCAATTTTAATTCCCAACAATAATGCCCTTTATTTGTTTAGAGTGAGAACCCATCATCATCATCATCTCCAAGTGGAGCATCAACATTCGCAAAGGGAAATATATTACAAACTTACTCTGGTTCATATGTGCCATTATTCCATGTCTATCAGCATCACAAATCCATATTTTCAATAACAGAGTTAAGACACTTGAAGAACTTAGAGGCTAAAAGATGTAACCGGTACATTTGGCAACTGTTTTGACATGTTTGTTTTCAGTCTTTGTTGTGAACTGATTTTAGTACATGATTCTCAAACAGAAGCAATCATGAAGGGGATCATGTGGTGAGTGCCTGCAAGCTTCTTCTCATTGTTTGGGTTAATTTTAAAATTCAACATGTTGTCATACCTGAGAAAACAACTTTACTGTTGTTGGTGCCAAGCTGCTTCTCACTGTTGGTTGTTTTCCTAAATTCAACAATATGCTGTCTTTGTACCCAAGAGGATTGTACTGCAGCAGCAACTGCTTTCAGCTTGTTATTCCAGAGACACCCATTAGCAACTTCCTTTTTCCAAACTCTGCAATGGTCAACAATAATTGGATCAAAAGTTATGACATTGCAGCTGTGCCCAAACTTTTCTATTGTGATCATTGCAATTTAATGAAATGCATTTTGAGCACATGCAGCATAGAAAGTGCTTATGATACAAACCGGGGATGTGAAAAGAGCAGTTGCTTTGTCTTCAGCAAGAAGTGGCACGGTCGTACTAGGCAAGCTGGATTGTGATAGGGATATGCGCTTCAAAGCTTCCTTGGACTGCATTTCCACTCTTCCTATTAGTTGAGAAAATAAAAAAGCAAAAATGTAGTTTATGCAATGGCCAATTACTCATGTCCATTACAACTTCTGTCATCTCAACCCATGTGATTGACGATCAAAGGACATACTACAAGTGTCCAAAGATCTGTATTTTCAGGGAAGGAATCCCATGGCCCAACGCAAGGAATGGAAAGAAGAGTTGACAGTGACTGGGTTTGTGGGTTACCAAGCTTTCCCAATTGAGGAAGAGGCTTATAGTAGTGAGGGCGACTGTCTGTGCCGTTACCCCACATAACATCCCAATCCAAAGCCCCTGCACAATTCACCCACGCATCAGAACTAGAGAATTAGAAGAGCTGAGTGCTGTTAGTTCTCACCCCTTCTGCATCCATGACCCTAAACCCTAAACCAAGTCACACTGCCCAAGTGCCGCCCCAACTGTAGGGCATTAAGTATCAGACTTGTGCCCACATTGAATTGTGCTTGGGTTTTAAAGTTTAGCATGCATGATTTTGCACACAGAATTTAACCAACTGAACAAGTTAGCTAAATGCCACCTGCAGGAGTTTAGCAAGTTTAGAACTGGAACTGGAACTGGAACACATACTCTGCCATCAAACTGGAACACAAAAATGAGGATCATGGCTGTTGCAAGACCAACACCGTAGTACGCTCCCAAATTTGTATAAGCACCCACCTTTTGCAATCCAATTCCTCTCATTACACCTGCAGACACATGGAACTCCATTTTTTTATTCAAAGAAAATTGAAGGCAATGTGCATCATAATAACCCTAAACCCTATAGAGAAGGCGGTAGTAGCAGTGTGATGAGATTGCAGTAGTGGAAACACTAAATTGTACTCTGTGTATGGGCAGGTTAGTGGACTTGCACCTTTGAATTCTAATGTCTTTTGTAATTGGAGTTTGGTATCAAGATTCACCTGAAAGAACCACTTGAATGCAATTCAAAATGGTGACAGCTGCAAGATATGGTGCAACCATGGAAACACGGTCCAGCACTTCTTGTTCTTTGCTGAAGGCATGTCCCCACACGTTTTGTGGGAGCAGCACCATGGCAGCCATTATGATTCCCACACCCATTGACATCATGATTGACATGAAGACTGAGAATTTGGCTGCATGGGGTCGCCCAGCTCCAAGTTCATTGGAAACACGCACACTGCATACGGATTTTCTCAAATAGATTCTTAACACAAACATATACTGAGACTCTCATTTCTACATCAGTTCTTCTGCCACTCCAGCTTATTGAGCAATTTAAACTTGTAACATCACTCCGTAAATGGGTTCAGGATTACTGTGAAGAAAATAGCATGTGTTGAAATGCACAGTCTTTCTTTGACAGTTGCAACTAATGAATGGGTGAAAAGAAAAGCAGGTGATTGATGTTGTTTTGTACCTTGCAGACACGCTCAAGGCTGTTGATGGAAGTTTGGTAAGTGCGAGCAGTGACACACTGACAAACACCTCACCCCATTCATTCATGATGTTTCAATATCAGAGGGTTGCCATGACTGTCAGCAATTCCTTCTCCACTTTGATAGGATGATTCTATGCAGAATATCTCTCTCTGCTCATGTCTTACATGATCATGCAGAGGATCAAAATTTGCACCCTCTGCATTTTCAGCTCATTTCAGGAATTATTCCTCAAATTTTTACCAACTTCAAAAAGAATATCATGACCTCAAAGCAAATTTTATACCTGATGGTATATGCTGCCAGCTCTATTTCTGAATGTGGCAGCAGTCCAGCCAGCAGACTCAGAATCTGATATGTCCACCGCTCTAGGCTGCCATTGACACCCAACATCACAATATTACCTTACAAAAGAAAATCTCAAAACAGGTCTCATGTGACAGATCAGATGGAATCATGTTTTCATAAGTACTGAGAATGCCTCAATATTTACTTACAGTTTTAGTCAAGTTCCTGGAAACAATTGAGCTATAATAATGTTGTTAAGGGTATTATTTGAGATCCGACATCACAAAAAAACCCAGAAATAAACAGAAAATGTGAAAAAGTGGAAACCCAACCCCACAACAAAGAGAAAAACCAAATCCACATGATAGAAAGGAGGAGCAGTTTAAATGACACCATTAGTCATATGCATGTTCAAGGACCTTCAACAGCAACATGCATGGCATCAACCACCTACCTTAATATCTATCCCCCACCAATTTCATCAGTTCCTGACAAATGGGTGTAGGTTAATGTCCCCAAGAGAATGTGATTTTTCTCACACACAAGCTCATGACACATGTGAGGTAAACTTTGTGGTTTCATCCGTTACAATGTACAATATGTGGTGTTTATTGTGGCCTATATTACATTAAAATGGCATTTTGACATTAGGGAATTGCATGTATTACACAAATGGATGAAACCACAAAGTTTACCTGATGCAGGTGTCATGAGCCATAGCTTTTTGTGCGAGAAAAACCACATTCTCTTGTAGCAGTCAAACATTAACCAACATAGTAAGGAGTTTCCTGACAATGGGTGTAGGTTAATGTGACAATTTATGAAGAAAATTTACCACGTCATGCCAGCAGCAGGTACAGCCAGCTTAAGGAATCCCACCAAGTCATGCACTACTTCGTGCATTGAGAATGATGAGAACACCTTCTTGCCCTTTGATGAGAACCGAACAATTGTTGCCAGAGCCAAAGCCTCGAAGATGACTGCAGTGCTGAAGGCAACAGCACCAGCTTGATAACCGATCTTCAATTTAGTTATAAGTAGAAAACAGATGGGTAATTGCAAGCTGAAAGCCACAGCTTCGGCCCACATCACGGAAACCACCATGTGTTGACATTGGCAGAAGTTCACCAATGGCGACAGGAATGTGTATGTCACCAGGGATGGGATTAGCCAGCGACCAAACACCTGTGCATGAGCTGCAAGCTCTGTGTTCTCACCAAAGGCCACAAGAATGGGTGCCATGTAGAACACTGCCAAACTGATGGGTAGAGCTGCAATCAGGAGCACAAAAACGCCCCGCCGCAGGTAGATTCGCAGCAAATGGTACTCTTTGGCTCCATAAGCTTGTCCACACAGAGTCTCCAATCCACTTGCCAACCCTATCTGCACAAGACCGACTTGGTCAGAAACCCATCCATCCCTATGATCTCAGCTCCTCACAAGACACATGATCATTTCAACAATGCTGCAAGTGCAAACCTAATCTGTGGGTCTGTGGGTCTGTATGTCTGTGTGTCTACTGTGTCCATTGTGTGTGTCTGTGTTGTGTGTGGGTTTCTGGGTGCAAAGGGAAATTTTCTTACTTACCAGTGAATCGAAACCAATCATGAACACAAAGGAATTCCCCAAGCTGTAGGCAGCCAGGTATGAGGCTCCTAACTGAGCCACAAAAGAGACCACCATCAGTTGTCTGAGCTCATTCAACATGAGTGTGAGGAAGGTGGGACCTGCCAGCCAGCATTGTTTCGGCAACTCACTCCACATGCTCCTCAGTGGTCTGTCAGCTACTACCTTCATTTTTTCCTTATCCAACACCTTGATGTAGCTCCCTGCAACCCCATGATTCTCAAGTCTCATGATACTTGCTGGATCTCCAGCTCCATCTCCTGCCACCACCACTGCGGGTGCAACCGATGCTACAACCATTTTTGTCTCCAAATTCTCTGCTGCAGCTACCAAACTGGGATCTTTGTTGGGATCTTCTCCTGCTGCCAAGATCTTCACGTGATTCTTCTTCTTCGCCATCACAGCTTCAATGCTGGCTCACAGTAGCGACAAAATCCTACTCTTGTAACGCCTGCTAGCTAAAACTCATCATCATAAACAACTGATTCTTTTCCCGGAGATCAAATCTTTAGCATGCTGTAAGTAGTACCTCCATATCCTCCCCATCAACAAAAATCATTCCAAAACTTTTCTTCTTCGTTTTTTCTTTTCGTCTTGTCTGGTGGCAGAATGTTCACAAAGATTTGAAAATCCCACCAAAATTTGAGGAATTGTTGAAGAATTGATGATTCCCAAGTGTACCCAAGATCTTCAAATCATTCCATGATGTATTAGCCAGCACCTCCATATATCCTCATCAAAAACCATTCCAAAAAACATTGTTGTGGCAGAATCACAAAGCTTGAACTCTTCACAAAAATTTGAGGAGTTGATGATTCCTAAAGTGCACCCAAGAGCATCAAATCAAATCATACCATGCTCTATTAGCTAGCACCTCCATATATATCCTCATCAAAAACCATTCCAAAAACACGTTTGTGGGAGAATCACAAAGCTTGAAAAATCCCACAAAAAATTTGATGAATCCAATACAGACACTAATAAATAAGCTTCACATGCAATATGAAGAATGGGACACACAAATAGGCAAATTACATTTATGTGTTTTTGGGGCTTATATGTAAAATGGGTATGTTTTTTCCCTACTCCAAGTTGCATCCCCTCTTCACTCAGGTTCTACACGAATTGCAGCTTTCCACAAGTGAAGAAGTTCTATTAGAATTTGCAGAAGTTAAAAGTGTGTGTGCAGATCACATCTGGCGGGTTCAAGCACAAGAGTGAATCGGTACCCCCAAGGATTGAGGGAGGAGGCTTTGGGGGTGGCGGAAGGGGGTTGGGTCTTTTGGGGTGGGACCCTATCTAGGGTTTTCTCACTCACTTAGTGGGGTAGCTTTTTGGCTACAAACGACAAGAGTGGTTTGCATGGTCCCCGAAAGCCCATCAAGTAGCCTCTGACTCTCTGCATCTACTGGGACCAGTCCCACCAGTCTACCACCATTACCATTATGGGTAGTCTATAGCCATGGAGATTTTCTTCCCTTATTTTGAGGAGGGGGAAAAGGGGAGGGTGGTGGGGGGGTTTGTCTGGGGAATTTGTGTCCATAAGTCACTCGGATTGGCACCGTCCCCTTTCAAATAACCCAGTCAATTTATTTTTTATTCCATCCAAAAATTTTAAACCCTTAACCCGGGACCCAGTCTTCTTTGGGAATACTGACTTTATACAGGGTGACCCCCCATTTTGGTAGTTAGAACCGCCCACCAATGACCGACCAGCATCAAGGGTGTTATCGATGTTAACCCGTCGTTATGGGATTGGATTAATAAAAACAAAGTGCACAAGTGATGTGTGTGAGAAGTTAGAACCTGGCCTGTAAACACTTAGCTAATTAGGTATACATTAAATTGGTAAGCTAGTTCACTCAAGATAATAAAGGAAACAAATTCAGTCCACCAAATCCAGCAATCCCATTGGCCAGAAAAGGAAAATCTTCGGGCTGCCTACTCATAACCCTATTTTGCTGAACATGGAAATTAATGGTCCCCTTTCTACCATTTCCATTGGTCTTCTAAATTTCTCACAAACCTCCCAAACCCTATTACACATTTAACTATGAGTTCACTCAAAGATAACAAAAATAAATGAATAAATAAATAAATTCAAACCACCAAATTGAGCAATTTCATTGTCCATAATCTTTTTTCTGGTGCACCTTCACACAAGACTATTCAACACCCTCTATATACTAGCCCGCTAATTCTCCTTTTGTTTCAAAGTCCCCTTAGACTTGTTTCTTACTATGGACGGCGCATGTCCATAGTCCTAAAGTGTGAGTAAATTATAGCAATTCTTCAGCAAGTTGTTGCACTTGGTCGGGGTTATTCATCTCTTCCACACATCATAGCTATTGCACCTCTGTCATTAGTCGATTTGTGACAAATGACAACTCTTTTGTTTTAGGTCTTTTTTTTTTTGTTATTGTTGGTTGTCATTTCGTAACTATGAGTCCTCTTTGCACAGTCTCTTTACCTGAATTTTGTTCAAGTGTTTGCTTTTGTTTTGTCTTGGGCTTGTGTCTACTTGTGCTTTCATTTGCCTTGTACTTTTGATGGATGGGTTCCCATCCTTGATTTTTACTTAGAGGGCTTTTCTTCTTCAAAGTTATTCAATGTAAAATACATCCTTATTGGAAAGAAAGTTGCCATATATAGTTCTCCTGCTTTATGATTCCGGGTGGGGTCGTTACTACTAGCAGGTGAGTATTTTGAATTCCAAATTTTGTTTCAAACCATTGGAGTTGGCTGACTTGACAAATTTAGTATATATATGAGTTGTAGTAGATTTGGGCAACAAGCTCCACCATGGAGTTAACCAATGAGAGTAACGGGTTTGGATTTATGTGTTGCACTCAAGGCAACAATTCGGATACCTGCATGACAAAAGCGGTGACAAGATGACATGTTGAAGGCACGTAGTAAGCATGTATGAATATTGCAAAGTGGACACGAGAGAGAACATGATTGCCAGGTACATAATAAGAGCCACTTCACCTTGTGACTACACAAAAAGCTATATCTATTCAAATGTGGGTGTAAATGAACTTTTAAGTGTGCTTCCTTTATTCATCTTTGTTTTAATTAATTAGATTGGGGGGCGGAGGGGGTTGGTCCACATTTTTTTTGGGGGCGAATTTTAGAAGGATATTAAATGTGAATCGTAAAAATCTCATGTTGAGTTTTGTTGGTTGGTTCAATCTTTTTGAAGATTTTATGAATGATTGCAAAGTGGGAGTGATGAAATCAATGCGATATAAAATAAGGATTGAACTGGGTATGACATTAAAGATAATTTCAACATTATTGGATAAATTTAATGATGCCATTATATGTACCATGAGGAACCCTTGCAGAACTTGGTAGAAACCCCTCGAGAATTTGATGGGAACACATTGAGAACAGACAAAACAATCCCTCTCAAAACCCAAAAATAAAAAACTGTCACTAAGTGCGTGTTGAGCCTTCTTC
>Ga0209208_10013505_pt1 | contig 10192 bp, 7 predicted proteins | sample S1TSphfallax_3_FD_187694 | JGI IMG/M metagenome (GOLD analysis project Ga0209208, IMG submission 187694) | Host-associated microbial communities from peat moss isolated from Minnesota, USA - S1T2_Fd - Sphagnum fallax MG (SPAdes) (version 2) | ecosystem: Host-associated > Plants > Peat moss >... | reverse complement strand
CCCCCCCCCCCCAAACAAAAAATTTGGATGATTTTTTTTTTAAACATATCTAAAACTTGCTCTAGAGAATTTCTCTTACAAAAACAAACTAGAAAATTCTATACCCCTCATCCAATTCTTTACCAAATTTTCTATCCATTATCTACACAAAATTTGGATGATGGATAGAAATCTAAGCTTGTGTATGTCTATATATATATTTTTCAAAAATTTGGAGTGGATTCTCTTGCATGTGCTTTTGACCATGGATGATGGGTCGAAAGCTAAAGATAACATATGGGTTTTTTCCATTATTTTTGAGGAGGCATAGATGAAAGGGCATGTGTTTGATCACATTAATACATAAATCAAGACAATTTATCAAACATTTGGGGAGACATGGAAAGTAAAGCTTGACATACTTATAATATGTGTATGTATGCCTATGATGATGATGATGATGATGAGGAGGAGGAGGAGAAAGGAAGGGGGTTTTGGGATTAGGGATAGTTGCCATTTAATTTGGTGTTTTTGTATGTGATTTGGAAAGTTATGATTTAGGGTTTGCAACATTCGGTTTGATGATTTATTATGTTACTCAAAATACACTATGAACAAACACAAAGTTTCAAGTTTCAAAACTTTAGGGTTTTTCATGCTTTGTAGAAGTTGAACATGGCTACACTCAAAAGAAAGAAATTTATGCGCTTAATGATCTTAGGGAGAGTTGTGTTTTATGGAATGCGATCCTTTGTAATCTTCCACAAGATTGCAAGTGGTGTTTCTTTGGAGATTTCAACATGGTGCATGCCCACAAGTCTTTCACATGCAATAAGCTTTCTCTAGATTATAAATGGGTGCTATGAGAGAAGATCAAGGAAACTTTTTGTCTTGAAGACAACTTCTTGAAAAAATGAAGGCTTGATTCTTTCATGGGACGATAAGAATGTTGATGAACAAACGGTCCTAATCAAGATGGTCAAAATCTATACTTTCAAATGAAGGTTTGTAAGTGAAGTTCAAACTTCCTATTACAAAATAAAAGAAAATGGCACAAGATTAAATCATCACTTGGTTACATGTATTATTAAGATCGGGGTGGCATATAAAATGATGGTGATTTGTAAGATGAAATGTAACTATTTAAAAGAGGTTTTTGATGACATTGCAAAGATTTGGGTTGATGCTAAGAAATCAAACCTTTTTTTTTAAACTTGGGAAGGTGGCTAAATTTTATGAAGGATATTGTAAAAAGAAAGTTGCAATGATGAAAGAAAATGAGAAGAAAGTCAAGTGGAGTTCTAAGGAGGCCCAAATTCTTCTTCATTCTAACCTTTGTAATTCAACTTTACAAGAGCATGTGGCCTTCATATGCAATAGGCATCAAGCTCATGAGCTTAAGATCCTAAAGGGCCAACAAGTATGGTTGTGGATTTAGTTTAACAAAATATTTGATATGATGTCTAAATAATTATCTATCTACATTTGTGAAAAACCAAAGTTTTATATCATTACCCAACTCAAGAAGCAAATTGGTTCTTGATCCACAAACATCACAAACATTGAAGAATTAAATCAAATATGTTTTTAGCAATAGACATATGATTTACATGATAAATTTGAAGGGGACAAAACATTAAAGAAGGAGATTTTGGATTTTTTATCTCAAAGTTTTTTATTCCTACGAATGACAAATTAGCATCCTTAATAGTGAAGGATGAATTGATGTGGTTAGTCAAGAAGACAACATGAAACAAAACATTAGATCTTGATAAGATTGTCATGGAATTTTCATAATGTTTTGGGAAGTAGTAGGAGATGATTATTTTGACATAATATAAACACCAATATAGAAAAGGTCACTTCCCAGGTGGACTAAGATTTTATGTCAATAGCTTGTTATTTAACAATTAACATAAATAACTCATTAGGTGTTAAAGTTTTATAATTTAATAATTTTGTAAGTTATCATCAATTAGTCATGGCTTCAATTAATGTGCATGACTCAAAAATGGTGATTCAAAAATTCATACACATTGTTCACATTTTGTTCTTGGAAGTGAAAATAATCATAAATGTTAATAGCACTCAATGGTTAACTTTTCTAATTTGATTAAGCTTTGAAAAGTATGTCCTCTTACTTCATATCTCTTCATTTTGGTCAAAGAAGTTCTCAATGTACTAATTTTAAAAGTTGTGAAAAATTAATAAATTGTTGAAGGGATCATGCTACTTCACAAGGTTAACCAATAGGTGATTTCTTAATATGCATGACACATTGTTCACCGTTCCACGGGAACAAAAAATCATCAACAATATGGTTCACAATAACATCAAAACTTGAAATCAATAATAGCAAAAATATAGCATATTAGCAAAGTTTTAAAAGTGTTTGACAATAATGGACTCAACATTCTACTTAGGTTTGGGCACAAGACAAAAAGAATTCCAATTTCTTAAGGGCCCCATCTAATGTATGTCTTGATGTACCAAACGTTGATAAGTTCATTATTGACCAAATAAAAAGGAAAATAAAGTATTGAAAAATTACTAATGTCACTTGTGTTTTTGTAATGACCTTGTGGTATTTCCTATCAATTTTGGGCAAGGTCTAAAATGAAAATAAAAAAGAATAAGACTATGGTTAGGAATTATTTATGGTCATGGAATATTTTTTGACAAAACTGAATGAAGTCAAATGGACAAATTGTTGTTTTGAGTGCAAGAAAGGAGGACTTGATTCCACTAACTCAAAGGATGCAATGGATTTTTTTTTTAACCAAATGGATCTTTTTTGCTTTCCAACCAAAGGAGTTTAACTTGAAAATTTTGTTACATCACAAGATTACTATTGTGTGGCCTTCTAAACACAAGAAGCAATTGCCATATATGCAATGGAACATTTTGTTGGGACACAAGCAAATGTCATGATCCAAGGTTTAGAGTAAAGTTATTAAATCTTGGAAATGCATGTTGACAAAGTTTAAATATTCAAATCTTACAATAATTTTTTTTTTAATTCTCCATTATAATCTATCGTGGATCTCAACATTCCATGCCTCAAGGTTTGGTTGGTCAATTGAAATAGGGATGAATCTCTTTCAAAACTAGGATATAGAAAGCCAATGATATATAGGATCCTAAGGTGAACAAGTTCTTTGTCATGGGATGTGGTTGTGGAGAAATACATGCTAGAACCCACAAAAATTGAACTATTATTGTGAGATGGTGGCAAACTTAAAAACCACATGTGACTTACACATTGAAAAAATTCTTTATGTGCATAGATTTTTTTGGAATGTGGTCAAGCAATATACGTATGGTCTTGAGCTCTAATAAGCTAGAATAAGCTTAGATGCAACCCCTCTTCTTTTGATCCTTGGGTGAGATTGTCTATAGGTCCATGCCTCTTTAGTGAAAACTTACGTAAAAAATTTGAACAATTCAAAAATGTTAGGTGATCCTTAAGGTCTATTATGCTTTGGACAATTTGGATTGATCATAATAACAAAATCTTCAAGCTCCAAAGGCCTAGAGACCATCAAGTTAGATATTGGGTTTGACAAGGTATGATTGATTATGCTAGGATTGAGTGGAGGCATACACTCAATTTGATTAACTAAGGAAGAGTTTCTTGTTGAATTTAATTCCCAATGGTGAGCCCATTTTGCTTTTTGCTCTTGTGGCAATGGTCTTAAAATTAAATGGTGCTACTAGAACCTTGGTTGTGTGTCACTAGGTCATAAGTCCCCTCCATCTTGGGTATATTCCTTGGGTTGTATTCCTTCCCCTTTTCGCAATGAAGCTTGTCTTCCTTTGTGCCCAAAAGAAAATCCAAAATTTGGGCAGAATGAATGGGTTTTGCAAATAATATTTAGTACAAATATGCTCAAGGGTTTAGGCCATGAACAAGTGTCCTTTGGACAAGGCCCAAGAGGGGCAAGAAACAACAATGAATATTCAAGAGCATTGTTCAATGTTTGGTTTGTGAAAAAAAAAAAGGTTTACCAAGGGATAAAATAAAATAAGTTCAAAAATAAAATAAAAATGGGAAGATCCTCCGCAACAATTCTATGTAAGGGTTAGATTACAAAAAGATAACCTATCAAATTAGAGCATTCTAGTTATTAATCTACATAATGAAGTGGAAAAATAATCCATGACAACTTTGATACCTATTGGTGGCTACATGGAGTACAAGACTACATTTGTGGACATTGGGCAAACTTTAGTGTGGGATTAGGGTTTAGGGTTTACATGCATGGAAGGTACATGAAATTTAGATCCTCCTTTTTTTCTATTAAAACAAACTCTAAAAATAAATCTTGCACTATCTAATATCCTTTTCTATTGAAACAAACTTGCACTATTTATCCCATATTTTTTTCCCATTGAAAAATCCCACTAAATAAATAAATAACATGTACATTGCAACAACTTTTTAATTTCTCATGTGACTACAACAAGGTGGAATTGAAACATGGTTTTGTTCATTATTGGCTATACCTAATTAGCCCCCAAAAAAATCTAAAAATTGTGTGAAATCCTTGGGTTTAAACATCTATACATGTGTTGGGCAAGCATATGATTTATCATACATCAATATGGTAATAATATAAAACTATTCAAGAAAATTTAGTAAAGAATGGTGTTGGTAATAGATAAATTGTCAAAATTAATTATGTATATCACTATGGCGTGAATATAACCAAATTAATTTTTTAAGATAATGGTTTGAAAATATGTGGCAAAGGAGACCACTACTAACAAGTATTGCACATGAAAATTGATGTTATGTGAAAAATGCATTATCTCTTTCATGTACTCAATTTCAACTTCAAATCGATTAGCACAAAAAATCATCTCAACCTAGAGAAAATGAAATCTACAACCAAGCTCTAAAAACATATTCTAAAATTGAGGAATCAAGCTTTTCCTAACTCGTCATCTAACAATCAACATTTGAACAATACCCACAACACCGAATCTTAATACATAAAACTCGGTGTCTGTGAAGTATATGAAGTCTATGAAGTCTTCATGAATCCCCTCATGGTCAAGTAGAATTGCCACATTTGTTTTGCCGTATTGTACAAGTTCAATAATGATGCATTCTCAAACAATCACTATTACATCAAAGAACCAACAAAAATTGATGCCGCATTCAAAAGATTGCAAGCTTTCATGTTTTGATACCATTGCATGTAAGAATTGTTTCTTGCACTACTAAATCAACACCTAATGTTATCAAAACTAACAAAGTCAGATGTACAAAAACATGAACACAAATGATATCCTCGAGGGAGAAGAACACCACTCTAGATACCTAATTAGGCTTCTTGTTAGAGACGCCGGTTTGAGATGAGCTCGGCATGATATCCTTGAGGGAGAAGAACACCATTCTAGATACCTAATTGGGCTTCTTGTTAGAGATGCTGGTCTGAGATGAGCTTGGTGAAGTTGTTGTCATTGTCGGGGTTCTTGGTAGAGAGTGCAGTTTGAGATGAGCTTGTTGCAATTGTTACTGTCATTGTCAGGTTTCTTGGTTGGTAGATATAGTGGTTTGAGATGAGCTGTTGAAGAAATTGTGGTCATTGTTGTTGGGGCGCAATGCTCTATTGAAAATTGATAGACAATTGCTGCCATGTGATGATGCACAAACCATTGGTGCCATTGGTCAGTTAACATCATCAACACTGCTCGAGTGCACCTCTCTTTCCATTTGGCTAGCTTGAATTTCCCTGCTACTTGTGGCATTCTGCTCGGCATTCAACTTCCGTCTGCATTCCTGTACTGCCCATGTTGGGATTTCAAACTAATCAAAGCAGATGCAGAATCCACTTTGGTGGATAAACCCTAGTTGTTGTATACTCATCTCTTTGCAAAACTGAAGCTAGAATTGATGAAGACATGGGGAGACACTGAGGATTGACCATAGGATTAGTCAACAACTCTAGACACTTGAAATGTAGATACCCTTTTTAACACACTGTAATTTGTATACTACACATGGGTGTGATGAAGCTCACACTGCAATTCAATCCAGTGAAGACATTGATATCAAACAAAAAGGGTGCCACAAGAGCTTGTTGCACACTCACATAGACATCAAAACAAACCAGAGATTTGATTAGAGACATACAGAGATATCATCTGAACCAACCTCAGTTCAACTTCTTTCGTCTGCTGTATTTAGCTCATGGAATTCCTGTCCCACATTTTGCAAGAATTTCAACCTTGAGAACCTTTGCTGCTTCTCTTCCAACTTTACTTCCAGATTGTCTGCTATGTTGATGGGTTTCTGTTGAAATGGAGGTGGGGGAAGCAAAGAAGATCCCAACAACTTTCGTACAAAAGAAGGAAGAGAAAAAAATCCGAGCACATTCACAGAAAACTGAAGTTTGTAAAGGAAATTTCTGCTTGTCCAGCATAAGTACACTTGGGAAAGAATCATCTCAGGCCTATCTGTCTTCAACTACATTGCATTTTGAGTACGCTGCAATGTTTGCATTCTTGTCAGGAAAATTTTCAACTAGGACCCCTGTGATGTGCACTACTCTCTTCCTGTTAAAAACTACACATCAAAGCTAACAGTGTACATATTCAAGTGTCTAGACACCTTCTGCTGCTGCTTACATGATGTTTGTCTGCTAGGGATGTGATAGATACTAACGACCTCATGTTGCAAGTGAGGTATCAACTGCCTTCTCCTCTATGTCCCTTAGACATTGCTGCCTAACCTCTTCATCTTTTGCATCCTGCACAAAAGAGATACCATGATTAGTTTAGCTATTGGGTTCTATGGAGCAACACTCTAGAAACACCCATTTCCACAAGTGATAAAAACCTCCACAACTTTTTCTAGTGTATTTGGAGGGTATGTTCTACAGTATAATTTCACATTGACTGGGGTGCAGTGGTTTTGATCTTGAATCAGGTTCTTCCATTTTATGGCAGGTTCCTCCATCTTCTCAGCATGGTTTTTCTGTTCTTGAGGTGGGTTATTTCATTTGCTATTCATTTTTTCTTCAAAATGTTGTGTCATGTTTTACACTTGGTAATGCCCTCAGAGCAGGGTAGTTCCGGAAATAAGAGTCCCTTGGCTGGCTCTTACTTCCAGAACTCCCCGCTTCTCAGGCAGAACTACCCTACACTTAGCATACACCTCTTCATCCTCCACATGAATGTGGTAAAGAAGAGAAGGAAGGTTTTATCAATACAAAAAGCGCTTCATCTGCAAGTAGGTATCATTCCAGGCAAGACAATGATACCTTCAGAAAGATGCGAAGTGCTTCTGCAGAATCAAAAGTTTCCAGAACATTGACTGCTGCCTCCTACAAAGCCCAAACCCAGATTAGTTCCACTGTGATATCAAACCTGCAAATGTGGTGACAGCCTGCTCATGGATGGACACTTTCTAACACTCTGAAGTCAGAATGGGAGAAATGATTGTTCCCCTGATCTTCAGATTCTTTGGATGACCATTTGGAACCTGTCGGAGTGTTAGAATTGCGTGAGTACCAATGTGGGTATCATTGAGCATGGCTCTAACCCCCAATTGCATCCACAAGAAGAATTTTGCAAGGTGGACGGATATGTGCCCTAACCACGAATGGGTGGCTAGAAGGTGATAGCAAGAAAGAACCTTGGCATCGTGCATCGCATCTCCATCAAGTGTGAGAGGTTCTGTGTTGATTGAAGACTGTCTCTCTGTCGGTCCTTCACCTCGTGACTGCACACCCATCAGCTCCAACCCTCCTGATGCATTGCTTGTCATCCATGACTCGTACTCCTTCTCATTGTCCCCTGCTCCTCCTCCTTTGTCTGCTTTCAACCTTTCAGCTGCCAGCCCCTCCATGGTGTTCTGAGCTGTACTGTTGTTCTCTTCCATTTCACCTGCCATCCTGCAAAACCTAGAGCATGACTTGAACACAAAGGAGATGAACATTTGGAAAAATCTTTGTTTCTTAATCATTCCGAATTCTCAAATGCAGACAATATCCCAAAAAAACTTGAAGCATAAAAATTCTCTTGAACCTTTGTGGAACCCAAAGACCTTTGAGAAATCAATCATCCTCTTCCAAAATCATAAGTGCATCAGATACACTGTGGAACTGGTATGGTAAAGTGGAAAGAAAAATCCAAATGGGCACCGACCAAATTCTCCACCATCATCCCACACAGAGATTTTGATCACAACCAGAAAATCCCTCCAAAAACACACACACACAAACCCACCTGCAGATAGTTTCAGAAACCTTAAAATATGCAGTTGTCAATGCAACTCCCGAAATACAAATTACAGCAAATCACACTGTGAAACTTTGGTGTTTAAGAAGAAGAAGAAACAACTACCCAAAAAAATTCCACATAACAAACAACCTTAATCTCCTTGAGAAAACCCAAGAAACAACACCTGGGGTTCAACCCCCAAAAAAAGATTGGAAAAAGGATTTATTCAAGGGCACAAATGTATGACAACAAGAGAATCCAGTTTCTCAGGATTTATATGTGAGAGCTGAGACAACCTAAGAGACAACAACAAACATGTCATGTATCATCATCAAACAAAGAAGAAGAAGAAGAACAACAACAACAACAACAACACACGCTTTCCAACACTCAACAATTTGATCACAATCACCCAAAAAAAACCCACACCTCCACCAAAAAACACATACCCAAAAAACAAAACTTTTTCCAAAGCAGATGTGATTCCACAAACCTTGCAAATGTAAAAAATTGGTCCTTTGCAATTCCCAAATGCAGCAGCAGTAGCAGCAGCAGCAAAAGCTCCAAAAGCTGCTAGAAACCTCCCACCTATTCTCTCCCAAAAACAAAAAAAAACTGCACAAAAACTCTGTAAACAAAAAAGTTGAAATTTTGATTGAAGCAACAAAATTGTAGAACAAAATTTGGCAAGAAAAAGAAGAAGAAGACGAAGAAGAAGAAGAAGAGAGGGGTTTGTAAGTTGTGAAGATTATGTTATGTTTGTAAATGATGATAACAAAGAAATGATCATCAAGTGAGGAGGGCAGACACAACAAGGGAACCTTTGAGACAAGAATCTCTCCTCCGTGGGTGTGTGTGACCACAACAAAGAGGTATGCAACCAGAGAGTGCCACTTGGGTTTACTTCCAAAAGGGAACAAGAGAGAGGGGAGAGAGAGGAAAGGAGGGAGAGATGGAGGAGGAGCCAGGCAAGCCAAGCTACTAATTAAGACTTACTCTACAAGTGATCCCAAAGTTTAACTCTCCATCAAGGGAACAAAATTTACAATACAAAAACCATAATTCAACTTCAAAATCAAAAACAAACAAATCTCTCAAAACACAAAATTATTATAACTTCAAGTCACACTTTTAGGTTCTTATATTCTATAGGAGGTACCTACTATGGTAGGTAGATAAATAAGTAGGTAGGTATTTATACCCTTTCAAAGTTGGGCTTTGAGCTTTAGGCTCATACCCATGTTGGGTCTTTTCCATTTGGTTTTTTTTTCCCTTCTAGTAGTGTGTGTGTGTGTGTGTGTGTGTGTTTTTTAGCTATGGTGCATTCACACTTGATGTTAAATCAATTTTGAATGAAAATCCAGGTGGCATCCTACGTGGCACCCAATGTTAAATGAACAATAGCTTAATATTAAGTGAATGTTAGTTTAACATAAAATCTTCATGATAAGTAAGTTTTAACGTCTTAAATGACTTAGTATATTGTGTTAAGAGACTCTCTCAACACTAGAGTCACTAACACCAAGTGTGAACGGACCTTGAAAATTGATCATCAATCCTATCCCATATGGTTTTGGGCATGGGTTCTATGCCTATTAGAAGGTGTGCTATATTTGTGTACTTATGTCCTTTCAAAGGTGGGCTTTGAGGCTTAGGCTTCAATACATTGAGTCTTTCCACTTGGTTTTTGAACCTTGAAGTGGGTGTTTTTTTTTTTTTTGTGGTGTTAGCTTATTAGTTGATCACCAATCATGTCCCGAATGGTTTTGGGGCATAGGTCTTATATGAGGAGATATTATTATGTTGGGTACTTATTATTATCTCCTTTCAAAGGTGGGGTTTGAAGTTTAGGTTCGTACATATGTTGGGGTCTTTCTCTTGTTTTTTGAACCTTGTAATGTTGGTTGTTTTTGTTAGTGTTGGGATTCATTGGCCGCTTGGTTTGTGGTCACTTCGTGTTTCATATTGTATGGTTTTAGAG
>Ga0209208_10013504_pt1 | contig 10194 bp, 5 predicted proteins | sample S1TSphfallax_3_FD_187694 | JGI IMG/M metagenome (GOLD analysis project Ga0209208, IMG submission 187694) | Host-associated microbial communities from peat moss isolated from Minnesota, USA - S1T2_Fd - Sphagnum fallax MG (SPAdes) (version 2) | ecosystem: Host-associated > Plants > Peat moss >... | reverse complement strand
TACCAAAGCACCTACGACTATTTTACAAGTCAATAAGAACATCCATTTGGAGTTAGAAAGGAAAACAATCTAATTTGCAACCTTGTTTCAAATCTTATAAGCTAGCCATCCTATGGTGGAATATGAGGAAAAAAAATAATTTAGGATCTTCACCTAATTTACCTATGGACTAGAAAGTTAACTTAATGAATTAATTATTAATGAATTCACTTGTCCATAGCCACTAGCTCCCATTCATTATGGGGGTGTGCCATTTTTACCAAAGTAAATTTTTCCAAATGCACTTTAAATATGATAAAACATGGAATGAACTTAACCACATCTCCTTGTAATGGTGTGTAAAGACTACTTTTTAAAGATTAATTTTCCAGTGACACTTGATTTTTCTAGAATTTTTGTTCCTAAAGATAATTTTCCAATGACATTTTCTGAAATGATTAAATGTTATTGTGAATGTTGTGTGTGTTTGTTCTCAAGGAATGGCCAACCATTATGAAAAAATTGAGTCCATGGAGACTGCACTAATTTATAACTACATGTCCATACCAATAACATTACAACTAAGTGTTATATTTTTGTGTGAACAATGTGGTCATTTTTAACATCAAATTCCACATTGGAGAATCATTAGTTCCACATGAATTTTAGGAAAGTTACAAGGGTATGAAACACTTTAAACTTATTTCACTACAAGGAATTTGTAAATATACTCTTGGGTTTGTGACTCATTTTTAGTTGTAATTATCACATGTGACTTGCTACAGTACTTAGTTGTTTTGGACAAGTCACATAAAATTCTAGTTGCAAAAGACAATATGTGGCACCAAGTTGCAATGGTAGTTGCATAAACATGCGACTTGCATGAACTTTTCATCCATCCAAACCAACTTATGTGGCATTGTTATTTTGTGATTGATTTTACGACTCAAGAATGTAGTTCCATTATTTATATTTGTTTAAATGTTTTAAATTTAAATAATAATAATAATATTGTTAATTTCATTAAATGCAACCTATACTATGTTGATGCATGTCATTACATAGGCTAGGCTTAAAAAGTTAATTTAAGTTGCTAGATAGGTAAAGAATATTAGGTCAACATTCCAACACAACCTTGTCATTTGTGGAGATTGATACAAAGTTAAAGGCATTCTATTTAACCTACTTCATTTAGAAAATTACACAAAACATGATTTTTGAACTTTGATATCTTATTACAATTTTGTCCAAATGACAAGTTTAAAGTTTAAATTTAAAGTTTTTCCAATAATGTACACAAACTTATTTTTTTCTTCTTAAAAATATAAATTGATTCGAAAAGAAAAATATTTGAATTTCATTATTCAATACAATTTCAATGACCATTCCGAAGAAAAACTTAATTAAATTACATGATTTATAAATGGATAATATAATAATAAATACATAAATAAATTTCATATCTTAAACCTTCATTTGATTCTATAATTCATATTATACAATGTTTTTGGATATATCATAATTTTACTAATAGATTTAATTAAAATGTGTGGTATATAATTTATTCACATATAATATTTTAAAATGAATGGTAAACAAATTCTAATAGAATATTAAAAGCTCTTTTTATCAACTATATTATTTTGATATAAAAGATTAATCTAGATAATCAATTTTATTTTCTAAATATCAATTAATGCCATATAATTAATTGATTTTATGGAACTATAAATTTTATTATGTTTACACATATAATATCTTAAGTTTTACTTAAAATTTTGATAAATTTTTTATGTAAGAATAAATAATTTTTTTTCACATCTCAAACATCTATTTGATTTAAGAAATTATATTATACAATTTTGTTTATAATAGATCATAATTGTACTAACAAAATGTAATTTCAATGTATGATATTAAATGGGTCATTAATTACTCTTACTACCTAGCATATTCAATTAATAAATTACATTGCCTACCTAATATTGTAATTAGTTCAAAAAAATCACATATATCTACATGATAAAATACTTATTACTTAACCCACATACATATGACCTACTTGCCATTTACTACCTACTATTTATCCTGCTTATTGCCTATTTAATAGATTAATTGCATAGCATATCTAATTAATTAATTACATTTATTACTTAAGCCCAAACCTGTTTAATAAATAAATTACATAGCCTAATTAATTAAATAATTAATACAAGAACATTATCACATATCAACATGATGAAATACCTATTACTTAGCCCACATACATATGCTCCTATAAAACAAAAAAAGAGAATCACCCATCCACCTAGTTTATTTCAATGCCCAAAACTCGCGAGCAATCTTGTTGGGGAGGGGGGAGGCATTTCATGGCTAGAATTCATGGGGAATGGGGGTGTGTGATTGATCATTTGGTCACACAAAATGTGTAGTTTTTTCACAAGCAAGCAAGCAAGCACCCACTTGGGGAATGGCATTAGGACATTTGTTGACATTGTTGAGAGGTTAGACACACATGTTTTAAAGTTGCAATTCCTTGCATTGTAACACTTACAAAGCATCAAAGTTTGGCTACAACACAATTGCCACATGTTAAAAATTCCACAAACTTTGTTTTCTTCTTTTCAAATTCTTTCCCATTTTTGCATAACAAAAGTAGGCACAACCTTTGCTTGCACCCAAGAAACACACATACAAACATTCACACATAAAGCAAAAAAAATCAATAATAAAAAACAAAACAAAAAAAACCCAATGCTAGGTTTCAAAAATGGATGGGAGAGATAACAAAAATAAAGTTGAATGAGGGCAATGATGCAATAGTAGCATTTGCCATTGTTTGTTATTACTTCTATTGACGACAACAAGCTCCCATTTTAAAACAATGATCTTCCAACTCCAACTAGAGTGTGTGCACACTTGGGTAAAGCAAAGGGTTTGAACTTTACTTGAATAAAGGCCCCATGAAGCGGAGGTGAGTGGAGGCTTGAATCCAATAAAGATCGATACTATTTTCTTTCTCGTGATAGCTAGTGGGTACATTCAACCAATACTTGCCAAGTATCATTAGGAGAAAAAACATTCTATAAACATTCCATTTTTCAAAATGTCTACAAGTTTTGTATGCTCTATAAAAGTATTTAAAAATACACTATGAGAAAATGAATAGGTATGTATTGCAAAATAAAACCCCAAAAAAAAAAGTTGAACAAAATTGGAATCCAAAAATCAAACTAAGAAAAAGGTTTGCATATTCTTCTATTACATTACTCTTTGTTCAAACTTTGTCAACAAATATCAACAAGAAAAGAGGACACCAAAATGTGAAATTGACAATTTAGGCTTTTAAGTTTTGGGCAAAGAGAAAATATTTAAATGGATGAAAATGTTTGGATGAAAAGGATGAAAGTTGAATGCATAATTGAATTGGGTGAATTTTAGTGGTCCCCATAAGAATATAGGCATAATATTACTTTTTTTCAAAGTAATACCTTGTCAAGAAAAAACCCCTTGCCATCATGATATATTTGGGCACAAAAATTGAAATATTGAACCAAGTAAGTTTTTGCCTAAATGTTATGAATACCCAAAAACTAATAGCTAGGTTATTTCATACCCAAAATTAGATTCATGTTGGTAATCGGGTTGATTTTCAATAATTAGCCAAATCAGGTAGTTACTTATAAAGTGTGAAAGGGAAATAGGATGGTTTACATGCTAGGTTACCAAGGCTGGAACTTGGAGCCTTAGTTATGGTTCATCCATAATTGAGTTATAAGGGTGTTGCATCACAGATCTACAGAACTGCCAAATGAAGTTGTAGAACTACAAGTTCAAAACTCAGTTAAAACACACTCATGAACCTGTTAGAATTTAGGTTTAGTGTTTCAAGGTTTGATGTCTTGTAAGGATAGCTGGTGAATGTTGTTGCTGAATGTGTAGACAATGTACATTTACCTTCCTATCATGTGTAGGATAATGGCTGAGGGTGGGGAAACAATGTACATTAATGTGAAAAGCAAAATGCCCACATGAGCAGACATTTTGTTTTCTGAAATGCCTTGCATTGAAGCAATATTACTATAGATATTACACTATCCCCTAACACCAAAAAAATTCTTCTAAATTATTACAAAACAAGGGGTGTGTCACACTACGGCCTTGCCATTTACATAAAAAATATATCTTAAGGCAAACAAAATTTATAGAAATTCAAATATTTCACCATGCAAAAATATAGTCTTCAAAAGATCTTCTAAAAGAAACCAAAGTCCTTAAGATATTATGATTTAATAACTAATCTCAAGTTTCAACACAGGCTAAAATATCATCTTTCAAGAATCTTCATATAAAAATAGACCTATTACCTAAGATTTATTCAAAATTTTTAAGCTACTATACTCTATAATAAATCTAAACACAATATCCTTGCCTACCAAGGCAAGGCCAATAAAAATAAACTATCTCTATAAAAAGTTGTCCAATTTGAAACAATTAGAATTGTGAGGTGCTTTCAAACTCAAAAAAGTAAAAATTAATCTTCCTTGCAATGTTGAGTAGTAGGTATATGATTTTGTTGATAATCCTCCAATTCCGGGTTTTTGAAATTTTAAAATCAAAGAATCACGGGTTCTAATTTGCTGAAAGGAAAACACTTAAAAATAAAAGGAACCTTTAGTTCCAGTCTTCTATTTCACAAACACGAAGAGGCCATGATTCTCATGAATGAACTGGAAAGGAACCATTGGTTTTTGGGTGGTCATTTCATTAAATTTGTATGTTTTCAAGAATGCTGGGTAAATGTATTAGAACTGGTTTGATAATTTTCGAGCTCTTTCAAAATCAAGTCCTAGAAGAACTGGATCTAATTGTTTTAAAAAAAAGCTGGATAACTGGGCAACTATGATTTGCATTCAAAGACTGACTCATAGAACTATTGCAACACCATTTTCTTGTTAACAAATTGTTGCAAGTTTGGAATGTTAAATATGCAAGTTTAGAGGTCAAACCAATGATTTTTTGAGTGGTGAATTTTCAATAATATTGTTTTTTTTTTCTTCCTAATTGAATTGAGGTCCTCACCATGTGAGCTTTTTCTTCTTGGTTGAACCAAGGTCCTTACCATATTCTTCATCTTCTTGGTCAATCCCAATCTTCATTATGTTTTTCTTCTTTTTGGTTGAACCTAAACCTAAATGTGCTCTTCTTTTTTTGGGTTGAACATGGCTCTTCATCATGTTCTTGTTGGTTGAACCCAATCCATTGTGCTCTTCTTCTTCTTGGTGTTTCTTCTTGGTCTTCACCATGGTTTTCTTTTTAGTGCTCAATTTTCTTCACATATTCGTCAAGATTGTTATTAATCTAGCCAATTTTTGAGCTGTTGAGAGGATGTTCCAGTAGTTTTGCGATATCCTTATGGAGTTGAGCATGTAGACTTGCTTGAATATTTCAATGCAATCAGCCCCAAGCATAGCGAATGATTGTAACATTGTATATTGTTTTCTTAGGTGAATGTTTTTAGGGTCCTAAATCATGTCATTACGAAGGAGTTTCACAATGTTTTTCCATATTATGGTAAAGCATAAGTCAAGAAATAAAAAATTAAAAAAAATAATTATTTTCTATGTATATCATCATGGATTGGAGCATATTTGTAGAAGAAATATACATGTACTTATGTTCTAAAAACTGAAAATATATTCCCAATTTTTTTTATAATGAGTTTTAATCTTTATGGAAAATTGTAGTATTTATTTCACATGTGATTCCACATATTTTGAATTATGCTTGTGAATCATATGAAGATTTTGATATTTTCATTTCAAAAATGGGTTTTTTAAACTATGTAATAAATTGAAAAATTGACAAATAATCATTTTGAAATGGAATATGACAAGCATTGCAAGTTGGGAAAATCCATAAAATCCATTTCAAATATTTATTTGGATGATTAATGAAACCAAATACCAAATCCAATCTAAAATAAAATTTGGGGTTTTAATATATTGTGCATGTCTCAAATATACCCATGGTTCCTTGAATTTAAATGATAATTAATGTTTTTTCAAATAATATCAAACGGGATTAATTTAGTGAAAATCATATTTTGAAAACAAAAGTTAAACCCAAAATTCAATGCATCATGTTCGAGCTATATATATATTATAATATTATATTCAAAAGGCTTAAAAGGGGGTAGCCATAGCTTGCTTTTACCCATTTCTTCACTATTGCAACATACCAAGTTGTTGTGAAATTTGATCTTGCTTACATTTTAATTTTTTTTGGGGCTGTATGCTTAGCCTTAGTTTAGGAATCTAGCATCTTTTTAGCTTGTTCTTTTTTTTCCCTTTCTTTTACTTTCCTTAATTTCTTATGTTACCTCCTTCACCAACCTTTTTTTCATATGATTTTAAAATATTTATCAAAAGTCATTACATGAATTTGTGAATAATCCACTAAAGGTTCCTTGCCCTTGGTTTTTCATACAGGTGAAGGTGGTTATGACAACAAGTTGGGAAAGGCCAAGTCTTGACATTACACCAATATGCATCCAAGTTCAATATATGGGTGTAATCACAATCCAACAAGCCAACAAGGGTGTCGGATCACAAAGAAAAATAATCAAAATTGGATAAATATTTATGTTTTGTCATTTAAAGCCAAGGCAATCATGGCAAGTTATTATTTTTTCATTCATATGAATGTCAAGGAATTCAAAGCAAAAATCCGTTTGATGAAATTTTAAGTTTAAGTTTTGATTAAAAACTTTTAAAAGTGAACATCAACGTGTTAGACATGAGTCAATTTTGCAAAGGACTATTAAAAGAATTCATATGATAAAAAAAATTTGATGGGAAAAAAAGAGAGGATAAAGACCTATTAACCACATTAAAAAAACATTCATACCATAAAAATGTGGAATTCTAAAAATTTAAAAATAATAAAAAATTTCCAAAATTGATTTAGAATTTTAAAAGTTCAAAAGTCCTTTGCCTTACATAGATGGGATAAAATGTAAATGATGAGTTAAAAAAAGTTGTAGTTTATTATTAAAAAAATGTAGAAATATAAAATTGGTTATGATTCGAATTATTATCATTTAAAAAGATGAAACATTAAATTTACAAGGAATGAAACATTCATATTTATTCAAAAACGATGTCATGTACTTGGACAACTATAAACATCAATTATAACAAGTTGCAAAAAACAATGTTCCAAAATTCATTCATATGAAAAAGTTTGTTTTTGGGAAAAAAAACATACATTTAAATAAAAAAGTAATCATATTGACTCATTGTATCCCATTTGCACCCATATGTTTCACTAGATTTTGAGTGAAATTGAACAAATTCACCATGGTGAAATTGGCCAACCCCTTAATAAACAAGGACCAATTATTATGGACATGTGAATTCACTAATAGTTAAATTATTAATAATAAATTCATTAATTATGAAATCATCAATATTAAATTCATTAATAGTTAATTACAAACCCAGGTTAAGCACCTAGGAACCTTCATTAGGCTACCTAGTTTATGCTAAAAACCTAACCCACCAACCTAGGGTGCAATTATGAAAGTTTGAACCTTTCACCTCCTTTCACCTCCATGTTTAAAGAGTAAGGCATTAATCATTGAATCATTATTTAAATGATTGATATTTTTTTGTCATCACATATAATATGCACGTTTTTTTTTACCATAGGCTATTTTTGGTAATTCTTGGCAATTTTACCATAGGTTATTATTATGGGTTATTTTATTGTAAGTTATTGTTAATTATTTTATGTTATGTTATCATAGGCTATTGTTGGTTAATGTATCGTAAGCTATTATTATTTATTTTATTGTAGTTTATTTTAAATTATTTTATGTTATTTCCTGTTATTTAAAACTATTTTATTTACAAGTTATTACTATTTGTTTTTGGTTTTTTAAAAAAATTACTTTAAGTTATTATTGGTTATTTTAAATTATTATACCTTAAAATAAAATACTTTATAATAACATAAAGTAGAATGATTTTGAATAACCTAAGGTGCTTAGGGCTAATTCAATAAATTTGGTTGAAATAATTTAAAGTAGAAAGCTTATAATAATAAGTTAGGATATTTAACTTGAAATAACAAGGTATATTCTATAGTAGCTTAGGGTATTTAAAACAATAAGTTAAAATAAACATATTTACTATAATAAATTATAATAGTGAATTTATTTTAGTTAATGATGAAACATGATCTTTACATAGTGGCCCTATAGTGAAATAACTTTAATCAAGGTGAAATCATTGAGGTGTCTAATGAACGTGTTTCAATTTTAAGGTCCCATAATGATTTAAGCTAGTGAACCACACCGCATTTTTGTACCAATGTGGTAAAAGGTTTTGTTTAGTTTGAAGTGCTTGTAATGGTTGTTCATGTTCATAGTTCAAAACAATCATCAATTCTTGGGATTTTGGGTTTTGTTTTTGGTCACAGCAAAATTGTTTAACATTTCCACATAATATTTTGGTTCAAGTAGAATAATTTGAATGTTCCCCAACTATTGCAGAGAATATTTTTGTAATATTTATGAAACATGTGGCAACTTGGAACCTTGCCCCCATCTAGGACTACCATTAGTTTCAACATGAAACCTATAATCGTCTTTTTCATTTTTTGTATTATTGTTTGTTGTTGTTTACACTTCATTAGGCAAAATCTTGTCCATCATTGCACTAAAGTTTATAGGCTAGATTTTTGTAACTTCAAAGCCAAATTTGATATTTTGTTTGGACAATGTCTAGTCTAATGTTTTGTTTACCCACCTAGCCAACATGATCTTATATGGTTTTTTCAAATTGTTTTTGGCCATTGGACTATCTCTTTCCTTCCTAAATGTTGTTTTGAAAGGCTTAAAACTTTACCTAGGGGTTGTAGTGTGTAACCATGTTTAATCCTAATTGATAAGCATGTTTATTACTTTCAAAACAAATGTGAACCATGCCCATTAAGAATTAAAAGATGTCAGTTTGGTTCAAAAATCCCATTTGGCACAAAATATGTGAAAATCTGAAAAATTGAAAAAAAAATTGCTAAGAAAAGATTGAACTTTCATCCATAGTCCAACCATGCTATTAAGAGCCACCTTGGGTGTAACCATGTCAATTTTTACGTGTTTACAAGATTCTTGAACTAAGATTTAAATGTTGAAATTGTGTGTTATATTTGTATGTCCACCTTTCTAATATATCAATCTAACATTAAGATAAAATTGAAAATACTTGAATAAATAAAAAGTAACATCTTTTAAAGTTTGTAATTAGTGTTTTCTATGCTTAGGAAACACAATTTGAAATAGTATTAACAATCATTTAAACATTGTTTAAGCACAATGTTTTTACATTGGCACAATGTGATTCGATAGGTGTTGATGGCTCCTATTAGTGCGGTTGGATCATCACACCTTTTTTTACATCGCTATGCAAGTACCTACCTTTGCACATTGTAATGTAATCATCTCACAATCTCTTACTTTTGAAAATGTAAAATCCAAGTAGTATAGACTTGCATGTTACTTTGATTGCATAGCTCATTTGCAACCATTCCTTACATTTGGGAATAATGTTGTCAACTTTATGTGATTTTTGTTTAGCTAGAACACATGCATTTGATTATCTGCTTGCTTGGATTCCAATCACATCCAAATTCTATATGTGGTTTGCGATGTAATCATGTTGAATGTAGAGTGTTGCAAGTTTTGATAGAATGGACTACAAGACTAGCTTGTCAAACCTTGTGTTGTGTAGATTTTTAGTCCTTCCATGAGATGAATGCCCACAAATGTATGTCATTATTATTTTTGAAATTATTTAAAAAAAAAAGAAAGTTAAATCTAGGCATGTTTGAAATGCATGCCATTTAGTGCTACTAGCTAATCTTGATAGTAAAATTAACATAGGTTAACATTTGATGTTGATTATAAATAACATAAAATCAAATAATTATAATTTAAAATTATTACTAATTGCAATTGTTAGGGCTATAAACTATAAGCCTAGGGAAGTAGGCTCCCTAGCCATGTATGTAGGCCTCCCTCCCCTAAGCATGTAGGCCATTTGTAAGCCTTAAATCATGAACAAGGTATCACAAGAAGAAATTGAACCCCTCATGTCCATGGTGACAAGCCAAGGCATTCACCATCTATGTGGTGACAAAGAATGTCATAAC
>Ga0209208_10013503_pt1 | contig 10195 bp, 13 predicted proteins | sample S1TSphfallax_3_FD_187694 | JGI IMG/M metagenome (GOLD analysis project Ga0209208, IMG submission 187694) | Host-associated microbial communities from peat moss isolated from Minnesota, USA - S1T2_Fd - Sphagnum fallax MG (SPAdes) (version 2) | ecosystem: Host-associated > Plants > Peat moss >... | reverse complement strand
AATTTGATTTTGCAAAAATGCTGACCTTTGTGCTGAATGAACAAGTTTTCCAAAAAAAATCACAAATAGAGAAAACTCACCACCACAAAAATCCAGTGATCAGGATTCATCATATCTCATGGATGCACAATCAGTCTTTGCTGAAATTAAAGATTCCAGTGAATATATAAATCTTGAAATTCATTTGGTAGCTCTGAAAAAATTGAATAGGTTAGAGTTTAGGCATGAATTCATGTCATGTTTTTCAGCAAAACCTTTGGATATGTAACTTGATGTGTAACTTGATTACACAATTACTTAGGTAATTGTTTAATGGGGTGTACGATTCCATAATAGGTCGTGGTGCATAGACTTATGTCATGTGCACCATGTGATGTTGATTCCTTGTGATTAATTGTGGATTCACATGGGGAACCATGTGATGTTGTTTCCTTGTCATTAATGGTGGAATCACATGGGGAACCGTGTGATGTTGTTTCCTTGTCATTAATGGTGGAATCACATGGGGAACCGTGTGATGTTGTTTCCTTGTCATTTATGGTGGAATGTGATTTTTGTTTCCTTGTGATTTTATTCCTTTTGATTATTTGGGGAACCTTGTGGTGGATAAGTTTTAGGAAGTTTCTTGATTAGTTTCTTTTTGGTTAGTATTTAAAGAGGTGTTTATGACCTTGAGAAACACCTTCATTTGTATAAAGTTATGGTATGAATACAAAGTTTGTGAAAATGGAATTTTTGAATTTTGAAAAGCTTTTGGTTTTGAATAGTTTTGGTGTTGTTTGTGTGTAGTTCATGGTAGGAGAATGGTGAGGCTTGCATAGCTAATAGAAGAGTGGAAGGATAATTTTACAACCAAGTACATAGATTTCATAGCTATGTAATAATCATACATAGTTTCGGTCTTAAACCCGTTCGTGTTATACATCTTTTTTATTTCATTGCCGGGACTCGAGTCTATGTTAATTGTGTTATGAAATTGTGTTGTTGAATTGTGTTGTGCAATTTAATTATGTTGTGAAATTGTGTTGTTGAATTATGTAGTGCAATTTAATTGTGTTGTTAAATTGTTTTATGCAATTTAATTGTGTTGTTGAATTGTGTTGTTGAAAATTTAGTGGGAAAAAGGAAAGAAAAGGAAAGAACAAATTGTTTGTTTTGTTTTACAACGAGGAATGCAACGCAATTTGTTGATCCCCGAATCATGGATGGAAGTGGCCACATGGGTGGAAGAGATTCAACTTGTGGTAATGGGGATTACAAAAGGCAAGCCATGAAGAGTTGGATGCACGATTCAACGCGTGAAGCATCATTATGAAGACCATAAACACGAGTCATTTTGTTTGACCTCAAGCTTGCTTTTGGATATTACTTGTAATCCTAGGCATGAATTAGAATTGGATTTGTGGGAATCTGAAAAGATTCGTAAAGAAAAGTTGCAGGCAAGAAAGGGAAAGAAGATGGCACGTGTTAAGCCATATGAGAAAATGTAAATAGAAGTTTATAAAAGATAGTGAGTGTTCTTGAATAAGCCCATGTTCGTTAAACCTTGTTGAAACCTTTAGACTTTTTATATAAAAAGTGTTGTAGGTTATTGAAAGAAATAAAAATATATATGAATATATATATGTTTTATTTCTAGGATACTGTTTTAGTAAAGGTATTAATGTCAACATTAGGAGAGGCTTCTGACTCCCTTGGTACATAAGCTCCGGAAGATAGGCAACAGACCCCATCTTTGACATTGGGAGTTGCTAAGCCAAGATCACATGTTGAAAGACCTTTGGAAAAGCCTGGGACTATAGGTGAACCAAATGTGGTAATATCACAACTACGTAGATGACGGGAGGAATTTGGGCCTCAACCTGACTCAGAACCTGCAAGGCAACACCAAAGGACAATCATACAAGAACAACATTTACTCATCTAGCTTAAGAAGAAGGATGCGACTCGAGATTATGCCAGAACCAACAACCTTCATGTCATGTGAAGTGGAGGCATCATTGATATTGTAAATGTTATCTTTCAATCCAGGCATTTAAATAGGATAATGGTAGGATTAGAAATGTCTGGTCCTTTTAGAGATTTACACCGAGAAAATAGGGAGGATTTTGTTGTGAGTGCAATTCGAGCCATTAGGAATTTCCTTATTCATGAGGAAAGGTTGTAAAAGCTAAGTGATAGTTGGTTAAAGGAATTAATTAGTTTGGTGTGTTTTTTTTTGAGACAAAATAAAAATCAATATGGTTATTCCAGTTTTTAGAGGAAGTAAGGGTGAAGACCTTGAAGTGTTTTTAAGGGAATATAAACGGGCTTGTATTGGTACAGGGCTTAGAACGGTTGCAGAATGGTTTAATTTTCTTCTTAAATTTTTAGAAGGTACAGCATCATTTTGGTTTGAACGATAGACAGAAGAGTTAAAGGGATCATGGAATGACATAACTAAGGCTCTAGTGAAGGAGTTTTCTGTGAAGAATGTCTACCAAAACTTAATGCTTGAATTGAGTCAACTAAAGCAGGGGGCTTTAAAGTCAGTAAAAGAGTATAAGGAGAGGACAATGATGTTGCAAAATAAACTCCAAGGGTGTCTTAGGGCACAAGGTCATGAAGGAACTGATCCACTTTTTGCGGGAGTTAATGCATTGGTACTAGAACATTTCACCATTGGTTTATTATCAGAATTACGACAACAAGTGAGACACGAACAAGCCGCGACGTTCGATGAAGCAATGGAGGTGGCCGAAAACAAGGAGGTGAGCATGGAGGAAGTTCCATGACCAACTATGCAATCCATGGTGAAAACAGTTCAATTTTCGACTGAACCAGAACTGCGAAAGCATCCGGAAGTGAGTTCCCGCATGGAGTCGGCCATGGAACAAATGATCAATCAAATGAACCAGCTAAGCCTCCATCTACTACAGCCAAGGACTAGTAAGAGGGGAAACGTGGAGAGGGGCCTATCAACAATTCAATGTTACAAGTGTCGAGAGATGAGACATTATTCAAGAGAATATCCAAACTTGCCAGCCTTGGCTACCAGAGAGAATGCGAGTTCTTCTACTCGAAGGTTTTTTGCAAAAGAAAAGGGCAAAAGCTCAAGTGCATTTAATTGAGCCGATAAGTGAAAGGCGAGAAAAGGTTTTGATGGGTTTGGAGAAGAGCCTCTAATTCCCTGAAGATGCGATGGATGTCATGGCCCAAACTAAAGGACCGGTGGAAGACGCTACTCATCTTGACGCAAGGGTCAAGAAGTTCAAGGAGATGGCGAAAGCCTCAAAATAAAAAAAAAAGAATCGAAGGTGGAGGTTTGGCTTGCAAGACTTTCCAATTTCTAAAGATTCTGGCCCTTATTTAGTGGTAAAGGATGTGGGATTGTAGAAAGCAGACATCACCATCGGACAATTGGTGGCAATGGTGCCGTCAGCTCGAAGGGAGTTGAGAATGGGGTTGTTAACACCTAAAGTCCCAAAGGTACCCACACCTTTGAATGCCATAACAACTTAATGTGAATGTGATCCCATCATTGATGTACAATGTAATGGATCAATGTTGCGTGGAGTGTTGGTGGATGGAGGGGCAAAAGTCAATGTGATGACAATTCCTTCAATGAAATACTTAGGCTTGAAAATTAATAGGCCAGCTTCAGTAACCTTAAAGATGGCTAACAAACGAGTTGTTAGGCCAGAAGGAGTCATTAGCAATGTTGTGATCACTGTAATGAGGGTTTCTACCATTGTGGATTTCCATGTGGTATTAGAGGAAGATGAGGCTTATCCAATGATATTAGGTAGGCCTTGGTTAACAAAGTCGCATGCAAGGAACTATTGGGGCAAATGATACATGGCCATCGGAATTCATCCTAACCGACAAAAAGTTCCATTTGCCAGTTTTGTGAAAAGCTCTGGAGGGATGAGTGAATATGAGGATGAATCAGAAACAGACCAAAGCTCTAGTTCTGAAGGGATTTACACGGATGATTCTAGTGAAGAGGAAGTAGGGTTATATGCTTTGGAGACAATCCCCAAGGTTGGAGCTTCGTCGGATCAAAGAAGGGATGATAACCAATCACCTCCATGCGTGTTTACAGAAGGAGAAGTCGAGGAGCGGTTAAGCAAGATTTAACTGGGACCAGACCTTCAACGGGAGGAAAGAAAGCAATATGAGGGTTTACTACGTAAGTATATCCATCTTTTTGCTTGCAGCTACAAGGACTTGAAGGAGGTCACCATGGAGCAACAAAAAATTAAACTGTTACCAAATCCAAACCAATCAGGGCTAAACAAGGGAGGTGGAACCCAAGATACACGGCCATGGTGAAGGAGGAGCTTGACAAGTTGTTGGAGGCGGGGTTCATTAGGCCTATGGAGATAATTGAGTGGGTTTCTCCTATGGTTTTAGCATTAAAGAAGAATGGCAAGATAAGGGTATGTGTCAACTACAAAGCTTTAAACAAAGTAACTAAGAAATACCGATACCCTTTGCCATTTTGTGAAGAAATTTTGGAAGAAGTAGCAGGGCGCGAAATGTACACATTTGGAGATGGGTATAGGGGTTACCACCAGGTGAAAATTGCTCCAGAAGATCAATTGAAGACCACATTCACCACACCTTGGGGGACATTTTGTCACACAATAATGCCCTTTGGTTTGTGCAATGCTCCAAGGACATTTCAACTTTTAATGAACAAGGTCTTTGATCCATTCTTGGGCCTTTTTCTACGGGTTTTCATTGATGACTTTGGAATTTACAGGGATAGAGCTTCTCACCTTGCCAAATTTGAATTAGTCTTTCAACGTTTGGATAGTTCGGGAATGACTTTGAGCCCTGAGAAAACTACAATTGGTTTTTCAAAAGGGAAGATGGTTGGACACATTGTGTCAAAGGATGGGGTAGCCACAAATCCCGAGAAGCTTGATAGGATTTCAGAGCTTCCATTTCCCACCACGAAGAAAGCCCTTCGAGGTTTTTTAGGGATGGTGGGATATTATCGCAGGTTTATACACATGTTTGCAGCAAAAGCACGTCTTTTAACACGATTCTTGCGTGAAGATGCACCTGCACTAATGGAGGACGAGGTGTCAAGACATGCATTCGAACAATTGAAGTTAACTCTTCAAGTTGCGCCAATCCTTCAGACTCTAGATTAAAACAAATCATTTTTAATATATTGTGATGCATTTGGAGAAGCGATGGGGAGCACCCTATCACAATTGGACAAAAATGGGTATGACCATCCCATTCATTTTGCTAGCATACAATTAACTTCAGTTGAGAAGAATTATATTATGACCGAACAGGAAGGTCTTGAAGTTATTTTCTCTCTTAAGAAGTTTTGCCATTACTTGTTGGGGTATAAGGCCAAAATTGTGACAGATCACAAGGCCTTAACCTACTTGGTCAACAAGCCCAATCCAAGTGGTCGACTTGCTCGATGGTTATTTTTGATGGAAGAATTCGACATTGACATTGTCCATTGTCCTAGGAGGCGACATGGTAATGTTGATGGCCTTACAAGAGCATACGAAGGAGTGGGTGATGTTTCAGAGGATGATGACTTTCCAGATGTTACAATCATGTCCATTAATGCAGAAGAAGCACCTGAAGAATTTCGGGAGATCATTCAATACTTAAATGGCATGAGGTTTCCAGATGGAGCCACAAAGGCAGTACGAAGAAGAATTGCGCATAAGAGTCGAAATTACTCGATGATAGGCAATCAACTCTACTTCTAAGGAAGGGATGGTGTTTTACGACGAACCATTGGAAAACGTGACACCTCGCGTCTTTTGTATGAGTTTCATGATGGGTTCTGTTGAGGCCACTTTGCGGGACGAATCACTGCAGAAAAGATTTTGTAAGCAGGTTACTATTGGCCCACCCTTTTCAAGGATGCCCATGATTATTGCAGGAGTTGTGATGTATGTCAAGCCTATGCACAAAGGTCTACTATAAGTGGCGCTTTACATCCCATACCCCTTTTAGGACCTTTTGAAAAATGGGGAATTGATTTAATGGGCCCATTGCCAATGACCAAGAGAGGGCATCAACTCATTGTAGTTGCCACAGACTACCTTACAAAGTTTGCAGAAGTACGTGTCTTGAAGTCCTCAATGAAACAAGAAGTAGCACGATTTCTGTATTAACGAATTTTTACTCGATTTGGGACACCACTTGAAATTGTTTTTGATAATGGTCCCCAGTTTTTGAGTGAGGTTGTGGAAAACCTGTTTGCACGTATTGCAGTGAAGCACAAATTTACCACTATGTATAAGCCTAACATTAATGGTCTAGTAGAAAGGACCAATAGGACATTGTGTTCCATGTTGGCAAAAGAGGCAGAGGTTCATGTGAACATTTGTGATTGGGATCTCAAGATCCATCATGTTGTGTGGGTTTACAACACCACATACAAAACTGCCACAGGGTACTCACCTTTTCGTTTAACTTATGGGATGGAAGCGCTTTTACCCATTGAGCTGGAAGTAATGACTTTATGCACTGCCACAATAATAAGACTTCCTTTGGATGAGTCCCAACACCATCGATTGTTTCAACTTAACGAGTTGGACGAATTGTAATTGAAAGCTTACCAATCCATTGAAGTTGCACAAGCTCAACAAAAGAAGGTTTTCGACAAGAAGGTGAAGAAAAGGGAGTTCAAAGAAGGTGACCTTGTCATGATGTTTGACGCTCGACATCATTGCAGGGCTTACAAGAAATTGTTACCCAAGTGGTTTGGACCTTTTGTTATCAAGAAGGTGTTTGTTGATAATGGGTCTTATGAGCTTGAAAATGTTGATGGCTCACCATATCCAGACCACATTAATCATGACAAATTGAAGAAGGTTTTGGATATGTGATTCTGAGGACGAAATCCATAATGAGTTTGGGAGTGATGTAACTTGATTACAGAATTATTTAAATAATTGTTTAATGTGGTGTAGGATTCCATAATAAGTCAAGGTGCATAGACTTATGTCATGTGCACCATGTGATGTTGATTCCTTGTGATTAATTGTGGAATCACATGGGGAACCATGTGATGTTGTTCCCATGTCATTAATTGTGAATTCACATGGGGAACCATGTGATGTTGATTCCTTGTGATTAATTGTGGAATCACATGGGGAACCATGTGATGTTGTTCCCTTGTGATTAATTGTGGAATCACATGGGGAACCATGTGATGTTGTTTCCTTGTCATTAATGGTGGAATGTGATTTTTGTTTCCTTGTGATTTTGTTCCTTTTGATTATTTGGGGAACCTTGTGGTGGATAAGTTTTAGGAAGTTTCTTGATTAATTTCCTTTTGGTTAGTATTTAAGAAGGTGTTTGATCAGAATCGCCTATTTTAGGACTATCATATCATCTTTTTAGTCTAGCCCATTTGTTCGGCCACAGTGAAATAACACCCACCAGTGCACCATGAAGGATGAATGATAAGTGGTCAGGAACCAGTTTTCTGTTGGGTTCTAGTTCCTTAGCTAACCATGGTGGTTAACTCAGTTGCTTTTTTAAACTACCTACCTACTAACAACCCACAAGTAGGTTGTGAGTAGGTGGGTAATAAAAATAGCCCTTACCTATGTATAAACCATCTACATGCCTTGTAATTACCGTTTTTCTTACCCAACTACCTATATATGAGACCTATTTGTTATATATTTTCCTATTTATCTCCTTATATATGAGACCTATTTGTTATTTACTTTCTTACCTATCTACCTATGTGAGACCTATTTCTTATAGAATTGATTACCAAAGTGAAACCATATACTAACTTAGTTGAGGTTCATCCACAACTGAACAATATCAGGCATCTAGTGGATGGTGCGTGCTGGTTCACTGTTGCCCACTTGATCCTAGCTAGGTAATTGAGTAGACTATCAGGCCACAGTGAACCAGCTTCCATGACTGCACCAGTTGACCGTTCTGTCCACAGGATGGGCTGTGTTTTTCATCTGCCTCTTCACCCTACATTAACCAACATTTTACCACAGTCAATGTTTTTGCCTGCTGACCTTTGACCTTTGTTTTGGGGCCCATTTTTTCCCAACCCTGACCCTCCATACTACCATCCCACCAAGTTACCCTATTACCCTACCTACTCTACTAACCTACCTCTTAGCCTATACCTTGAACCCAACCAACTAACAACCAATCCCTTAACTACCTTTTTTGTCTTTTCTTGGCAAAACTTATATCTATTCTTGGTTAGAATTCTATTTCTTGGCAAAACTTATACCTTTTTTTGGCTAAATTTTATTTCTTGGAAAAAATTATATTTTTTCTTGGCCAAAATTTTATCTTTTGACAAAACCTGTATATTGTTTTGGCTAAAATTTTCTCTATTTGCAGAGCCTCTTTTTTTGGCAAAATTTTTTTCTATTGAAAAAATTTATATCTTTTTTTGGTTAATTTTTTTTTCTTTTGGCAAAAATTTTATCTTTTCTTGGCTAAACGGTTTTTTTGGTAAAACCTATATCTATTCCTGGTTTAAATTTTCCTTTTCGGCAAAGCCTGTATATTTTCTTAGTTTTATAAATTTGTATTTATTAATTTGAAATTTCTAGATTTTTAAATTTTGTAAATTTGTAAACTCGCATACTTACAAATTTACAAACATCCACATTTGCAATTTGTTAATTTGTAAATTGTAATTATTAATTTTTATTTTCTAGATTTTTTATTTTTTTAAATATTTAAATTTACAAAGTTGCAAACTTGCAATTTTTAATTATTAATTACTAATTTCTAGAGTTTTTAATTTTTTAAATGTGTAAACTTGTAAATTTGCAAAGTTGCATAATTGGAAATTGTAATTATTAATTGCTAATTTTTAGAGTTTTTAATGTTGTAAATTTGCAAACTTGTAAGCTTGCATAATTGCAAAATGCAAATTGTAATTATTAATTGCTAATTTCTAGAGTTTTTAATTTTGTAAATTGGCAAAGTTGCATAGTTGCATAGTTGCAATTTGTAATTATAAATTTGTAATTTTAGAATTTTTAATTTTCTAAATTTGCAAACCTGTAAACTTGCATAGTTGCAAACTTGGTCATGAGTTGATATCCTAAATTGTAGGTAGGTGAAAATAGGGACCTACACCTAGGTAAGTAGGTAGGGAGGTGGATAGGTAGCCTAAGTATGTGAGTTTGTAAATTAGTGAGTATGTAGGCTAGGCGGTAGGAGGGTAGGCCAGTAATACAAGCCCCCTTCCCACCTCAAAAGAAAATGGCCCAAAAAAACGAAGTTTGGGCCAAAAAAACTTTGAAAACAAATTGGGCAACCAGTGGATTTTTTGGGGGGCAGTCGAAATGTTTTATCAGCCCGTAAAATAATGTAAACTCGTCAAGGTTGCAGTGTAAAAGTGGAGATGTGAAAATGGTGATTTAACAATGTGAAGTTGTAAATTTGGCAAGGTGCAATTGAGAATTTGTCAATGTTGAATTGGCCACCTAGCAAAGTGCAGTAGGCATTGTAGCATTTTAGCAGTGTGCACCTAGCAAACTTACCATTATAAGGATGTTAACTTGGAAAACAGTACATGGGAAGTTGACTAAAGAGTACATGGGAAGTTGACAAAAGAGTACACGGAGAAAGAACAACCTGAGAAAATAAGCGCCCCTTTGGTATTCCATAATAAATCTCTGGTGGAAACTTGGAAGCAGCCGCGGCACTGGCCTCAAACGTCGCCCACTTGGTTTCTGTGCGCAGTACAGGACCCATATCTTTGTGCCACAACTACACAACACGGCAGCATGTAATCAAGTGGAGGAATAGTTAGTAGGTTCCAATAAATAAATGCCTATGATTTGTTCAGGACAATCACAACAAGAGGCTCCCTTTAGTGGCCGTCGGAGAAACGAATAATTTCAGGGAAGTCTGTAAATCGTATCACTTTCTTTGTCGGCAAACCGCTTGGACCAAGCGAACATGAAACACACTTGCCTCCCTCTTCCCCATTTAATTCATCTGCATTGTACAAATGCAGCTAGGACCCACATATTTCTTAGCAGCACTCAATTCAGCAAGTGCAATCTTTATTTTGACTATTGAGGTTGCGCGGGGAGTCCGTCCACGTGCGGGTTTCATGCAAGGCTTCAACTTGACAACTTTACAAATATTGTATAACCATTAATCAATATTCCAAGATGTAGGTCCTACTGAGTTTTGCAAGAGTAGAACTTAAGGCAAA
>Ga0209208_10013502_pt1 | contig 10196 bp, 11 predicted proteins | sample S1TSphfallax_3_FD_187694 | JGI IMG/M metagenome (GOLD analysis project Ga0209208, IMG submission 187694) | Host-associated microbial communities from peat moss isolated from Minnesota, USA - S1T2_Fd - Sphagnum fallax MG (SPAdes) (version 2) | ecosystem: Host-associated > Plants > Peat moss >... | reverse complement strand
CCCCCTCTCTCTCTCTCTCTCACACACACACACACACACACACACACAGAGCAACAAATGTCTGTGGTTTAGCTGAATCATATTCCCATCTGAAGTTTTATGCAATGAGTTCTCGTGGAGGCGTAAATGCTTCCAATGTAAAGAGCGAACCTTCCTATTGGTGCCAAACTTTCCAGAGATGTGTGCATTGCGTCCTTCTGATGGTGCTTCAGGTCTTGGAAATGGAAACCTGGTGGCAATATGTGTGTGCAGTTGCTGATGCTACTCTGGTGCTACTTCACGGTGATCTTTACGGATCCAGGTGGTGTGCCACAAAGTTGGTGGCCATCTCCAATTGAGGATCTGGAAAATCAAACAACTCCATTTGCATCGACAGTTAGTCCTCCTACTGGGCTGAATGTGCCAACGGTGGCTCAGGGTCCTTTAGTCCGATACTGTCGTAAATGTTCCCACTTCAAACCCCCACGGTGCCATCACTGTTCTGTCTGTAAGTTTTTCCACGAAGCAATTGGTTTGTGATTGTTCAGTTTCTGCTCTATTGAGCAGCTAAAAGTCCCCACACTTGTTTTTGTCATGAGTTGTTAATTTTTTTCATGGTATATGGGACCTGCATTGCACTACTAGCAGTGTGTTCATATGTGTTGGTGCACTGGACAGGTAAGCGATGTGTATTGAAGATGGACCACCACTGTGTTTGGGTGGTCAACTGTGTTGGAGCTCGTAATTACAAATTCTTCCTGCTTTTTCTTGTAAGTCTTGCACTAATTAGGATTTAACTACTTTGTTCTCTCCTTGCATTTCTAGGTAGTTGTAAACCTCCTGTATGTTCAGTTTAAACTTTATTGTAGAGAAACTTGATCAAATGTTTGGGTGGGATGATGCAGCTGTACACGTTTCTGGAAACAACATTGGTGACAGCTGCACTGCTGCCACAGTTCATAGTTTTCTTGAGTGATGCAGATGTAGAAGTTGTGCACCCTGGCATCCTTGCCACCATCTTCCTTGCTTTTGGTTTGCATTCTGAATCCTCCTTGTTCAATGCCTTCAGTGATGAACTGCTTTTTGGATCTGTGACTGCTTTGTAACCAGAAATCTTGTATACCATTTTGCTAATTTTACAGATCTGTGCTTTTAATGACAGCAAACTCACCTATTGGCTGGACTTTGTTTTGAGTTATGCCTGCATGACTGAACATTTTGTCTTCTTTTGGGTACAGTGCTGAATCTGGCTTTTGCTTTAAGTGTGCTTGGCTTCCTGATCATGCACATCTCTTTGGTTGCTGGTAACACAACCACCATTGAGGTATTTTGGGCTACAAACCCTTTTTCATATTGCCACTAATAAGTAGTTAGCTTTTTAGTTGGTGTGGAGTATCAAAGACTTCTGTGCCTGCAAGTGTACTTGATATATTTATTTTTAAAGTGTAAGCTCAATGCCTGTCTAAAATGATTGGAGATGTGAAGCTGAAAAGGTAACAGCATTTGCAATATGTCCTCTTTTTCCTTGTTAAGGTTGTGGTGTAACACATTGCTGACATGGACGTGTTTAATGTTAATAGGGAAGAAAGTCATTAGTTTGATGTCTTGTCTGAGAGCTGACAGGTGAAATGTCATGACACCATGAATGTTTATGAATTGAGCTGTCTGAAACAATTCTAATGTCTTCCAGATATCATTTGGAGGAATTAACTGTAGCTTTGAGCGTTTATAGGTTGTGCACTTGATTGTCATGTTTTGGCAAGTCTCAAAAGTTGGCATTGGGCTAAGATATATGGTGATATTCTGATAACTGGAATTGTGCTATATGTCAGGCATATGAAAAAAAGGTATCTGCAAGGTGGAGATACGACCTGGGTCCCAAGAAGAATTTTGAGCAGGTAATGGAGTTATTTCCTCTAATCTTGTGTTCTTTTATACCCTGGATTTCATGGCAGAATGCATATCAGAAATTAGGTGTATCATGATAAAAACTTGGATTGTCAGAACATTTGGCTGAAGATTGAATGGTACTGCTTTGGGGACAGAAGATTAAATTTCATTTCTATTGCACCGTGCAGTGTGCAAGATAACACAGCCTCTGATAGGCTGTCATTCCCTAAGTTGCCAAGATAATTATTGTGACAGTGCAATACACAAGAGGTTAAAAGTTACATACAGAGGGTTTGCTCAAGCATATACTTAATCGTAGACTAGGGAATTCAGGATTTAGATGGCCCTTATCTGATTTTTCCCTTCTGCTTTCTGTTACATGGAATCTTAACTGTTCTCTCAGAGATTGTAAACCTCAGTTTGGGTTGTTTTAATTGTGGGGCAGGTGTTTGGAACATGGAAACTCTACTGGCTGCTCCCCATGTACGCAGAGGAGGATCTAAGAAAGATGACAGTGCTGCATGGTCTTGACTATCCTCTGAGACCAGAGCTTGACAGCTAAGAGTTTTAGGAACAACTAGGATTTGATTAACTGTAGAAACGAGTTGTGACATTGAATGTGTAGCATTGATGAGGAGAATGGATGCAGCAAACCTTCTTCTCACATACATTTGTTCAGCGTAGGTTAAAGGTGCAATAGTGAATGATATGATTTCCTGCTGCTTTGGTAGTCAAGTATTTCCTCTCAGTCCTGACCCAGCCTGCCATTCAGTTATATCATTCTTCCTCGGTCATTTCTGTCTCCTTGGCTTTTGATCTGTATGTTTTTGATTCAATAAAAGCATGCTTCACAGGCCAAGCTGAATCAGAGTTTCAGTTTTCTTCCAGAATTGCTGTGAGCTTCAAAAAATCTTAGTCTTCCACTAAGACACAATTCAACCATCTACATAGCTAAGTGCTCTCTACAGGCTGAAGGAAAATACATCATTAGATCTTCTGAAATTTGATTGTGTTCCTTGTGATTTGCTATATCCCTACACCACCTCCACAGGTGTAGGGATAAAGCAAATTGCAAGAAGTTTTTAAACTCAACATTTTAAAGCCCTGCTGAAGCTTTGGACACTGGACTCTCAACCTAAGCTAGCTCAAATACTTCAGAGAAAGAATCTCATGAGCAAAGGTGCTCTGCTCAATTATGAACAGCTCCTAGAGCTAGCTCCACCGTGGCTTCACAATCCTAGCACTGTTTGTGTGTGTACTCCATTTATCAGGATGTCAAGAAGAGTCAGAAATAATCTACCCAAATGCAGTGCCCGATATGGCGAGTGATTCGCCAACTGATGAAGCACTCTGACAGCACAGAAGCAATTAAATAAAATGGTGCAAACATCACTCCAATAACATAAACCAAAGCCTTCCATGTAAACATCTTACAGGGATATCTGCATTTGTGGTGTTTTCATAAAACCGCTCTTAAAATACAAAGTCAGAAATCACAAAATAAGGGGTCTGCTGTTACAATAGTGAAGTGACTAGCTTTACAAGGTTGCAACATTTATTCTGAATGTCATTCCCAAAGGACAAAAGAATGGATGAGACCTTGCTAATCCCAGCAACTAATAAGCTATCTACACCTGTGAGAATGGACTAATATCACACTTGAAATAAATCAGCTTAAAGGCTACATAACAGCTTTCTGGAATGTAACCAGAATGCTGTCTTATCATTTGTATCTTTGTTTGGAAGAAAATCCAATTCACTCTGAAATTGAAAGTTACTGAGAAAAACAAACAACAGATTACCGTGTCTTTACGAATACCCCGGAAAAGTTAGGGATCTTGTTCAATGCTTTCAGCGCCCTTTCAGCAAGCTGCTTTGCATTGTAGTTGCCATAGCGGAATGCATCAACTAGGGCAGTGTGGACGTTGGGATCCATGGAAATGGCACGAGCTAGATCAGGATCACGGAGGATGCGCTCCACCATCCACACTGCCCGCTGCCTTAGTACCTCAGTCCTGTGTTCTTGCATAATCACCAATATTGACTGTATTGCATCGTTTTGTTGCAGCACCTGTAGCCACCCAGTCACCAATCAGGTTTCAGAACTACAATCTAGTCTGAAGTCTACTGTAATACCCATGTGTTGGAAAGTAAAATCTTTCTCCCACTCTCTTGGGCAAGAGGGATTCCAAAAATCTTGAGCTTACAGTTTTCCAGTATTTAGAACTTACCAAATCTTGAGCAATACAAACATGGATACTGGAGTGCTAACTGGACAAAACAACCAAACATCCTTTGGGCTGATTAAATAATGGGGTCTAAAGGATGGTTCCTGAAGGAAAATAGTAGCAATGTGCAGAAGAATGCATGCTTTAGACCATGATTTTGAAGTTTCTCTGGAAGATAATTTCTGGTGGATGAGGATAGAATTTACACAAACCTGCACGCCCCGCTCAACGTCAGTTGTGTCCATAAGAAGAGTGGATAGAGCACCCATTGCAGCTTCCACAACACTTGTGTTCCTATGGTCAAGACAAGCAACCAAGGGTCCTATAGCTTGTGCTTCTATCAGGCAGAAGGTCTCTCTTGCTGAGCACAAGCCACCATGAACAGGACAAAGCCCAATTGGAGGAGGTGGCTTCTTCCCACAAGGGAAACAGCTGAAGAGACCATGCTTCTGCTTCGTCACTTCTGGCAATCTAGATAGCTGCTTTGACTTGGTTGACAAATTTTCCAAAGCCTGTGCAGAGGATTGTTGCACCTCCTCCAAGTTTGACATGCGTAGCAATGAAGTGAAAAGAGATGTCAAGTCAAGCTTCCTTGCTTCATCTACAATATCAGCATCATCTAACACAAATGTGAAACGTGACAAGATGCACACTAAGCCCTTCTGGAAAGGGCCTATGTTACGACCAACACCCACACGTGCAACCCCTCTTTTGACCTCTTCTATACGGCCCACAAGGATGGGTAGAGCACCCTCACTTAGTAATGCACGGGTAAGAAAGTGGTCCTGCATGGGCAGATTAGCAAGCAGGCCAGCTGCATACGCCTGTTCTTCTGTGACACTACTTTCTCCCAGCAGCCTAACCAGAGTGCCTAACTGGCGGGTTGTCACCCGCAGTCCATCTGCAAGCTCCTGTCCCATGTAGCCTGAAAGCAGGTGCAAAAGCTTGATTGCTATCACCCTCAAGTCATGTTGTGGGGCCTCGAGAAACTGGATAAGATTCACTGTTGCGCCTGCACTCTTGATATATGATACAACTCTGTGCACTGAGCGTAGCTTAGAGGCCAATCCTACTAACAGCTGCAGCAAAGTACACAGCATCAGATGTGAGAGAATTATGCTAGGAATGACAAAACCTGCCCATTGTACCCACATTGTACCTTTCCAGATCCTTAGAAAAAGGAAAGAAAGAGAACTTGTGAATGGACCAGCTTTCCCTGACTGACCTGTAAGAGCTTGCATTCGATTGCTGGGCCAGTATTGCTGATCAAATGCAAGAAATTGTGGATGATGAGCTCAGAAGTCAGGGTGTTGCCATCAGCATCAATAGGAACGTTCTCCCACAGTCCACTGGAACAGACCACATTTGCAAGAGTGGTTGCAGAAACCTCCTTCAGCTTCATTGGCACAGTGTTGGTCCCAACTAAAAAGAGATCTCGCATCAATGGAGGCAGCACCCCAGCCTCAATAAGAATGTCACCATTGCTGTCTAGAGATGACAAGCTTCGAAGTGCCCTCAATGCTGAAGCCCTCTCTGGTGGGCTATTACTCCCAAGCATTTGCACTAAGACATCGGCAGCTGCCTCTGCAGCTCGGGCTTTGCCTTCTGTTGTCAAAGTAATGTGAGCAAGATCATCTGCCATTTCTATTCGTACCTCTTCAGGACCTGAAACAGGATCACCACACCAGATAAAGAACTGTTGTACACAACTTGTGAACATAAACGTAGTAGCCCCATTGGAATTTGGTGCATAGTATACCAAGCATTTTAAAGTTACCTTCCACAAGCCGGGTGAGAAGTGGTTGGAGCCGACCATTTTCAGCCATTTGCCGGACATTATTGTCAGAGCCCTCCAAATTGTTAAGTGTCTTGTTAGCAAGTTCAGCTGCCTTTGCATTCTCAGAGTCACTACTTGTCATTCCCACCAGGATAAGGATGGCACCATTAGCATCACCTATTGCCTCGCAGAGTGGAGCTGACTTGGAGAGCTCATACAGCAGTGCCACTGCCTGCTCTCGTTCTACTGACAGTTTCCTTGATAAACACTTGATCACAGAGCGCATCAGGTTTGTCTGTGCCAATGCCAACTGCAACAGCATTTCCAGAGAATATATCTTTCATAAGAACAGAGAAATCTCCATTCTCACGATGAAGAAGAAACAGCAAGGTTAACAGTTCCTCAGTAAGCCACAGAAAGAACCAAACTAGGTAAAACAGAAAACGAACAAAAAACAAAAAACACACACCGGTATGAACAAAAAGTGCCAGTCTCACACCTGTTCAGAGACCATCAACAGTAGTATGTACAATAGTGACTTAACTACCACAATTTCCCCACTGACTTTGTCAGCTCCCTACAGTGGGCAAAGGCTGGTGACAAGCACCGACCTACAAACTGAGTTTCTGCTGCAATTCTGGATGCAACAGGAGGACTCAGCCATACTACTGGCTAGCAACAGACCACAACAACAATGACAAGACAAAGAAACAAAGAATGACAGAAAGGGAAGAGAAAAACAAAAGGAAAGGACAAACAGGGACAGACTATGAACAGAGAATAGGCCAAATTGGAATTGTCACCAAATTGTAGTGATTTATGTTTCTCCATTGGTATACCCATCTAATTGAGCCAATACCCATCTTTTTCAAACTCTCAATCCTGAAAGATCCACATCTGGCTAAACAAAAGAAATTCTTGACATGAGTGAACTGTTCCATTCAGAAAATTTCCAACTGCATTCAAGAGTAGAAAACGGGTACTACCTTGTTGTCATCATCATCTTCTGCAAGAATACGGAGGGTAACTAGGGCACGGATGCGAGCATCAGGACCACCATTTCTCATTCGATCCACGATGAGAGGTAGCAGTCCCGCGGCACGAATCCTGTACTTGTTCAACTTGTTCTTCTCACACAGGGCTTGAAGGTCTTTGAGTCCACAGACAACATCACTCTCTGGGCTATCTGCTGAAAGAAGGCTCGTTGCAATTTCAATGTGGGCCTGGTCATTTCGAGCAGTCCATTCCTCAATTGTGTTGCGAAGAGCAATACTAGGTTTTGGTGGAGCAGTTACAGGCTGACCAGTAACAGGGCAAACAGGTTCTTGTCCATTTTCACGACACTGTTCCAACCAGCGCTCAATGGCAGCTCGCTCATATGTTTGACCACTCTCCAGAGTCACAGGGTCCTGCATCACCTGCTTGGTGAGTGGACAAACAAAAGCTTCATACAAAGGCTCAAGCTTCCGATACTCTCGATGCATTGGTGTGGAACTGCCATCACGTGATGACCGTGATGATGGACTAGGATGATCATTGGACTGGACATAGTTGTCATAAATGTTGCCAATCACATCCATCATGTGCAAATCATATGGCTCATTTGTGTTGTGTACATCATTCCGCAGAAGATCGATCTCTTTCTTCAATACAGAAGGGTTCCTGTTCAGGGCATCCACTCCGACCATGCGGGCAATGTCCATTAGAAGGTCTCTTTGCACACTTACATCTGTCCAAATGCTACCCTTCTCATTTTCCAGTGTCCGGCAAATCTGCTCCTCAGGTGCATTTACTGCATAGTGGGCCTGCTGCATGTCCCGTGCAAGTTCTTCAATCAAAGCGTATGTTTCAGTCTGCACTGATGATTCAGGAATCTGGCTCAAATTGTGACCAAATCCATGTGTGAGAGTAGTGAGCTGCTTTGCAATTGACCGGCAATGTGTAAGAAGATAGATGCGGCTTCTGTTTGTCCATGTGGTGATGAGCTCCTGTGCTGTCTGCAAATCTGCTAGCAAAAGTTCAACCACCTCATCCACAGATTTGTTTTCACATTCGCTTAACTTGGCAGCAATTGGCTCTGCTCGGTCCAAAAATTCCGCTAACTGCTTAAAGCCTTCCTCCTTTGCCACCAACTTGCGAGCTGCTGTGCTTGCCTCTGACAGCTTCTTTACCAGGATTTCTCCTGACCCATCAGCTGGTGGTTCCTGCATCCTGCACAGATTGAAAACCCAACAGGTTCAGAGTAGTCATCTCAACAAATTCCCCTTATAAAAAATAGTATTTGTCATTGTAATGCCCAGCATTCACAATACTGCAGTGGTTGCACTAGCTGCTGCACATCATATCTCGACTGTTCCAATGAGGAGAAAAAAGTTGTTGGATATTTACAAACCCTGAACCAGATTTGGCAGCTGCTTTGAGCCATCAAATGTGTCCAAACACTTATTATATCTATATCCCTGAATGAGATGGAATACAAAAAACACGGATTGTTTTGTTCAAAAAGTACAGATTCCATGATAGACATGCTCCTTTTCCCTGCTGTGGACACAGCAGACATCTCTTTGAAGTCCATCCCCAGAAACCTCTTAATCTTGTCAGACAAGCAACAATCATGAAGAGAAACTGAATATGATGTTCTCCAAAACACATGAGGGGCTGGCTAGTCAGACAGTATCTTGAGCTTGTTCATAGATCGAAGGAACTCACTTCCCAGATGATAAACCTCGTTTGTTTTTTGGCTCTTTGTTTCTAAGTCTTTGGTGAAGAGCTCTACAATGTGCAAAGTTTGGAAGGGAGTATTGAATCTCGTCTTAGAAGCTAGCACTTAGCAATAGAACCAAAAATCTCATAAACAGAATGCAAAACGAAGATTCAAAGTCCGTGGATACATATCCATCCTCCCGAACCTAATCTCCAAAGAAATTCACAATCTGAAATTCGAAACCTACGCCCACAAAAACAAACAAACAAACAAACACGCACGCACGAAAAGAGAAAATCCTCAAAGACTTGAGCGGCGAAAACAGATAGGCAGAGTATCTTACCTGAACTAGCAACGGTGCCGTTCTGCTTCAACGGAAATTGTGAGCTGCGACTGTTGTTGCTGCTGCTGCTTCTTCCACAAACATCCTGTCAAATCCATCTACTTCATGCATCCTCCTCCTGTACAAGAAAACAAACAAGGATGATCCACAGAACGACAAAACTGCACCTGCCGCTGCTTTCGCAAACATCCGGCCATATCTTCTATCTCTTTACCTCATGAGAAAAACCTCGTCAGCAGGAAAAAAACATCTTTCAAGTTTTTTCTGTTTTTTTTTCTGAAGAAGATCCACAAGAGCGACAAAAACTGATCTGATCTTCTTGAGCGCCAGAAAAGCTGAGAGAGAGAGAGACAGAGAGAAAGAGAGCGGGGAAAAAAAACAAACAGACAAAAAAAGGAAAACAAATACAGAAAAATGCAGAAAAAATTCAAGAAAAAAATACAAATACAAAACAGAAGACGAGAAGAGGAGAAAGAAAGCCAACGGGATGGAGAGAGAGAGAGAGAGGAAGGGAAGAGCTTCAATCAAACGCAGCTGCAATACAAGACCCACGCGGGTACCGCGACAACAAACACCAGCAACAACTGCGACCGAAAAACCCCCCCCCCAAAGGCCCAGAAAGAAAAAACCAAAAAGAAAAAAAAGGAAAAAAGCCTTTTCGGTACTACAGAGTCTATCACCAAAAACGGGAATCGGCAGCACAGTGGGACCCCTTTAGTCTTTTTCTTTTCTTAATGGCGAAACTCAATTAAAATTTCGAAAATGAAGTGTTCTTGGAGGTTTTCCAAATCGCCAGAAGTGAGGAAAAAATTAGTAAAAATCGCTGGTAAGATGTCTATATTTGGTTTTCCGTGTGTAATAGCTTGTTTTTTTTTCGGGGGAATTTTAAGAAAAAGAAAACCAAAGTGGCGATCATGCATAAATAAGAAGATGTAAAAAAAAGTGGCAATCATTCTCTAGGAAGATTTAGCCAAATCTGGCTATTCACCATATATGAAGTGCAAAATCTTTATATAATATACATCAGCCTTTTTTTATTGGCGAAATTTCGCCAAAAAGAGAAAGTTAAAAAATTGAAAATTCCAAAAAGGAAGTAATTTTGGAGGTTTTCAATCATCAGAAGTAAGGGGGGAAAAAAAGAAAAAAAGAAAAAAAAAAAGAAAAAAGAGCAAAAGTCACCACCAGATATCTATATTTGGTTTTCAGTGTATAGCCAAAAACATAGAAAAGGATGATTAAAATTTAGCACTTTTTATTTGGTTAATAGCCAGATGT